>OFTX01000239.1_pt1 | contig 33390 bp, 33 predicted proteins | sample 1775051 | NCBI WGS metagenome assembly OFTX01 (sample SAMN08195772, study PRJEB24354) | sludge metagenome | isolation source: sludge from phenol fed wastewater aerobic bioreactor A | place: India: Nagpur | collected 2016-09-15
TCAAGGGGCTGGATCTGCCGAAGGGAGCGGTCCTCAAGGTGGTCGAGCCGCCGCCCGGCCCGCCGGATCGGGGCCCGAAGCCTGCGGGTGACCCGGCCCGGGGCGCCGCCAGGGCGAAGGAGGTTACCCACGTCGCCGTCGGCGAGACCGCGTCATCCACGGCACCGCTGCCCGCGTTGCTCACCGGGGTCGAACTGCTCGCACCGCTCGCCTCGGCCAGCAGGCCCGTGTGGTTGCACATCGACCGGCATCTGCTCGACATCGGCCCCGACGAGACCGACGGCTGCACCGACGGCCTGCCCACCAGCAGCCTCAAACCACGCAGCCTCCGCGACCTGCGCATCCCGTACACCGCCGAGTGGAAGGGCTGTGGCTGCTTCAACCCCGGGATCTACCGGTTCGAGATCACCGGCCCCCAGGGGTGCGCGATCGAGGTCGACGGAAAACCCTTGTGCGTCTACGACTCCGGCACCGCCGGCGTCACAATCGCGTATTCCTGCCTCGGCGGCGACCATTGCGTGAACATCGTCATTCCCGATTACGTATGCGACACTGACTTCAACCTCAACGTCTACCGGATCCGGTGAAACGAGGGGATGACATGGCCGACGACCCTACCGTGATCGAACAGCAAGCGGGGGACCGCTTCGCGCTGGACCACGGGGCGCTCGCGCTGCACGGCGCCGATGCCGAGCCTGCGATCCGGCACGAGGTGAACGGTGCGGTGATGCACGGTACTGCGCCCGGCCGGCCCCTGGTGCACATGGTCTGCTGGGACCAGGAGGACCCCTGTCCGGTCGACGTCCGCGGCACGCTCACCGTCGCCGGCGATCCCGAGACGCCGGTACACCTCCGGATGCAGCACGAGTTCCTGAACGATCACCACCAGACCCTCGCGGTCGACCCGATCGACCACACCCTGCGCGTCGACACCGGGCTGGCCAAGCCCATCCACCACGCGCTGCAGATGCGCACGCCCCTCGAGGTCCGCTTCTGCAACCCGTGGCACATCGCATCGGACTACCGGCTCGAGGTGAACCTGGGTAACAACCGCGTCATCGGGATCCGGCTCACCGGCGCCACGGTCGCCACCCCGCAGCCCTGCGAGCCACCGTGCCCGCCCGCTGACGGCCGCCCGGGAAGGCCTTCGTGACCGACCGCGACACTTCCGCGTCGAAGGGCGCTTCCACATCGAAGGGGGCCGGATTCGATCCCCTCGGGCTCGCGGCCGGAGCGATGGGCCGCATCGGCGACCTGGTGCGAACGACTCTCGACGCCGGCGCGTCCATGGCCCGCTCCGCCGCCGCAGCCACCGCCACGAAGGACCTTCCGCCGCGCGGCGCGACCTCCCTCGAGGACATCGTCACCTTCGGGACGGCGGCGGCCGGCAACCTCTTCCGCTACGCCATGGACGCCGCGCGCACCGCCGAGAGATTCGCATCGACCATGACGCCGGGCGCTCCGACGCCGGAGTCCTCGCACCGCCCGCCGCCTCCTGGCGATCCGGCCGGGATGTTCGGCGGCACCGATCGCCCGCGGGTGGCGCGCGGCGCGGTGTTGCGCGTGCCACTGCTCGTCGAGAACGCGGGCGCGGACCCGACTCCCGAACTTGACTTCGACGCCACCGGGGTGCAGCGCGTCTCGGCGGTGAACGGCGGCGCAGGCGACGGAATCGGGGTCGATCAGGTCACCTTCACCCCGACCACCCTGACCGTCGGCCCGCGGGACTTCGAGAAGCTCACGGTCCGCATCCACACGGCGCCCGGCACCGCCACGGGCACCTACCGTGCGACGGTCACCGGTGGCGGCGGCTGGTTCTCCACGGTCATCGAGTTCGACGTGACCGATCCGGTTTCGTAACGGCAGCAGGCGTTTTCGTCGCTGCCTGCGCCGTCGTCGTGTCGGGCGCCGTGAAAACGGATATGACGAAGTTCGTGAGCATGGCCCTCGCCTGGTCGGGTTTCAGGCGCGAATCCGGCAGATACGCCTGGACGACTAGCCCATCCATGAGGGCGATGTACTCGACGGCCTGGCGCGCGGGTGCGGAAGCGTGCAGCGAGCCGTCCGCCGCACCCCGCCGTAGCAGCGACTCCACGAGGTGGTGCAGGTCCACGTAAACCCCGGCCTGCCAGTCGGCGTAATGGGGCTGATGCGCGGCCAGCGTCCAGAAGTCCAGCCACAGCTTCCAGTGCTCGGCCGCCCGGTCCCCGGAAGCGAGCAGGCCGTCGGTGAGGATGTCGAGCCCGCGCCGGCCGGTGTCGGCGGATGCAGCGGCCGACATCACCGGGGCGGAGAACTGCGTCATCTCCGCCTGTAGCACCCCGGCGAGGACCTCGGCGATGCCGGAGAAGTGATAGGTGACGGTGCCCACGGCCACGCCCGCCGCGGCGGCGATGTCCCGAATGGTGGTCGCGTGCATCCCTTGTGCCGCAATGAGTTCGCGGGCCGCATCGATGATCATGGCGCGGCGGACCTCGGGCGGCTGCCGCTGCTGCTGTCGCTGTTGCTGCCGGGCGGGCCGGTGGTGGCCGCCGGGTGCGTCGCTGTGTGCGTCGCTGCGGACGTCCGGGTGCGCATCGGTGCGCAAGGGCGACATATGCGTCATATCCGCTCCCGTCCAGTGCGCGAGCCCCGGGAATCCGCTATCCTACGGTCAGAGCCTAATCGGACGAATGAACGATTAGCAATCGACCAACACACTGCCAATAAGAGGATCAGCATGTTCCTGCTCCGCACACCGATCCTCGCGCTGTCCAAGAGCGCGGCGGTCAAGGATCTGATCACCCGCCTACCGATCACCCGGTCCGTGGTCGACCGGTTCGTCGCCGGCGAGCAGACCGCCGACGCCCTCGCCGCAACCGCCGCGCTCAAGGCCGACGGTCTGGCAGTGACCCTCGACCATCTCGGCGAAGACACGACCGCCCGCCAGCAGGCCGACGCCACCGTCGCCGCCTACCTCACGCTGATCGACGCGCTGGCGAGGGCCGGGCTCGCCGAGGGCGCCGAGATGTCCGTAAAGCTGTCCGCGGTCGGCGCGACATTGCCTGTGTCGCAAGAGGTTCCGGACGGCGGCGAGGCGTATGCACTGGCCGGTGCGCGCCGCATCGTCCGCGCGGCGTACGGCGCCGGCGCCCGCGTTACCCTCGACATGGAGGACCACACCACCGTCGACGCGACATTGCGCACGCACAAGGCCTTGCGGTCGGATCAGCCCGACGTCGGCCTGGCGATCCAGGCGATGCTGCACCGTACCGAGGCGGACCTCGCGGGGCTCACGGGATCGGGGTCGCGGATCCGGCTCGTCAAGGGCGCCTACAACGAGCCCGCGTCGGTCGCCTACACCGACCCCGCGGAGATCGATCGGGCGTACATCCGGGCGCTGAAGCTGCTGATGAACGGCGACGGATACCCCATGGTCGCCTCGCACGACCCGCGGATCATCGCGATCGCCGGCCGCCTCGCCACCGGCGCGAGCCGCGGACCGCGCGACTACGAACACCAGATGCTGTACGGCATCCGCGCCGACGAACAGCGGCGCCTGGTCGCCTCCGGCCACACCGTCCGCATCTACGTGCCCTACGGCTCCGACTGGTACGGCTACTTCACCAGGAGGCTCGCCGAGAAGCCCGCTAATCTGCTGTTCTTCTTGCGCGCGTTGACCTCTCGGAGCTAGACGATCGAGTATGACGATGTTCACCGCTCTCGCCCACCCCGGAAGACCGGACTCGCGCTAGACCGGAAGTAGCTGAACACGTGACACGCCAAGACATCTGGCCGCACCGAGAATGCCGAATCACGAAGGAGCCCGTGACATGGATGCCATCACCCACCCGCCGACACCGCTGAACGAACCCGTGCTGGACTACGCCCCCGGCAGCCCGGAGCGGGCCGACGTGGTCGCCGCGCTCGCCGAGTTCGCCGAGCCACGGGATCTTCCCGCCGTCATCGGAGGAAAGCGGCACATGCCGGGCGGGGCGTCCTTCGAGGTCGTCGCGCCGCATCACCACGCCCGTGTCCTGGGCAGGTCGGCGCACGGGAACCAGGCCGATGCCCGGGCCGCGATCGACGCGGCGCTCGCGGCGGCGCCGGCGTGGCGCGAGTTCTCCTTCGACGATCGTGCGGCGGTGCTGCTGCGCGCGGCGGACCTGCTCGCGGGCCCCTGGCGAGCGCGGATGAACGCCGCCGCCATGCTGTGCCAGGGCAAGACCGTCTATCAGGCCGAGATCGACGCCGCGTGCGAACTCGCCGACTTCTGGCGTTTCAACGTGCATTTCGCGCGGCAGATCCTCGCGGACCAGCCCCCGGCCAATTCCCGCGGCGTGTGGAACCGGGTGGACTACCGGCCGCTGGAGGGCTTCGTCTACGCGGTGACGCCGTTCAACTTCACCTCCATTGCCGGGAACCTGCCGACCGCCCCCGCGCTCATGGGCAACGTGGTGGTGTGGAAGCCGTCGCACACCCAGCAGCTGGCCGCCTCCGTCACGATGGACCTCCTCGAGGCCGCCGGGATGCCGCCGGGGGTCGTCAACATGCTCCCAGGCGCCGGGCCGGACATCTCTGAGATCGCTTTGGCGGACGCGAATCTCGCCGGCATCCACTTCACCGGCTCGACCGCGGTGTTCCAGAAGATGTGGGGCGCCGTCGGTGCCAATATCGCCGCGTACCACGCCTACCCGCGGCTGGTGGGGGAGACCGGCGGCAAGGACTTCGTGGTGGCGCATTCCTCGGCCGATGTCGACGTGCTGCGGGTCGCCCTGGTGCGCGGTGCGTTCGAGTATTCCGGGCAGAAGTGTTCGGCGGCCTCGCGCGCCTACGTTCCCGCGTCGCTGTGGCCGCGCCTCAAGGACGCGCTCGTCGCGGAGACCGAAGCGCTGAAGGTCGGCGACGTCGAAGATTTCACCAACTTCACCAGCGCCGTGATCGACGACCGTGCCTTCGCCAAGCTCCAGCGCGCGATCGACCGGGCCCGCGTCACACCGGGCATCGACGTCATCGCCGGCGGCACCTACGACGATTCCGTCGGCTACTTCATCCGGCCCACCATCGTCACCGGAACCGATCCTGCCGACGAGGTCTTCTGCACGGAATACTTCGGTCCGCTGCTTGCCATCCACGTGTATGACGATTCTCGTGCCGATGGATTCTCCGACGTGCTGCACGCCGTGGACACCGCTGCGCCCTATGCGCTGACCGGATCGATCATCGCCGACGACCGGGCCGCGGCCGCCCGGGCGATGCGGGAGCTGCGCTTCACCGCGGGCAACTTCTACATCAACGACAAGCCCACCGGGGCGGTCGTCGGCCAGCAGCCGTTCGGCGGCGCCCGCGCGTCCGGCACCAACGACAAGGCCGGCTCCGCAGCCAATCTCATGCGCTGGACCTCGCCGCGTGCCATCAAGGAGAACTTCGTGCCGCCGCGCGCTGTCGCCTACCCGCACCAGCGCTGATTTTCTCCGTTCCCCGCCGAACGGTGCGAAATTGCGGGCAAAACGGGCGTGGGACGGTGCATTTCGCACCGCTCGGCGGGCCGCGCGCTCCGGTATCAGGCCTCTGTGTACCGGGCCAGGCCACGAGCGACGGCCGCATGTACCGCCCGGGCGAGGCGCGTGCCCCACGGCGACCGGGGTCCTGCGAACGGAACGATGTCGGTGAGACCGGCGGCATCACCCGTGAGCCCGGGGCCACCGGCACGGCAAGGATGCTCGGACCGCAGGCAGCAGATGACGATCGCGTCCGAGGCCGTGCCCGTGCCCGGGACCCCGCCCTCGATCAGCGCCTGCGTCTTCGCCTCGGTCGCGGTGATCACGGCGCCCACCAGCGCGGCGTCCGACAGCGGCACCGGCAGCCGGCACACGATATTGATAGTGCCGGGGCGCCAAGGGGTGTCGGGTAGCGGATCGCCGTCGGTAGCCGCGGCCCAGGTGGGGTAGGAGACGCCCACCGTGGCATCGCATCGCACGCCGCCGTCCTGCGCGGTGGCGACCCGCTCGACCTTTGCGGCGGTCAGCAGGCCGATGCCGTTCGCAGGGTTCAGCCCGGCGCCGAGGGCGATCTCGCACAGGTGCCGATCCGGGTCCATCCGTCCGTAGTCCGAGCGGACGTGCGCGTTCACGATCCACGAGATGTCCTTCAGGCCGCCCCCGAGCATGGCGCTGGACACGGCGCGCTGCGGCTCAGCGAACCGCCACAGCAGCATCGGAGCGGGCTGCCCCGAACCGTCGTCGGCGTGTGATGAGAACTCGACACCTGCCGCGGCGCAGGTCATGTCGTCTCCGTCGCGAACCGGTTCGGTCTGCACGTCGCGCCGCTGCGCGCGGGCCGATCGCAGGTGCCCAGCACGGACACAGCGTCATACCTCGGTGACATCGGCGTCCTCGAAGGTGGCCATCTCCCGCAGGATGCGCGCGGCGGCCTGCACCAACGGGATCGCCAGAGTCGCCCCACTGCCCTCGCCGAGCCGCATATTCAAGGAGAGCAGCGGCTCCAGGCCCAGGTGGTCCAGCGCGATCGACGCGCCGGGCTCGGCCGACAGGTGCCCCGCGATGAGGTAGCCGCGAACGTCCGGCACCAGCGCGCACGCGACCAGTGCCGCGCTCGCGGCGATCACCCCGTCGAGCAGCACCGGCACGCCGGCCGCCGCCCCGCCGACGATGAGCCCGGTCAGCGCGGCGATCTCCAGCCCGCCGACCTCGGCGAGCGCGGCGATCGGGTCCGCGACGGAGCCCGCACCCAGGTCCGCGCCCGGGGTGAGCCGTGCGACGGCGGCGCGCACCACCTCGGTCTTGTGGGCGAGCAGCGCATCGTCGATGCCCGTGCCACGGCCGGTCACCTCGGCGGCCGGCGCGCCTGTCAGTGCGGCGATCAGCGCCGCGGCCGGCGTCGTGTTGCCGATGCCCATCTCTCCGGTCACCAGCATCTGCGCTCCAACGGCAAGCGCGTCCGCGGCGACGCCCGCCCCGACATCCAGTGCGGCGTAGGCTTCCTCGCGCGTCATGGCCGGTCCGGTGGCGAGGTCGGCGGTGCCGCGTCGGACATTGCGGCGCAGCAGCCGGGGCTCGGACCCGATGGCCGCGGCGCTGTGTCTGGGCCCAGGCCCCGAAGCAGATCCCGGGCCGGGCGCCGGGGCCGGCTCCGGGATGGGGGTGGCCACCCCAACGTCGACCACCACGACCTCGGCTCCGGTCTGGCGCGCCAGCACCGTGACGGCCGCGCCGCCCGCGCGGAAGTTCGCGACCATCTGCGCGGTGACCTCCCGCGGCCAGGGGCTCACGCCCTGGGCGAGAACGCCGTGGTCGCCGGCGAAGACGCATACCGCCACGTGTTCCGGTACCGGCGGTGGACACGTACGGGCGATCGCCGCGAGTTGCGTCCCCAGCGCCTCCAACCGGCCGAGCGAGCCGCGAGGTTTCGTGAGCCGGTCCGTGCGCGCCTCCGCCGCCGCCCCCGCACCCGCGGAGTCGATCGGGCGCACCAGCGCGCAGGCCTCGGTGAACTGGGTCATGGGACGCCTCTCTCTGGTGGTGGGTCCGATGGAGTGCCGAGAAGGCGCCCCGGCGGAAGCGGCCCCGCCGCCTCCGCAGCCGCCAATGCCGCGTCCAGCTGTGCCAGGCCGTCGGCCGTCGGGACCGCGATCCTGGCCACACCCGTCATGCCGAAGCTGGTGCAGTCGCGGACCAGCACGCCGTACGGCGCCAGCCGCTCGCGCAAGCCGGGGGAGTCGACCAGCACCCAGTTCGCGTCCGACGCCCGCGCGGCGATCCCGTGCCTGGCCAACACCGCAGCGAGCTGCGCGCGGAGTTCCCGGACCCCGCGCGCCGACGCCGCCAGATCCACGGTCGCCAGCAGATCCTCCAGCGCCGCGGCGACCAATCCGTTCACCGACCAGCCCGGCTGCCGGCGTCGGCACGCGGCGACCAGGCCCGGATCGGCGAGCACATACCCGACCCGAAGCCCCGGTGCGGCAAGGAGTTTGGTGAGTGAACCGACCACCACGGCGTCCCGGTCGCGGCGGGTCCATGTGCCCGTCGCGAGTTGGTAGAACGCCTCGTCCCACACAGCGACCCGTTCCCCGCCCAGCTCCGCACCGCTGGCCAGCAGCCCCGACGGGCTGTGCGGGTTGGACCGCCACAGCGGCCCGCCGCCCCGCGGATGCAGCACGAACTCCGGTTCGACCACGTGCCCGCCGATCTCGGCCGCGACGAGCGCGATCGCCTCCGCGCCGCCGTTGGTGAGCAGTACCCGCTCGCGGTCCACCCCCATCACCTCGGCGAGCGCTGCCTCGGCCCGGGCGGGGTTCGGGTAGCGGCTGATCCCTGCGCGCAAGTGCCGCTCGAGGATCGGCACGGGATCCGGCGCGACGGGGTTCATCGACGCGGACAGGTCCAGCATGTCGTCCGGCGCGATTCCCAGCGCGGCCGCGACCGCCGCGCCGTCACCGCCGTGTGCCCCGGCAGCGGGGATGACGTTGTTCGCCAGGTGGGCATCGTGCATGGCGCTCAGACCTCCGGGATCGCTGCCAGCGCAAGGAGTCCCGCGGTTTCCCCGAGCACTCCTGCGGCGCCCAGCACGTCGCCGGTGAATCCGCCGATGCGTGCGCGGGCGAATGCGGCGACCAGCCATGACCCAGCTGCTGTGCTCCCCAGCACGAGCAGACCCCACCAGCCGAGCTCCAGGAGAGCAAGGGGGACGGAGATCACGGCGCCGAGCAGGATCGAGGCCGTCAGGGCCGCGCGGCTTCGTGCCCCCAGGAAGGCGCTGACCAGGCCGTCGGCGCGGGCGTAACGAACCGACAGGGCGATCACCGCCATGGCCGTGCGGGACACGCACCATACCGCCCCCACGGCCAACGGTGCGGGAGCCGTCGATGCGAACGCCGAGAAGCGAAGCAACAGAACGACTATGAGTGCGACCGCGCCGAACGCGCCGACGGCGGGATCGTGCATCACGGCGAGCCGCCGCGCGCGATCCATCGGCGGTAGCAGCCCGTCCGCCGAATCGGACAGCCCATCCAGGTGCAGCATCCCGGTGAGCGCCGCATCCACGGCCAGCGCCAGCCCTGCCGCCACGGGCGCCGCCCACACGTGCGCGGCGCCCCACCATGCGTATCCGACGGCGAGGCCGACGAGGGCGCCGACGATCGGGAAGTACGGCAGCGACCCCGGGCGGGGAGACGTACCGCGGCCGAGGATCGTGAGGAACGACAATGCTTGCAGCATCAGCGGTCCGGCGGCCGATCGAGGGTCACGACGCGCCCGGCGACCGTCAGCAGCACGCGATCGGCGACCGCGGCAACGGCCTGGTTCAGCGTGCCGAGCGCATCCCGGAACGCGCCGCCGAGATCGGTGGCCGGATACACTCCGAGCCCGACCTCGTCGGACACGACGATCGTGTCGCCGGAGCGCCTGGCCAGCGCGGCGCACAACGCGTCGGCATCGACTGCGAAATCCGGCTGGGCGGCAATCCATGGTCCGAGCGAGTCGAGAAGCACGGTGCCCGACAGTGTTTCGATCACATCCGGCAGATCCGCCCCGGCTTCGACGGTTGCCCAGTCCGGCGGCCGGCGGGCCCGGTGCGCGGCTACGCGCTCCGCGAGAACGACGTCATCCCCGATGATCATCGTGGCCACATACGTGACGACGCCGCGGTTTTCGATCCCGCTGTCTTCGACGTTACTGCTTTCGACGCCGCCGCTTCCGTCGCGCGCGCTGGCCGCGGCGAGCCGTTCCGCCAACGCCGATTTTCCGGATCGGGCACCGCCGAGCACGAAGGTGATCACCGCGGCACCCTACTCCCGGCGCCGAGATCGGCGGGCGTCCAGGCCGCGTCGCGCGAGACCCGCGGGTCTGCCGACACAGTGCTGCCGAAGCCTACCGGCAGGTCGTCGCCGAAGTCCGTGGGCCGCACCCGTCGCCGGACCGGCGCCACGATCATGTTCCCGGAGGCGTCGTCGATCACCCGTACCGTGCCGCCGAAGTAGCGCGCGAGGCGCCGCTCCTGCAACACGTCACACGGCGCACCGGATGTCACGATCCGCCCGTCGGCGAGCAGTACCAGCCGATCGGCGAACTGGGCAGCGAGCGTCAGATCGTGGATCGCGCTGACGACAGTCAGGCCCCGCTCCCGGCGGAGGTCGTCGACGAGTTCCAATGCGTCGATGCGGTTTCCGAGATCCAGCGCGGATGTCGGCTCGTCGAGCAGCAACACCGGCGCTTGCTGCGCGAGTGCGCGGGCCAGCGCTGCGCGCTGCATCTCCCCGCCCGACAGCGTCGGCAGCATGCGCCCGCCGAGGCCGGCAATGCCGAGACGATCGAGCAGGGCCGCGCAGAACCGCCGATCCGCTGCGGACTCGACACCGAGATAGCCGATATGCGGCGTCCGGCCAAGCATGGCGTATTCGAGAACCGTCATACCGGCGGGCTTTTCGGGCTGTTGCGGAACGTACGCGACGAGCCGGGCGTGGTGCCGTCGGGACATACCCGCGGCGGCCCGGCCGTCGATCCGCACCGTTCCGCGGTGCCGTTGCAGGGCGGCGACCACGCGCAGCAGCGTCGACTTGCCGGCGCCGTTCGGCCCGATCAGGCCAACCCATTCCCCGTCCGCCGCAGCCAGGTTCACTCCGGCGACCGCGTCGACCGGGCCGTAGGACACCGTGATGCCAACAAGGTGGAGCATGTCACAACACCCCGTGCCGGCTGCGCCGGGAGCGAAGGACCAGGAGGAAGAACGGTCCTCCCACGAAGGCGGTGATCACGCCGATGGGCACCTCGGCGGGTGCCTGGACGGTGCGCGCGACCAGGTCCGCCAGCACCAGGAAGGCACCGCCGCAGATCATCGACACCGGCAGCACCACCCGGTAACTCGCACCCGCGACGAGGCGGACCGCATGCGGCGCCACGATGCCGACGAAGCCGATCAGCCCGCTCACCGAGACCGCGGCCGCGGTGCCCAGCGTCGCCGCCCCGATGATGACGAGGCCGGCCCGGCGTGGGTCGACGCCGAGCGTGGTCGCCTCGTCGCCGCCCACCCGCAGCACGTCGAGAATCCGGCGATGCGCCAGCAGCACGACGACGCTGATCGCGATATACGGCGCCACCGTCCAGACGTCGGACCAGGATGCCACGGCGAACGACCCGAGGATCCAGTTGTAGATCTGCCGCATCTGGTCGGCGTGCTGCTGTTGCAGATACGTCTGGATCGCTGTGAGCATAGCGGCCGCGGCGACACCGGCCAGGATCAACGCATAGCCGCCGGCGCGTTCGGTGCCGGCGGCCGCGACGGTGTAGGTGAGCGCGACCGCCGCCACGGCGCCGGCGAACGCCGCGACCGGCAGGATCGGCGTTCCGGCCCCACCGAGCACGATCACCACCGTCGCCCCGAGCCCTGCCCCCGCCGCGACCCCGAGCAGGTACGGATCGGCTAGCGAGTTCCGCAGCACTCCTTGGTAGGCCGCGCCCCCGCCGGCGAGCATGGCGCCGACCAAGGTCGCGAGCACCACGCGGGGGAGCCGCAGGTCCCAGATGATGGCTTGCTCGATCGGCGCGACCCCGGAGTGGAATCCGATCAGCGGCAGATGCCCGAGCAGCGTCGAGATCTGATCGGCCGGGCTGATCGTCACGGCGCCCAGCGCGATGCTGAGCACCATCGACAGCACGAGGATCACCGCTGAGACGAGCACGGGAAGCCGGACCCGGCTGCGCCGCACCGTTTCTGCCGTCGCGTCCACCCCGGGGACCTGTGCCGAGCGCGCGGCATTGCCGGCCGGCGCCTCGCGCCCCGCCCCCGACTTATGGAGCACCCGATCGAGTGTCATTTCTGCACCGGATGTGCTTTCATGTCGTCGGCCACCGCCCGCAGCAGATCGACCGTGCGCGGACCCCAGCGGGACGCGATGTCGTCGTTCAACAGGAACACCCGCCCACCGGAGACCGCGCCGAGCGTGGACCACCCCGGCCTGGCCGCGACCGTCGCCGGTGTTTGCTGGCAGCACGCCGCATCGGCCAGGAAGACATAGTTGGGATTTGCCTTGAGGATGAACTCCGAATCCAGTTGCGGGTATCCGCCGGATTTCGTCGCGTCGGGCGCCGCGTCGGCGATGCTCTTCAGGCCGAGCAGGCCGAGGATGTGGCCGATGAATGTGTCCGAGGTGACCGAGTAGTAGGTCTGGTCGAGTTCGTAGTAGTACCTCGCGGTACCGCCGGGCTTCGGCGCACCGGCGATGATCGCCGCGACCTCGGCCTTCATCTTCGCCACCAGCGCCCGGGCCTGCTCCGCGTGCCCGGTGACCTCGCCCAGTTGGATGATCTGCGCGTACGTGCCGTCGAGGTCCGTCGGGGCGGACTCCGCGATCACCGTCATACCCAGGGCCTTGAACTTGGACTGCTGATCGGGGGTGACGTCACTGATCACGACGAGGTCCGGCCGGAAGCTGGTGAGCGATTCGATGTTCAGTTGGTAGGCGTCGACGCGGGCGTTCGGCAATCCGGCCGGGTAGTCGGAGTTCTTGTCGACGACCTTCACCTGGTCACCGGCTCCGATCGCATACAGCATCTCCGTCGCGGTCGGCGAAAGTGACGCAATGGCAGTCGGTTTCGCGGCGACGGTCACCTCGCCGTTCGACGCTGTCACCGTCACCGGGAAGGTGCCGGCCGGCGACGGCGTGGACGCCGAGCTGGATATCGCGCTCGTCTCGGTGCCCGAACCCGTTGCAGCGCCGGTGTTCTCGCCCGTCGGCGGGCTACTGCTCGTGTCGGCCGGCCGTGCCTGGCTACCTGTCGAACTCTGCGTCGAACCCGGTGCCGAATTCTGTGTGCTCTGGTCCGCCGGCGCTGTGCCGGCGCACGCCGCGAACAGCGTCATAGACGTTGCGGCAGCGAGTAATGCCGCCAGAGTGCGGGAACGTAGTGCCATGCGTCATCCTCCATCGGTACGCGGAGGACGAAGTGCGTCCGCCGCGGCCGCCGAGGGCGCCGCCACCGAACCGCCCTTCCTCCGAGGACTGGTTTCGCGGCACAAGTCAGGCGTCCGGGCTCGCCCCTGTTTCGGGGCATTACCGTTGCGGGACAGCGCCGGAATCTCACCGGTCTTCGCTGGCCTTGTACCACCCCGGGCATGGTGCTCAGGGCATCGCTACTGTAGCGCACCCCGATCGGCGCGGCCGCCCCGGCGCATCGTCGTCCGGAGCCGGTCCGCAGCAAGCCCCGACGCCAGCGCAGCGCCGGCAGCAACGGACGCGGCACCGAGTATGACGTTGTTCGTGAGCCGAGCGGCGCGTGGAAGATCCGCGGCCGTTGGGGCGCGTCCCGCGCCGAGGTGTGGCCGCACTTCCGTGCGACCTGCGTAGACGTTGGTTCCGCCGAGTCGCACGCCGAGCGCGGCCGCGTAGGCCGCCTCGCACCACCCGGAGTTCGGGCTCGGATGCTGCCGCGCGTAGCGGGATGTCATGCGCCACACCGGCTGTGGCCGACCCGAGACCAGTGCCACCAGCGCCGCGCAGACCCGGGCGGGCAGGTAGTTCGCGACGTCGTCGAGACGGGCTGACCCCCAGCCGAAGTTCTCGTAGCGCGGGCTGCGATGCCCTACCATCGCGTCGAGCGTGTTCACCGCGCGGTAGCCGATCAGGCCCGGCACACCGGCGACGGCGCCCCACAGCAACGGGGCGACGACGGCGTCCGAGGAGTTCTCGGCCACGGATTCGACGCCCGCGCGGGCGATCTCGGCGGCGTCCAGCCCGGACGGGTCGCGGCCGACCAGATGCGTCACCTGCTTGCGCGCGCCGGCCAGATCGCCGCGATCGAGGAGTTCGTGCAGCGCCAGGCCCTCGGCCGTCAGGCTCCTGCCGCCGAGCACCGCCCAGGTCGCGATCGCCGTCATGCCCGTTCGCGCGATCCGCCCACGGGCTGTACCGGTTTGGGCGGCGCCGTTTCGAGCCGTGCGTCCGCGGGCCGCGCGCTCCGTCACGGCGCCCGTCCCTGCGCCCATCATGACCGCAGACCCCACGCACAGGGCGGTGAATGCGACGCCCCGCGCCCGGGAGTCTGCCCACATGTGGCGCTCCAAAGTTCCTGCCGCGCGCCCGAAGCCCGCGACCGGATGCCACCGCGGCGGGTCCCCGAGCAGCGCATCGAGCGCCACGCCCAGCAGCAACCCGCCGGCCCGTTCCCAGCTCCGGCCCATGCCCCGTCCGCGGCCTGCGCGCCGCATCATGCCTCGGCCACGATGCGCGTGACGCCGCCGCGCTCGCGGGCCGCGGGTGCCAGGATCACGATGATCATCACTACGGCGGCGACGGCCAACAGCGCGTCCAGCAGCGGCATCATGTGCGCCAGGACGCCGATGAGCGGCGCACCGAAGAGGAACCCGCCGTACCCGATCGTCGACACCGTCGCGATCGCCCGTCCGCGGCGACCGGGCACCTCACCCGCTGCGGACATTGCCGACGGGAACACGATGGCGAGCCCCATCCCCCACGCGGCCGCGCCGACGAACGCGGTCCAGGTCGCGGGGATCAGGCAGAGCACCAGGACTCCCGACGCTGCGATGAGTCCGGCGGCGCGCAGCGCGGCGACGCGCCCGATCCGGGCGATGATCGGCCCACCGGCGAAGCGGCCGATCGCCATCGTCACGTTGAAGCCGGCGAGCGTCAGCGCGCCGATCGCAGCCGGCGCGCCCCGGCCGTCCACCAGGGCGATGGCAAGCCAGTCGTTCGCGGCGCCCTCGCCTAGCGCGGTGCCGAGAGTGATGATGCCCAAAAGGATCTCGGCCCGGGTGATGCCGGATCGGGCCGCACTGCGCTCACGGTGGGCGGCAACGGTTGTCGCCGGCGTGCCGGCGGGAACATCGTCATACGCGGCGGTTTCGCGCGCAACCGGGCTCGGTTCCACAGGGTCGTTGGGCACGAACGCGGCGGTACTCGCGAGCACGCCGATCCAGACGGCTACGGACACCACCGGCAGCTGCCACGCGATGGTGATGCCCAACCTCGCGGAGGCAGCGCCGATCAGTGCCCCACCGACCGCGCCCGCGGAGAACAGCCCGTGCCACAGCGGCATGAGCACCTGATGGCGATGCCGCTCCACGATCGAGCCCTGCACGTTCATGGCAACATCCCAGCTGCCGATCCCGGCTCCCGCGAAGAGCAGGATCACGGCGAGCTGCGGGACGGATCCGGCGAGCGGCACCAGCGACCATGCGACGACGGCGACGGTGGCGAAGAGCAGGCAGATCGTGCGCGTGCCGAACCGCTGCACGAGTCGTCCGGCGAACGGCATGGCGACGACGGATCCGATGCCCACACACACCAGGGCGAAGGCCAGTTCGGTGGGGCTCGCGCCGACATGCGCCTTGATATCGGGCATGCGGGAGACGGCCGCGGCCATCGCGATCCCGTTGAGCGTGAACACGACGGCCACCGCGGCGACGGCGGCCCGGTGCGGACGGGCGGGAACGGTGGGCGCGGCGGGTCTCCGGGCGTGCCGACGCCGCGGGACCTGATCGGTCATGCCGGCGGGGGCAGGATCTCGTCGATCGCGGCGAGATCCTCGTCGGTGGGCTGCCAGGACGTTGCCGCGGCGTTGGCCGTGACCTGCTCCGGCCGGGTCGCACCAGCGATCACCGACGCGACCTGCGGCTGGGCCAAGAGCCATCCGACCGCGACGTCGACCATGCCGATACCGCGCTCGTCCGCGAACGCCTGCAACTTCCCCAGCGCCGCCCATGGCGCAGACTCGAGCAGGGCAGGTTTGAACTTCTTCAGCCGGCTGTCGTCGGGCGTATGGTCTCGTGTGTACTTGCCGGTGAGCAGGCCGTTGGCCAGCGGGAAGAACGGCAGCACACCCACGCCGAACGCGTGCGCCGCCGGGATCAGATCGCGTTCCGCGTCGCGGTGCAGCAGCGAGTAGTGGTTCTGGGCCGAGATGAACGGCGTCCGGGAGGCCGACTGGGCCGTCCAGGCCGCGTCCGCCAACTGCCATCCGGCGAAGTTCGAATGCCCGAGGTAGCGGACCTTTCCGGCGCGCACCAGATCGTCCAGGGCGGCGAGCGTCTCCTCGAGCGGCGTCTCGGCGTCGGGCTCGTGCAGCTGGTAGAGATCGATCCAGTTGGTGTTCAAGCGACGCAGCGACGCCTCCACAGCCTGCCGGATGTACCGCCGCGAGCCGCGGGCGCCGAAGTCGCGGCCGTTCGCGCCGCGCGCGTCCATGCCGAACTTCGTTGCGATGACGACGTTCTCGCGCTCCGCGCCGAGAGCCGCGCCGAGCAACTCCTCGGAGCGCCCGCACGGTGCGCCGTACACGTCGGCCGTGTCGAAGAAGGTGATGCCGGCGTCCAGGGCGGCCCGCACCACGGCGGTCGCCGCAGCCGGATCCGCCGTGATGCTGTTCGGCCTGCCAAGGTTGTTGCACCCGAGCCCCGCCGTGGAAACAGTGAGCCCGGAGGTGCCGAGGCGACGGTACGTCATCTGCGAATCAGCCACCCGGCCAGCCTACGGCGTCGCGAACACCGGTTCGGCCGCCTCGTGTGTTTGACGGGCACCCCACCCAGGACTCGGCCCCGCCGCGCCGATGCTCCTACTCTGGGGGTATGTCCTGGTTCACCAGCGCCGTGAGCGCCGCCTACGCCGCACCGAACACCGCAGCGCCGATCACCAAAGAGACGGCCCTGCCCGGCCGACCCGAGCCCATGCCGCACGCCCGCACCCACGCGGTCCTGGGCACGCCGACCGCCCCGCCGTGGCCCGATGGCGCCGAGGTCGCCTCGCTGGCCATGGGCTGCTTCTGGGGCACCGAGCGCATCTTCTGGCGGCTGCCCGGGGTGATCACGACCGCCGCCGGCTACCAGGGCGGGTTCACCCCGAACCCGACGTACGAAGAGGTTTGCACGGGCCGAACCGGCCATGCCGAAACGGTTCTCGTGGTGTACGACCCGCATATGACGACGTTCGCAGCGATACTCAAGGCGTTCTGGGAGAACCACGATCCGACCACGGCCAACCGGCAGGGCAACGACATCGGCACCCAGTACCGATCCGCGATCTTCTACACGACGGACGCGCAACGGAACGTCGCGCTGGACACCCGCGACGCCTTCACGGCGGTCCTGGCCGAGCACGGCCGAGGGGAACCGACCACCGAGATCCGCTCGAGCGCCGATGCCGGCCCGTTCTACTACGCCGAGGACTATCACCAGCAGTACCTGCACAAGAATCCGGGCGGCTACTGCAACCACGGCCCCAACGGATGCACGCTAGATATCCATCGAATGGCGATCGAGCAGGCGGCGCGGTCGGAGTAGGCGCTGCGTCGGAATAGAACTACCGAACCGACGTCCCGCGGCCGAGGTTTTCTTCGTCGATGTATCGACGCAGGGTACGTCGATGGGGAACATGGTGCGCAGTTGACGTTACGGCGGTTTCGGGGCCGGTCAATGATCGCCCAATATGTCGACCGACAAGTATGACCGTAGCCGCGGCACGTCCCTGACGAGCGTTTTCCAGATGATGCTGTGGTCATTCTCTGCGTAGATGTGCGCCATCCGGACCCGCATGCCGACGATGGTGCGCCACGGCTGCGCGGGAAATGCCTCCAAGAATGCACCTGGCAACCGGCTGCGAATGGTGTCGCCGATGCGGTTGAAAATGGCCTCCGCCGCGCGCTGAAGGAGCACATCCTCCTCGTACGCCTGGCGTCCGCGCTCGACCAACGCGGCGGCCTCGTCGCAGTAAGTGACGAGAGCCTCCAAGGGCTCGACGATGTTCTCGCCGTAGGTTGAGGTCAGCGCATCTCTATTGCCGTCAGACCCTGCGTGTTGATCCGCTGCCATCAGAGCGGGACCGCATCTCGACGGATCGTGCGGTTCCGATCAGACAACCCACCCTCCGAAATGACGTCTACCGTGACGCCGAGGATGTCCTCCAGTTCGTCGGCGAGGTCCACGAGGTCGTACAAGCTGGCACCTTCGGAAAATGTCACCAGCAGGTCCAGATCGGAGTCCGCAGTGTCCTCGCCGCGCGCCACCGAGCCGAAGACGCGCACATTGCTCGCCTTGTGCCGTTCGGCGATGCGCAGCACCTCGTCGCGATGCGCGGCTAGCACCGCGGACGGCCGCAAACGGCATGCCACTTCGATCCGCGCCAGTGTTTCCGCACTTGGCTGCCGGACCCCCGATTCGTATGCCGAGATGTTCGGCTGTGATAGGCCGACCAGATCAGCCAGCGCGGCCTGCGAGAGCCCTGCCGCGCGGCGGAGCGCGCGAATCTTATTCACGCACTGAAATATACACGGTGTGTATAGCGGCATTCCCGGCTTCACCTGTCCCGTCGGGATTGCCGAAACACGCGGTTGGCCCCTGCGGTGTCGGTCCCCTGTCCCGCTCTCGACGTCATGCTGATGCGTGATGCGTGATGCGATCCGCTGTGCTTATGCGTACGACGATCGACCTCGACGAGCGGGTGCTCGTGGCGGCTCGTGCACGTGCGCGTGGCACGACACTTGGCTTCGCCGTGTCCGAGATCGCCCTTGCCGGACTCGCGAGCGAAACGCCGCCGAATCCGTCGACGCCGCACGGGCTTGTGCTCCTGCCCAGCACACCAGGGCATGTGATCACGGACGACATGGTTGCTGATGCCCTCGCCGACGATTGACCGACTCGAACTTCCTGACGTCAACGTCCTCCTTGCGCTGGTCCATCCTGACCATGTACGTCATCGACAGGCGAGCGATTGGTTCGCCGGTACCGCGCGGTTCGCGACGACGCCCGTCACCGAATCCGGCCTGGCGCGCCTCGCGCTCGGCGCGGCCGTGGTCGGCGCGCGGGCGGCATCGCCCGCCGCGGCGCTGGCGTCGCTACGGAGTATTCGGGCCGATCCGCGCTCGGTGTTTCTCGCCGACAACACAAGCCTCGCAGAGCCGACGATCCAGTTGTCCGGATTCGCGGGATACCGACAGGTCACCGATCTGCATCTCGTCAATCTCGCCGCGGTACATGGCGCTGTGCTCGCTACGTTCGATCCTCGGATTCCGGCAGCGCTCCTCCATGCCGACCGTCGTCATGTCCGCGTGATCGGCTGACTGTGTCGGTCGCAGTCGATCGTGGGTCCATGGGGCGGCATGTCGTCGGGGCAGTGTGAGCCGCTCGTCTCTCGGCACGTCCCCGTTGTCGAACCACCGAGTATGACGACGTTCGCGGACAAGCCGTCTGCCGGATGGGTCAGCAGTGCTCGATCAACGAATCTCAACGAAGCTCCCGCACCTCCCGCGCGTTCCCCGCTGATGCTACGAGGTGCTACATTCGGGTCGTGGAGACGATCAGCCAACGGCAGCTGCGGAACGACAATGCGGAGATCCTGCGCGGCGTCGAGCGCGGCGAGACCTACACAGTCACCCGCCGTGGTGTGCCCATCGCCCGCCTAGGCCCGCTCGCCGTCGATTCGGATCTTCGGTGCGTGCGCCCCGCCCGTCGTCGCGTGGCATTCGGTTCGTTGACGCGGGTTCGCAGTAGGCGTGCGACCGCGGACGTGCTCGACGACCTGCGGGCCGAGCGGTGACCTGCTGGTACCTCGATACGTCGGCTGCTGCGAAGCTCGTGGTCGACGAGGCCGAATCCGAAGCGCTCGCCCGGCGGCTGGATGACGAGAAGCCTGATCTGGCCGCCTGTTTCCTCCTCGAAACGGAACTCCGCCGGTTCGCTCAGCGTGTGCCGGGTGCTGCTCAGGCCGCCGTCAGCGATGTACTGGACGGGGTCGACCTCTACGAGGTTCCGCAGTCGCTGTTCCGTGAGGCGGGGCTGCTTGCGGGCGCGGATCTACGATCGCTGGACGCCATCCACCTCGCGGCTGCGCTGCGGATCGGCGTCGATGCCCTACTTGCGTACGACCATCGCATGGTTGCCGCGGCGCGCGAGCTGGGGCTGAGCGTCGTGCGGCCGGGTGTTCCTGGGTGATCGCCTATGACGACGTTCGCGGACAAACCGTCCGCCCCGCGCCGGTGCAGACTCATTGCGGTCATGGACCGACATCTGCACCACATGGGTGACGGCGTCCCCGGCCCCGCCCGCCGAATACGGCAGGGCATCGTGCCCAGCTTGTGCGGCCACCTCCCAAAGCGGACTTCGCCGCTACCCTCATCGCTATGAGCCGAATCTTCACCACGAGCGTGGCCTCGGTCTACCCGCACTATGTCGCCAAGGCGGAGCGCAAGGGCCGCACCAAGGCCGAGGTCGACGAGATCATCTGCTGGCTTACGGGTTTCGATGACGAGGTGCTCGGCCGCCACCTCGCTGACGGCACCACCTTCCGGGACTTCTTCGCCGGCGCAAGGCTCAATCCGAAGGCGGGGCTCATCACCGGGATGGTGTGCGGGGTACGGGTCGAAGAGGTCGAGGACCCGCTGATGCGCCAGATCCGCTACCTCGACAAGCTTGTCGATGAACTGGCGAAGGGCAGGACGATGGAGAAGATCCTCCGCACCTGATACTCGTGCGCAACCGTCAGAGCTGCAGCGCTGTCCAGAGCAGCGTCGTCGCGCCGGCGAGTATCAGCGGCACGGTGGCGACGCTCAGGGTGTGAAAGCGCTTGGCGCGCGGACGATGCGCAGGCGGCAGCAACCGTCGCCAGAGCATGGTAGCGAGAGAACCGGCATAGGAGAGGTTCGGGCCGATATTCACGCCGAGCAGCATCGCGAGGGTGAGCGGTCCGGAGGGCGCCACCAGCGGCAGCATCGCGAGTGTCGCCGGGAGGTTGTTCACCAGATTTGCGATCGCCGCGGCGAGGAACGCCATCCCTAGCAGTCCGAGAAGCCCCGTGCCGGAAGGGATCAGCCGCCCCAGCGCGCCGGCGAGTCCGTGCATCAGGGCGCCTTCCACGATCACCGCGAGCGCGAGCACGAAGGCGCAGAACGGCAGGTTCGCCGCATGGACCAGTCGGCGCGCTCGCGTCCGGCGGGACATGGACCGCGACTTCCATTGCGGCGCAACGAGCACCGCTGAGCCGACGAACGCCGCCCAGGCCGGAGACACGTGCAGCGCGGACGTCACCACGAACCCGCCGACCGTGAGTGCCGTGGTGGTGAGCGCGTAGCGTGGCGGACGGGCAGCGGCGAGAAGTACGTCATGGTCGCGAGTTTCGCCCCGCGATAGGGCGTGGGTGCCTGAACCGGCGAGATCCCGACGGAAGAACACCCGCAGCGCGCACCATTCGCACACGCACACGAAGACCCACGGCAGCGCCATCAGCGCGGTGAATCGGTCGAAGGTCAGACTTGACGACGCGAACGCGAGCAGATTGGTGAGGTTGGAGATCGGTAACAGCACCGAGGCGCTGTTCGCGAGCCGAACGGTCGCATACAGGTGCGGTCGCGGGGCGACGCCGAGACCCGTTGCCGCGGAAAGGATGACGGGCGTGAGGAGCACGATGGTGGCGTCGAGCGTCAGCACGGCCGTCACGAGCGCCGCCAACAGCACCACCAACGTGAGTAGACGCGTCGGGCGGCCGCGGCTGGCCCCCGCTGCGGTCTCGCCGAGGTAACGGAACACCCCGGCGTCGGCGGCGAGGTGTCCGAAGAGCAGGATCCCGGCGAGGAAGGCGACGGTCGATCCGAACCGCTGGATCACGGCCCAGGCGGCGTCCCACGGCACGATCCCGATGGCGACCACCGCGAGCGCGGCGGGGACGGCGACGACGGCCTCGCTGGCGCCGCGCGGGCGGAGCACGGCGAACCCCAGGCTCGCCAGGAGCAGCGCGATAGCTATCGACTCGGCGACCGGCCCCGCGATCGCCGTGTGCATATCTGGAGCGTAGTGATGCTCGTTCGCCGAGCCACTGAGATCGGGACTGCGGCTCGCGGCCCGTGCGCATGCCGCCGGTGCGTGGGTCTTCCTTATCAGGGCCCCCGCGCCGGGCGCGACCCGCGCGCCGGGCGCGGTCTCGCACGGTGTCAGCGGAGCTCTGCCGCCACCGCCGGCCGACGCCACGGGTTGCCCGGATCGCTGCACGCCTCCTCGACCTGCGCCGCGAGCGAATACAGCAGGTGATCGGCCGCTGGCCGGCCGGCCAACATCACCCCGATCGGCCACACCGCCCCGGACGGCGTCGGCGCCGACCAGCCCATCGGCAGCGATACCGCGGGCATGCCGGTCACGTTCCACTGCGCCGTGAACGGCGTGTACTGCACCTGGGCGGCGAAGTCGGCGGCCGGGTCTTCGTCGTTGCGCAGTTGCCCGACGGCCGCGGGCAATCGCGCCAGTGTGGGGGTGAGAACGGCGTCATACTCGGAAAGTTCGACGATGGCACGGGCCGCGATCTGACGCCACGCGATCAACGCGGTACCGAATTCCGGTGCGGCAACGGCGTTCCCGCGGGAGCGCAGCCACCGGGTGAGCGGGCGGAGCAGCGGCTCGGCCTCGTCCGGGACCGGCGTCAGCGCGGCGGACACCGACCACACCACCTCGAACGTCGGCAGCACGTCGGGACCGATAGGCGGTGCCACGTCGACGATCTCGTGACCAAGCTCCGACAGCAACGCGGCGGCCCGTTCGTAGGCGGCGCGCACCTGCGGATCGACCGGCTCATCGGTGAACGCGGCATCCGACCACCGCGCGATCCGCAGTCTCCCGGGCGGGCGATCGCACCAGCCGAGGTAGGTCTCGCCGGACGGCAGCGGCGGCGCCCAACTCGGTTCGCCGGCCGCCGGTCCGGCGAGAACGTCCAGCAGAGCGGCGGAGTCGCGCACCGTGCGGGCCATCGGACCGGGCGTGGAGAGCCCGGTGAAGTCCCCGAACACAGGCCCGCGGGTCACCCTCCCGCGGCTCGGCTTGAACCCGACCAGTCCGGTGACGCTGGCCGGGATGCGGATCGAGCCGCCGCCGTCGGACGCCTGCGCGATGGGCAGCAGCCCGCCGGACACCGCCGCGGCCGCACCACCCGACGAGCCGCCGGCCGACCGGGTGAGGTCGTAGGCACTGCGCGCCGGCGGGGCGACGTCCGGTTCGGTGTAGCACGGCGAACCGAACTCCGGCGTGTTCGTCTTTCCGAGCGAGATCATCCCGGCGCGATCCATGCGCAGCACGATCTCGTCGGAGACGGTCGGCACGAAGTCCGCGAACACCACGGACCCGAAGGTCGTGCGCACACCCGCTGTGGAGTTGAGATCCTTGACGGCCGTAGGGATTCCGAAGAGCGGCGGGAGCTCGTCGCCGGAAACCAGTGCGGCGCGCAGCTTCTCGGTCGCCCGCTGCGCCTTGGTCCGCGCGGCGTCGGCCGTCACTGTGACGAACGCGCCGAGCGCGTCCGAATGCGCCTCGATCCGCGCCAGGAACGCGTCGACGGCCTCGGTCGGGCTGGCCTGCCCGGCCCGGTAGGCGGCCGCGAGCTCGAGTGCCGACATTTCGTGGATCTCCGTCATAACCGTCGACGCTACCCGCCGGGGCGCGTTTGGCGGGTGCGGTCGGCCCGGTCGGCCCGAAGCGCCGGGATAACCGCCTATGACGATGTTCGCGCGCTGCGCGCGATCACGGTTACTCGGTGCGTGGCGCCCGGCGGTGTGCGGCAGGGCCGGAGACAGCCGCATGCGCCCGGCAGTGCCGCCCGTGCGGCCGTGCCTGACAGCGCCCGGCCCGCGAACAGCGTCATACCCGATAAAAGAGACGTATATCCGAGCTGGCGCGTTCGCTCACAGCGATCGTGTGTCGGGAATTGAGTCGAGTCGACTCAAGTTATAGAGGGTGATGGACCGAGCAGATCGGCACCCATCGGAAGAGGACCCCACGGTCGCATCCCGCGACCAGACCCCGCAAGGAGAACTGCCATGTCCCTCACTCTCATGACCCGTCGTGACCCGTTCGCCGACTTCGACGCCATGATCCGCCGCGCCTTCCCGGCACGGCCGTTTCCGGTGCGTACGGGTTCTGCGATAACGAGCCGGGTGGCCGCCTTCGTCCCCGCTGCCGAGATCGTTCGTGATGGCGACGACGCGCTGGTGAAGCTGGACCTGCCCGGCCTCGACTTCGAGAAGGACATCAGCGTCGAGCTGGACGGCGCATCGCTGGTGATCTCCGGCGAGCGGCGCGACGAGCGCACCGACGAATCGGACGGTGGCTCCCTGAAGGAGTTCCGCTACGGCGCATTCCGGCGGGCGTTCACGCTCCCCGAGCGGGTCACCGCGGAGGCGCTGTCCGCGAGCTACGACGCGGGCGTGCTGACGGTGCGCGTCGCGGGCGCGTACGCCGGGACCGAGCCGCGGAAGATCACGATCACGAGTGGAAAGCCTTCCGGCACAGTGGATTCCGACGCCGTGGAAGCCGCGACAGTAGAATCCGAGAATGCTGCGGATGAGGGCTGATCGGCGGTAGCTCGTGGTAGGCGCGGGGCCCGGGTCGCGCAGGTTCGCGGCCCGGGCCCCCGTTCGCGCAATGCCCCGGGCGCACCTTCCGGAGTGTGAGCAAAACAGGGACAAATGCGGCAGATTGCTGCAGCACTCACACTCGAAAACCGGAGGGTGTGAGTGCTGTAGCATTCTGTCCGGAACGTCCCAGTTTTACGCACACTCAAGAGACGGGGTGTGCATCCTGCAGCAATCCGCCCGAAAAGTCCCAGTCTTACGCACACTCGCCTGCAGCACTCACACTCTAAAGACGGTGAGTGTGCATCCTGCAGCATTCTGTCCGGAACGTCCCAGTTTTACGCACACTCGAGTGTGGGTCTCGGGGCCGCGGCGAGCGTTATGAGCGGGGCGGGACCGGGATTCCGCAGTGCGCGGCCGCCTCGGCCTTCAGGATAGCGGCCACGGACATATCTACATCTGCCTCCGTCGTTGCGTAGTTCGACACCGACACGCGCAGCAGCCGGCGCCCCCGCCAGGTCGTACCGCCGAGCCAGCAGGTGCCGCCCGCCTGCACCGCGGCGGCGATCGCGTCCACGTCCCGGCCGGGGAAGTCGATCAGCACCTGGTTGATCACCACGTCATTCACGATCTCCGCTCCGCCGGCCGTGAGCCCCTCGGCGAATCGTCGGGCCAGCGCGCAGCACCGATCTACCAGGTCTGCGACCCCGTCCCGACCGAGCTCCTTCAGCGCCGCCCAGACCGCGAAACCCCTTGCGCGCCTGGATGATTCCGGCACCAGGTCGCCCGGCCCGTAGGACGCCTGCTCCGAGCCGGTGAGGTAGGCCGCGGAATAGGACATGGCCGCGACCTGCGCGTCGGGGTGGGCGCAGATCGCCAGCGCCGAGTCGTAGGGGACGTTGAGCCACTTGTGCGCATCCAGGCACCAGGAGTCGGCCCGTTCCACCCCGTCGACCAGATGCCGCAGCGCCGGCGACGCCCCGGCCCACAGGCCGAAGGCCCCGTCCACGTGGACCCAGGCGTCGTGCGCATGCGCGATATCGCAGCCCGCGCGCAGGTCGTCGAAAGCGCCCGTGTTGACGTTCCCGGCCTGCAGGCACACGATCGTCGGCCGCTCGGAAGCCCCCGAAGACACTGCCGACCCCTCGGCGAGAACCCGTGCCAGGTCCGCGGCGTCCATCTCGCCGTTGGGTAGGGTAGCCACGGGCTCGATGCAGTCGGTGCCCAGACCCAGCAACCGCAACGACGCGTCGATGGTCGCGTGCCGCTCCGCGCCCGCCACCACCCGGACAGCCGGCGCCCCGATCAGGCCGCGCGTGGCCACATCGTGACCGGCGCGCGCCAGGACGTGATGCCGGGCCGCGGCGAGCCCCACCGTGTTCGACGCCTGCGCGCCCGTCACGAACCCGGCCGTCGCGTGCTGCGGAATGCCGAGCAGATCCTTGACCCACCGTCCCGCATTACGCTCCACGGCTGTCGCCGCCGGGGCCAGCACCGCGTTGAAAGTGCACTGATCCCAACCAGCGGCCAGCATGTCCGCGGCTGTCGCGGCGGGCAGCGCGCCACCCGTCACGAATCCGAAGAATCGCGGCCCGGCGCTGGAGGTGATGCCGGGTTCCGCCAGGCGCATCAATTCTTCGATGACGTTGTTCGGGTCGGTTGGTCCCTCCGGCAGCTCGGAGTCGAATCGGTCCAGCGCCTCATCGAGACCCACCTTCGCGGACACCCGGCGCCCCGGCAACGATTCGCGGAAATCGGCGGCGGCGGCCGCAGCCCGGGCGAAGACGGTGTGCACTGGGTCTGCTGTCATGGCCCCGACGCTACCGTCCGGAGCCGAAGGCATATCGGGGCGGCTCGGCCACGGCACAGCGTCATACCCGATCGGTCGATCCGGGCAGGACGCACGTTGCCCGAATGCCGGTGCCCCGGCGATCCGGCATATGCGACTGTGCTCGTGCGACTGTGCTCGTGCGACTGTGCTCGTGCGGCAGCGCCTCTGCGATCACGCCTGTGCAGGAGCGTCCGTGCGAGAATGCCCGCGTGACGACCGGAGCGTCCGCGCGGTGAGCAACACGCGCTGGGTGGCGCACCCGCCGCCAGGGCTCGGTCCGCGGCCGCGCGTGCGGCGCCTCCGCTGGCCGTATAGCGGGCCGCCGTCCTATGGGCATATGCACCCGACCTGGGGTTTCCCGCCCGTGGCGCGCCTGCGCGGCGGCCGGCCGGACGAGGAGCCCGTCGCCGCACCCCGGGTCACGGGCTTGGTTGCCGCTGCGGTGTTGTGCTGCGGTACGGCGCTTGCTGCGTGCGCGGCGGCGGCCGCGGAGACGTGGCGCTTCGCCCTGCTGCTGCGTGGGCGAACCGTGGTGCTGGGGGCAGCGGAGGTTCGCGCCAGTGACCTCGCGGTGCAGTTCGGCGGGGCACTGGCGCTGCTGTTCGGCCTGGCGGCCGCCGTCGCTGCTACGGGCGCGCTCGGATCGCTCGTGCGCGCGGCCGCCCATCGCGGAGGCGTGCTCCCGCCGCGCTCGGCGGAGCAGATCGCGGCCCGGCTGCTAGTCCCCGGCTGGAACTTGTACGGCGCGGGGCAGGTACTCGTCGAGGTCTTCCGACTCGTCCACAGATCCGGTAGTCCGGGGGCTGCAGACGACGGCCGCGTTCCGCCCCCGGCCCGACGGCTGCTCGTCGCATGGTGGGCAGCGTGGTTGGCCAACGGCGTGATTGCCATTGCCGCGTTGGCGATCTCGTTCGGCACCAGCGATCAGCTCATGGCGGACGCGGTGCAATGGCACATCGCCCTCGACGTGGTCGCGACCGTGGTCGCGGCGTTGTCCGCGGCCGTTCTGCTGTCGTTGCGCCGCGCATGGCGGGGGCGTTCGGTGCGGCGTTACCGCGATTGGGAGGTCGCGCTGCCGCCGTCGACCGCCGAGAATCGCACGGCCCGCACGGATCGCGTTACGCCGCACGCCTTTGTCGGTGATGCTGCACACGACCATGACGCCGTCCTCGCCGAAACACGTTCGACCGGACCGGCCTCGGCGGGCGAGCCAAGTGGGCCGCGCGAGCCGAGTGAGTCGCGCGAGCCGCGCGAGCCAGCAACGCCGGCCTCGGCGGGCGAGCGCGACTCGGCGCTAGCCGATGCGGGAACTCACACCGGAAAGCACCGGCGTCGATAGCAGCGCCTCGACCACATCTGCCACCTGTGCGAGAGCGAAGTCCCGCGACCCTCCCGCGCCCGTGGTGACGACGCTGACGCCGATCCCGTGCGGGCCGAGTTCGCGGGCCAGATCCGTGCCGAGGCTGCTGATCGCCGCCCTGATCGCCGAAGCGGGCATAGCACCCGTCGGGGTGCCGTCCCGGCCGTCGGCGACCAGCACGATGCGGCCTGCGCGGCGCCGCGCCAAGAACGACCGGGCCGCGATGTGGGAGGCGCACGCGGCCGCCAGCACCTCGGTCGTCAGCGCCGCGGACCAAGTGTCGGCCCAGCTCGTGGCGTCTGCCTCGAGGGTGGTCGACGGACGGTGCCGCGCCGGCAGCACGACGATGGCGTCGAGCCCGCCGAGGGTGACCTCCGCGCGCGCCACCGTATGCACGACCTCGTCGGTGTCGGACCGGTCACCCGGCAGGGATATGGGCGATACGGACGGTATGACCGTAGCGGCCGTGGTCGATGTCCGGTCCGCGGCGCGTGCTGTCGCCGCACCTCCGAGGTCTGGATCGCCCGCGGGGATCCGCACGTCGTGCACGGCCAGCCGGTGACCGGCCGCGATCAGTCGCTGCGCGACCATGCTGCCGAGCGGTTCCGCCCCGCCGATCATCACCACGCGCAGACGCGGCGGCGCCGCGTCCGAACCCACGGGGTCCGCGACCGAGTGGCGACCGACCAGCGCCCCGCCGACACCGCCCTCGTGTACCGCGCCATGAGCCACATCCTCGCCCGCGCCGATCACCGCTGTCGCCGGCGCTAGGTCGAGTGGTTCACTCACTGCGCGAACGTCCGGAACTGCTGGCTTCTCGATCACTCGCGGCGCGAAGCCGGTCACCTCGATCGGCTCGGCGAGCGGCTCCTCGATCGGTTCGGCCAACGGCGCCACGAACGGTGCGCCCAGTGGGGCGGTCGACCGAACGTCCCACGAGACTGGCCACGCGGCGGAAGCCTGTGGTGGCGGCTGCACCGTAGGGAGCGGCTGCGGTTGCGACGGGGGTGGCGCTGACGGCGACAGGGCCAACTGGGGTGACCGTGGTGATTCTTCGTTGCCTGTCGACGCCGCAGGCGGGGCGAACGTCGTCATGGGCAGTGAATCCGGTGGTTCCTGCCATGCGGCGCGCGGATCGTCGATCGTGTCCCGTCGGTCGGGCCCCGCTGCCGGATGCCCGACGGGCGGGGGAGGCGCGGGTCTCGCGGCGGCCGCTACGGCGTCGGCATCGCGCTCCCATGGCGGCCGGGGCATCGGCGTCATTGGCCGGAGTGCCGGCAGTGGCTCCAATGTCGGCAACGGCGGCAGGTCCAGATCCGCGTCCGCGGCCCGTGCGTAGTCGGCCAGACGCGGCTGCGCCGGCGGCGGCACCGGCCATCCAACGGGATCTGAGAACGTCACATCATCCCTGCTCTTGTCACGGCGCGTCGTGTGCGAACACACGGCATCGAACCTGATTGTTACATGCGGTTCTGACACGGCGAGACCCCGCGGTCGGCGCCCGCGGCCCGCCGTCGCCTACATCGTAGGGTCATCGGGCAGGTCTGCGGCGCGGCCTCGCAGGGCGTCGGCCGGACGGTCGGCCGGACGGTCGGCCGGACCGTCGGCCGGATCGCCGCCGGAGAGTTCGACCGGGCCGCTCCAGCCGTGCGACGCCGCGACCGCTCCGCGTCGGATACCGTGTCTGCCGTGGCGAAGAAGACCCGGCGCGTGCCCGCGCCCGCGCAACGCAGCTCCACCTCGACGGCCGTCGGGCCCCGGCAACCGTGCCCGTGCGGGTCCGGCCGCCGTTACAAGGCCTGCCACGGCGCCGCCGACGCCGCCGACATGATCGTCGCGCGCCCGTTCGCTGGGTTGGCCGGCGAGACGGAATTGATCGCCCTGCGCGAGTTCGTCCCGTCCGCGACCGCGACCCTGCAGCTGCGCGAGACGACCGCGGACACCCCGTCGATCACTCTGGGCAGTGTGCTTCCCGGCGCCGCCGCTGCGCTCACCCGGTCGGACGGCGCGATCCTCGTCGGCACTCAGGTGCAGACCCACTCCGGCGATCTGTCTCGCGACATCGCCTCGGCCATCGAATGGGCGCTCGACGCGGAGCCGTCATCGGTCCTGGCGACCTACGCGCGGGCCAGTGTCGGTGCGCGCCTGCAGGATCTGCTCGCGCCGGAACCGTTCGAGGTCACGGTGCACGGTGATTTCGGCTGGTGGCTCGAGGAAGAGCCGGAGGCCGGCAGCACTCTCGCCACGACGCTCGAACGGGCGAACGCGGCGATCATGCCGACCGCGCGACTCGCCGACCTCCCCGGTGCGTATTGGGTCGACACGGGCGAGAAGGCCCATCTGCGGTGGGTGCGCGGCGAGGAGGAGCCGGTGCTGATGGCCGCGCTCGCCCGGCTCGCGGCCGCCGATGGGCTGAGCCTGGGGGAGGGGTCCCGGTACGTCGGATCGTTCCGCGCGCACGGCTGCCTGGTGCCGGTGTGGGATCTCGACCGCGATGCCCACTCGTCCGAATGGGAGGCACCGGCCGCTGCCTTCGCGGCCCGCCTGGACGAATCCCTCGCGGTGCAGGAGCCGCTGACCTCGGCCGAAAGACGCGCCCGCGACGGCATTCTCGGACGGCAGTTCACGCTGCGGTGATTCAGCTCCACGTGATCCAGGTCCGCGTGAAGAGTGTCGCGACCGCCGTGCTGCAGTCCGCCCGTTCTGCGACGGGGTCGACCGCCGTCGCGCGGCTTGCGGTGCCGCAGGGCGATGTGAAACGGATATGACGATGTTCTCGTTCGCGCGCGTTCTGGCGGCGCCGGACAAGTTCCGGGGCACGCTCACCGCGCCCGCGGCCGCGGCCGCGATCGCGTCCGGGGTGGCGCTCGCATCGGCTGAAGTGATCGGAAAGCCTGCGGCAGCCGGATCGGATGCGGTGCCGGTGGGCTCGTGCCGTGAGGTGCCGCTCGCCGACGGCGGTGAGGGAACCCTCGACGCACTGGGTGGCGCCAACCGGACCACCACGGTGACAGGCCCTCTCGGGCAACCGGTCTCGGCGCCGTGGCGGATCGACGGCCGGCGCGCCGTCATCGAGATGGCGCTTGCGTCCGGGCTGGAGCTGGCCGGCGGCGCGTCGGGAAACGATCCTCTGGCCGCGACCACACGCGGCACGGGCGAGTTGATCCTGGCCGCAATCCGCGCCGGCGCGCGCGACATCCTGCTCGGCGTAGGCGGTTCGGCGACCACGGACGGCGGCGCCGGGGCGTTGGCGGTGCTGGCGCCGGAAGGCTCGCACGCGGTCGTGCCCGCTGACGTCACCATCACCGTGTGCGCGGACGTACGAACCTTGTTCCTCGATGCCGCAACGGTTTTCGGGCCGCAGAAGGGCGCAAGCCGGGAACAGGTGAGCGTGCTCACGGCCCGGTTGGAGCGGCTGCGCGAGGAGCATCTCGCCCGCTTCGGCATCGACGTGCAGACGGTGGTGGGTTCGGGTGCGGCCGGCGGATTGGCCGGCGGATTGGCGGCGCTCGGCGCGCGCATCGTCGGCGGGTTCGACGCGGTGGCCGAGGCGGTCGGGCTCGACGATGCCGTGGCGGACGCCGATCTGGTCGTCACCGGCGAGGGCCGATTCGATGCGGCGTCGTTGCACGGCAAGGTGGTCGGCGGCGTGATCCAGCGAGCGCTCCCCCGACGGCTTCCGGTCCTCGTGGTCTGCGGCGTCGTGGACCCGGCCGTTGCCGTCCCAGACGGCGTCGAGATCGTCTCGTTGGTGGACCGCTTCGGTCGCGATGCCGCGATATCGCGCACGGCGCACTGTGTCTCGCAGGCAGTGCGCATGGCATTGGTCGGTGGAGGCGGACTGTACAGGGCCGGTTCGTAGCCCTGCCCCGGCCCGAACCCCCCGGTGTGGGTGCCTGAGGGTGCGCTGGGGCGCACTCCTGGGCACCCAACCCGGAGGGGTGCAACCGGCGTGGCAACGGCGCGATCTGCGACCATGGCCGGGTGGCGACATCCTCCGCTGCGAAGGTTCTGGTGGTCGGCATCGACGGCGTGCGGTGGGACACCTTGCATCGCGCCCATACCCCCGCCCTGGACGCGATCACCGCGCGCGGCTTCCGCGCCCGCGTCCAGGTGCACGCGGCCGGTCCCACCATCTCCGGCCCCTGCTGGGCGACGATCGCCACCGGCACACTGGCCAGCACGCACGGCGTCGTCGACAACGAGAAGGCGCCAGCCGCCATGCCCACCGACTTCCTCACCGCCGCCCGCGACGCTGGATTCCAGACCTTTGCCGCGGCGAGCTGGCCGGCGATGCTCACCCCGGTCGAGTGCGGCCCGATCTTCGCCCCGGACGAGCGCATGACGGTCGCCGCGGACCCGGGCCACCGGCTCGATGCCTGGGACGCCGCGGATCAACACGTCGTGAACGAGGCGTGCGAAGCGCTGGCCGACGGCGAGATCGACGTAGCCTTCGTCTATCTCGGTGTGGCCGATGAGGTCGCTCATGCGCTCGGCGTCGGGCCGGAGTACCTCGCCGCCATCGAGGCATGCGATCGACGGCTCGGGACCGTCATAGACGGGATCGGTGCGCTAGACGGGAAGGGCGACTGGAACGTGATCGCGGTCACCGATCACGGTCACGTGGATGCGGGCGGCCACGGTGGCGATTCGCCTGAGGAGCGCACGGCGTGGATCACGGCCTGCGGCCCGCAGATGCCGCGACAGGCGCCGTCGCGGCTGGAGCAGGCGGACGTCTACGCCCAGGCGTTGTCCGTGCTCGGGCTGCCCGTGGAACTCGATCGGTATGCGCGGCCCTTCGGCGCCAGGGGGTAGCGCGCGGTGCCCAGCGGTCTCCCGGGTCTCAGGTCTTCCGGGTTGGGTGCCCAGGGGTGCGCTCTGGCGCACTCTCAGGCACCCAACCCGTGTGGCACTTGGGGATAGTGCGCGGCGCTCGGGGATAGCTGGGGGTGCGCGGCGCTCGGGGAGAGCTGGGGGTGCCCCGCGGCGCCCGGGAGTGGTTGGCGGCGCCCGGGGGACAGCTCTCTGCGCGCGACGGTGGGGCAGGATGAGTCTCATGCCCGAGACCGATACCGATGCAGATCTGGCCACCGTCGCGACCGCCGACCTACCCGCCGGGTCGGCCACACCCTTCCACGACCTCGATGCGTACGTGGCCCTGCGGCGGCAGGGAGCGATCGCGCTCTCACCGGACGGGTCCCGCCTGGTCGCCGTCGCCACCGAACGCAGCGCCGACAAGACCAAGTACGTGACCGCGCTCTGGGATGTGGACCCGTCCGGCGACCGGCCGGCCCGCCGATTGACGCGCTCGGCGCCGGGAGAGGGTGCGCCGAAGATCCGGCCGGACAACTCGGTGCTCTTCGTGTCGAAGCGGCCGGACCCCGCTGCAGCGAAACCGGCCGACGATGAGAAGCCGGCGCTGTGGCTGCTGCCGGCCGGCACCGGCGAACCGCGCCAGGTCGCGGCCAAGCCCGGCGGCATCGGCGCCGTCCATGTCGCCCGGGGTACCGGCCGGATCGTCGTCACCGCAACGGTTTTCGAACGAACCACCGGCGTGGAGCAGGATGCCGACAAACGCACCGCGCGCAAGGACGCCAAGGTCTCGGCGATCCTGCACGACCGCTACCCGGTGCGCTACTGGGATCACGACCTCGGCGCGGAGCAGCCGCTGCTCGATGCCGACGTCATCGGTGTCGGCAGCAGCCGCGATCCGGCGGCACCCTTCCTCGACACCGTCACCGTGCAGGGGCAGACCGGCAAGACCAGCCGCACGATCACGTATGTCCGATCGGCGACCTCGGCGCCGACCACCAGTGCCGTCACCACCGGTGCGGGGTTCACCACCATCACCCGCCCCGGCGGGATCCCCACGC
>OFTX01000241.1_pt1 | contig 33237 bp, 24 predicted proteins | sample 1775051 | NCBI WGS metagenome assembly OFTX01 (sample SAMN08195772, study PRJEB24354) | sludge metagenome | isolation source: sludge from phenol fed wastewater aerobic bioreactor A | place: India: Nagpur | collected 2016-09-15
AGGGGGGGGGGTGTGGGGGGGGGGCCGGGGGGAGAGGGGGGGGGGGGGGGGGGGGGGGGGGGGGGGGGGGGGGGGGGGGCCGGCGCAAGGGCGCAGTGCGGCTTGCGTGAGGCGGCTTCAATGACGGGTTGATGTCGGGGGGTGTCTGCCTTGTCATCGTATGTCTTGCCGCGCGATCGCGGGCGCCCCCACTGCGGGCTGCCGGTTCTATAATCGCGCTTTGCCGCCGCCGGGCGGGTGTGTGCGGACTCGTGGCACACGACGCGATGGCATCCGGCGGCCTCCAACCCTTTGCGAAGGCGCAGCCTGATGACTCTTTCCGCCAAAGCGCTCGATGAACTCGACCGTAATCTGCTTGCGCTTCTGCGGGTCAATGCGCGCGAGAGCACGGCCAATCTGGCGCGGCGCCTGGGCGTGGCCCGCACGACCGTCGTGGCGCGCATCGGCAGGCTCGAGCAGGCGGGTGTCATCGCGGGGTACACGGTTCGCCTCGGGCAGGATGCCGCCGATGGCGGATTGCAGGCCTGCGTCGGCATCAGCGTGCAACCGCGCTCGGGCCGGGACGTGTTGCGGCGTCTGAACAAGATGCCCGAAATCCACCTGCTCTGCACCGTCAGCGGGGAGTTCGACTACGTTGCCTGGCTGCACGCGGCGTCGGCCGATCAACTCGACGCGCTGCTCGACACCATCGGCGAAATCGATGGCGTGACACGCACCACGACCTCGGTCGTGCTCGCCCGCAAGATCGACCGGGGCGGTGTGCTGCCCTAAGCGTTCCCCGCGCAGCGTCGACGCCCGTAATTTCTCGTAATCCGTCGCTAAGAATCGCGTGCCAATCGCGCGTCGGCCCCGCCGGTGCTCGCGCCTGGCGATCCTGTCACTGGGTTCCCCAAATTTGTCCGCCACGCTCCGGTTTGTCTGGTTGTGGCGATGGTGCTAAACTTATTGAGAATTGTTTGCATTAACTTCTTCATCAAACTGGAGTGCGTATGCGCGTGAAATCCCTCGTGGCGGCGATGTTGCTCGCCGGTGCGGCCACCATGGCTTCGGCCGCCGAGTTTCCGATCGGCAAACCGCTGAATGCGGGAGGCATGGAAATCAACACGGTGTATCTCCAGCCGATCACCATGGAACCCGCGGGGATGATGCGCGACGCGGCGAAGTCGGACATCCACCTCGAGGCCGACATTCACGCGATCAAGAACAACCCGAACGGCTACGCCGAGGGCGACTGGATTCCGGGTCTGGAGATCACGTACAAGCTGCAGAAGATGAAGTCCGACGGCAAGACGCCGGACGGCGCGGCCATTGATGGCCTCATGATGCCGATGGTGGCGAGCGATGGTCCGCACTACGGCGATAACGTGAAGCTGGCCGGCGTGGGCAAGTACAAGCTGACGATGGTGGTGAACGCGCCGGGCACGCTGCAGGAATTCGGTTGCAAGATGGGGGGGGCACCCGCGGCGGGCGCCCACGCCGCGCATGGCGGGATGGGCCCATGGTGTTTCGGTCGTCACGTCGACAAGGAAACCGGCGTGGGTCCGTGGTTCAAGCCGATCACGAAGGAAGTCGATTTCACTTTCTCGGGTATCGGCAAGAAGGGTGGCTACTAAGCCGACATAATCTGGATGCAGCGTTGGCCTGAGGCCAGCGCTGTTTTCGTTTGGAGCACAAGGATGAATCAGCGCATCGCGCGCCTGCTGGCCACGATGGCGGCCGTGGGGGCCGCCATGTTCGCACTGGGCGGCACGTCGCTCGCGCGTGCCGACGAGTTGCCCACCTTCAAGCTGGAAATGAACAACGGCAAGCTCAACCCGGCGCGCATCGAGGTGCCGGCCGGCAAGCGCATCAAGATCGAGGTGCACAACACCGGCACGAACGCCGTGGAGTTCGAAAGCCTGCAACTGCGCAAGGAGAAGGTGCTCGCACCGGGCGCGCAGTCGTTCGTGGTGATTGCGCCGCTGCAACCGGGCGAATACAAGTTTTTCGACGATTTCCACCAGCAGGCGCAAGGCGTGATCGTCGCCAAGTAAGCGCTGCGGGCATCGTTTCAGTCACACGGTAGGACACGCATCACAAGAGGAATCAGATGGGTCAGGTCATGTTCATCGTCTGGCGCGAAAGCGTCGAGGCACTGCTGGTCGTCGGCATTCTCCATGCCTGGCTGGCCAACCCGGATCACGGCGCCAAGCGCGGCTTGCCGTATCTGTGGGCTGGCGTCGTACTTGGTATTGCCGCCGCCGTGGGCCTTGGCGCCGCGCTGGTGGGCTTCACCGAGGTGCTCTCCGGCGACGCCCAGGATTACTTCCAGACCGCCATGGTGCTCATCGCCTGCGTGCTGATCGTGCAGATGGTGTTCTGGATGAAGCGCCACGGGCGAACGCTCAAACGCGACATGGAGTCATCGCTGCAGAAAAACCAGGACCAGGGCACCTGGTGGGGCGTGCTCGTGCTCGTGGCGCTGGCCATTGCCCGCGAAGGCAGCGAGACGGCGATCTTCCTCTATGGCATCGGGTTCGGTCAGCAGGGCAGCGTATCGGCGTCGATGTGGCTGGCCGTGCTCGTGGGATTCGGACTGGCGCTCGTCACCTTCTGGCTGCTGCAACTGGGTGGGAAGATTTTCTCGTGGCGTCTGTTCTTCCGCGTGACGGAAATCATGTTGCTGTTCCTCGCGGCCGGTCTGCTGGAGGCCGGTCTGGACCGCCTCATTTCGCTGGAGTTTGTGCCGACGCTGGTCGACCAGTTGTGGGATACTTCCGCGCTTCTGGACGACGCCAGCCCGTTCGGTAGCCTCGTGGCCACGCTGACCGGCTATCGTGCGCATCCGTCCGGCATGAATCTGTTGGTGTATGCGCTGTACTGGCTGTTCATCTGGGCGTTGCTCAAGCGTGCCGGAGCGCCGGCCAAGCAGGTCAAGCCCGCATAAGCGGGCGGGTGCAACGGGCGGCGCGGTGTCGCCCGGCGCACCGCAACGGTCCGAGTCCCGGTCCGTTCACAAGAGTCCGGACAGACGCGCACATCGACGCCCGCACAGCGCGTTCGTCAGCCCGGCAAGGTTGTTCCCCCGACGCAAGAGTTTGAGCATGAGTATCGCCATCCCTGTCCCGAACCGACTGGCCCGTCTGGGCCTCTGGATGCAACGCCACGGCAAATTGATACGCGGCGTGCAGTGGGGCGTCGTGCTCGTCTATGCCTTCCTCATCTGCGTGCCGGTCGTGCTGCCGTTGCCCGACGAGACCGCGCATATCCTCAACAATCTCACGGTGTTCGCGCAGTTCACGTTCTGGGGGATCTGGTGGCCGTTCGTGCTCATCAGCATGGTGCTCATGGGCCGGGTCTGGTGCGGTGTGCTGTGCCCCGAAGGCACGCTCTCCGAATTTGCGAGCCGTCACGGTCGCGGACGCGCGATTCCGCGTTGGATGCGATGGGGCGGCTGGCCCTTCGTGGCGTTTGCCGGTACCACGCTGTACGGTCAGATGGTGAGCGTCTACCAATACCCGAAGGCGGTGCTGCTGGTACTTGGCGGCTCGACCATCGGCGCGATGGTCATCGGTTATTTCTACGGTCGCGACAAACGGGTGTGGTGCAAGTATCTCTGCCCGGTCAACGGCGTGTTCTCGCTGCTCGCGCGCCTCGCGCCGTTTCACTTCAAGGTCAACGAGGACGCCTGGCGCCAGTCGTATCACACCAACGGCCACAAGATCATCCCGATCAATTGCGCGCCGATCGTGCCGCTGCGCAACATGAAGGGCGGTGCGCAGTGCCACATGTGCGGCCGCTGCGCCGGTCATCGCGACGCCATCGCGCTCACGAGCCGCTCGCCGAGCGAGGAGATCGTGACGTTCGGTGCGACGGAGAACAACAGCGTCTGGGACAGCGTGCTGGTCATGTACGGCCTGCTCGGCGTGGCCATCGGCGCATTCCACTGGACGGTCAATCCGTGGTTCGTCGCGACCAAGACCGCGCTGGCCACGTGGCTCATCGATCGCAACATCATGTGGCCGTTCGAGACCAACGCGCCGTGGTTCGTCTTCACCAACTACCCGGAACAGAGCGACGTCTTCACATGGCTCGACGGCGGCATGGTCGTCACGTACATCCTCGGCAACGGCCTGGTGCTGGGGCTGGCGTTCACGGCCATCTTCGTGCTGGCCAATCGTGCGATGGGGCCGTGGCGCACCGCGCGCTTCAATCATCTGGTGCAGTCGCTCATTCCGATTGCCGGGGCCGGCGTCTTCATCGGTCTGTCGGCCACGACGGTCAGCCTGCTGCGCGCCGAACACCTGCCGGTGTACTGGGCGAACGACGTGCGCGCCGCGATTCTCGCCGCGACCACGCTCTGGAGCCTCTGGCTGGGCTGGCGCGTCACCGGACGGCATGCCGTCTCGCTCGTGCGGCGCCTGGCCGGCATGGCCGGGATCGTCGCGGCGCTCGCGCTGATCAACTGGCTCTGGCTGCTGATGTTCTGGATCTGGTGACGGCTCCGGCGCGGCACGGGCCCGGCCTCGATTGGCGAGCCCGCACCGCGTGGCCTACAATGTCGCCACAAGTCTTTCTGTGTGACGCCGCCCATGTTGCTCGCTCAACGCCTTCCGCTGTATTTCCGCCTCGTTCGCCTGGACAAGCCGATCGGCACGGTGCTCCTGCTGTGGCCGACGCTCTCGGCGCTGTGGATCGCGTCCAACGGCCATCCCGACCCGTGGCTCCTCGTCATCTTCACGCTCGGCACCTTTCTGATGCGCTCGGCGGGCTGCGCCATCAACGATTATGCGGATCGCGACTTCGACAAGTTCGTCAAGCGCACGAAGGAGCGCCCGATCACCTCGGGACGCATTCGCGCCTGGGAGGCGGTGGCGGTGGCGGCCACGCTCGCGCTCGCGAGCTTCCTGCTGATTCTGCCGCTCAATGCCCTGACCAAGTGGCTCTCGATCCCGGCGCTGTTCGTGGCCGGCACGTATCCGTTCACGAAGCGCTTTCTGGCGATTCCGCAGGCTTACCTCGGCGTGGCATTCGGCTTCGGCATTCCGATGGCCTTTGCCGCGGTGCAGGACCAGGTGCCGGTGCTGGCCTGGGTGCTGCTGCTCTCGAACGTGTTCTGGTCGGTGGCCTACGACACCGAATATGCGATGGTCGACCGCGACGACGACCTGAAGATCGGCATCAAGACGTCGGCGATCACGTTTGGCCGCTTCGATGTGCTGGCCATCATGCTCTGCTACGCGGTCGCCCTCGGCATTCAGGCGGGCGTGGGTGTGTTGCTCGGCTTCGGCTGGCCGTTCTGGCTCGGCATGGCCGTGGCGGTGAGCTTCGCCATCTATCACTACTTCCTGATTCGCGGTCGCGAGCGCATGCCCTGCTTCGCTGCGTTTCGCCACAACAACTGGCTCGGTGCCGTCGTGTTCGCGGGCATCGCCGGTCACTATCTGCTCACCGCACAAGGCTGATCCCCCCGGTCCGTGCCGACCTCTGAATGACGCTCGCCCCCGGATCGCGAACGCGAATCCGGGGGCGAGGCGTGCAGTACGGCGTCAGCGGGTTCGGTCGACGGACCGGCGCCAGCCATTATCTGCCATCGATCATCGAGAGGGCGCGCGATCGATCAGGCGTCGCCGAGTTCGTCACCCAGTTCGCGCGCGCGCGTATTTGCGGCGCTCACGCCGCGCACGATGGCGGCCTTGATGTTGTCGCGCTCGAACGAACTCAACGCGGCGAAGGTGGTGCCGCCCTTGGACGTCACACGCTCACGCAACACGCTCGCCGGTTCGCTCGATTGTGCGGCCAGTTGCGACGCGCCGGTAAACGTGGCGATGGCGAGCTGGCGTCCCTGCTCGGGCGTGAAGCCGAGTTCGCGCGCCGCTTGCTCCAGCGCTTCGATGAAATAGAACACGTAGGCCGGGCCGCTGCCCGAGATGGCGGTCACGCCGTCGAGCTGGCTTTCCTTGTCGACCCAGACGATCTGCCCGGCCGCGCCCAGCACGCTTTCCGCGCGCTTGCGCTGGTCCGAGTCCACGCCGGAGAGCGCGGCCAGACCGGTGATGCCCATGCCGATGAGCGCCGGCGTGTTCGGCATGCAGCGCACGATCTGGTTGTGTCCGCCGAGCCAGCGGGCGAGGTCCGAGGCGCGAATGCCGGCGGCGATACTGATGACGAGTTGGCCGTTCAGATGCGGCTGGAGGGCCTGTGCCACATCCTTGAGCACCTGCGGTTTGACGGCCAGCACAAGCGTGTCGTAATCGCGCAGGCGGTCGCTCGAAGCGCTGGCCGTTTCGATCCCGTATTGCTTGACCAGACCCTCGCGGGTCGATTCGTTGACGTCGATCGCGAGAATGTCGCGCGGGGCCGTGCCGCGCTTGACGAGTCCGCCGATCAGGGCGTTGGCCATATTGCCGCCGCCGATGAATGCAATTCTCATAACCATCCTTTGCGTTGCGTGTATGCGTGGATCTTGCCGCGGCCCGGGGCATCGCCCGTGTCGCTGTAACTTCAGGGGGCGACCGGCATCGCGAGGCGCCCGCCGTCGAGTGCCGCGATCAGGCCTTGGGGCCGTAATTGCGCGCACCGAAAATCGCTGTACCGATGCGCACCATTGTCGCACCTTCGGCAATGGCCGCCTCGAGGTCGCCCGACATGCCCATCGAGAGTGTGTCGAGGGGCAGGCCCCCGGCGCAGAGCGCGTCGAACAATTCGCGCACCGCCCTGAATGGGGCGCGCTGGCGGGCCGGATCGTCCTCCGGTTCGGGAATCGCCATCAGGCCGCGCAACCGCAGGTTCGGCAAGGCGGCAATGGCGCGCGCCACGGCGGGAACGTCGCCCGGTGCGACCCCGCTCTTGCTCGCTTCGCCGCTGATGTTGACCTGAAGGCAGACCTGCAACGGCGCCATGCCGGTCGGTCGTTGCGCGCTCAGGCGTTCGGCGATCTTCAGGCGGTCCACGGAATGCACCCAGTCGAAATGCTCGGCCACCGGCCGGGTCTTGTTGCTTTGCAGCGGTCCGATGAAGTGCCACTCCAGCCGCTCGCCGTCGACTCTCTCGCCGGCCAGCGCGGCGATCTTGTCGAGCGACTCCTGCACATAGTTCTCGCCGAACGCCCGTTGCCCGGCGGCCGAGGCCTCGCGCACGGCGTCGGCGCCGAACGTCTTGGACACTGCCAGCAAGCGCACGCTGTTCGCCGGTCGGCCAGCATCGGCGGTGGCTCGGGCGATTCGGGAAAGCACGTCGTGGAGATGTGCGGCAATGGTCGACATGAGGCGGGTTCGGGCGTGGCTGAGGCGATGACGTAAGCGCGGAGCGCGACTGGTCAACGATTATAGCTGTGCCGGCGCCCGAGGTGCTACCCGGTCAAAATCGAGGTGCTACCCGCGAGGCCGGGTACGGTGCGGAGCGCCGAATGGCGCGGCTTGTGGCAGACTGCGCGGAGCCGGCATCCACCGGCGTCCGCGGGTATCCGCCAGCATCGACAGGGAGCAGAGATGAGCGCGACTTCGCAGCAGGTGTACGACTTTTCGGTCCAGACGCTGTCCGGCGAGACGGTCAGTCTCGCGCAATATCGCGGCAAGGTGCTGCTCATCGTCAACACGGCCAGCGAATGCGGGTTCACGCCGCAATACGCCGGATTGCAGGCGTTGTACGAAGCGCTCGCGCCGCGCGGCTTCGAAGTACTCGCGTTTCCGTGCAACCAGTTCGGCAAGCAGGAGCCCGGTGACGCCCAGGCGATTCGCAGCTTCTGCGATCTGCGCTTTCACATCACGTTCCCGATGTTCGCCAAGATCGACGTGAAGGGGCCGGATGCCGCCCCCCTGTACCGCTTTCTCACTCAGGAGAAGCCCGGCGTGCTCGGCACGAAGGCCATCAAGTGGAATTTCACGAAGTTTCTTGTCGACCCGCGAGGGAACGTGGTGGCGCGCTACGCGCCGAGCGCGAAACCCGAGACCCTGCGCGCCGATATCGAGCGGCTGCTGGCCGTCTGAACGTTTGCATCGCGCTCTCGTCTCGCCTCCGGGCCGCGCGCCCGGGAATCAGACGCCAAGGCGTGCGCGCAGGCGTTGCCACAGGCTCGCGCGGGCCGTCCCGTCCCTCACGGCAAGCTCGGCGCCCGTGTCGCTGGTCAACGCCTGCCAGCCGGTCGTGGGAATCACGCAAACCTCGCCCGCCGCGAGCGACACCGTCGTTTGCCAGACGCTCGCCGCCATCCAGCGCGGCGCCAAGGTCAGCGTGACCCGGCCGCGCTGCACGTGCAGCACCGTGCCGCGAGCCAGGTAGCCGTGGAACGACTGACCTCCCGCCAGCACGATGACCGACGCACGCGTCCCGGGGGCGTCGTGCGGGCGGCCGGGAGCCGCATCGCCAGCCGCCTGTGGCGGAGTCGCGTCGCGAGAGGCGGTTGAGTGCCGGGTCGTCGGCGAAGGCGCTGACAGGGGCGAGAGCGGTGACAGCGACGACAGCGGAGCCGCCAGACTCATCGATGCGAGCGACGACGGGGTGCCGACCGACGAAGCAGTGAGTGACGAACGGGAAGCGCGGGAAAAGCGCGAGCGGGGCGTGGCCATGGCGGACTCCGAGGGCATTGAACAGGTAGGAACAGCGTATCGGCGGCTGTCCCGTCCCGGTAGGCACACAGCGCGGCGGCCGCCCGCGTAACAGAACGTCGCACGGTGTTCTGTTACGATGCCAATTCGACGAATCTGTATCTGTTATGGTCCTGTGCAATGCCCGATGATCTGCGCATGGATGCCGCCACTCCCGACCTTGCCAACCCGGACGACACGCCGCTGAGCCCGTCCGCTCCCCGTTCCCTCGGCCCCGCACCGGTGGCGGTTTCGGCGCCGGAAGAGCGCATACCGCTCTATCGTCAGCTCGCCGACCATTACCGGCTCGCCATCGAGGCCGGTACGCTCGCGCCGGGCGACCGCATGCCCAGCGTGCGAACGCTGATGGAGCGCCATCGGGTCAGCCTGTCGACGGCGCTGCAAACGTGCCGCCACCTCGAGGCGCAGGGCATGCTGGAGGCCCGCCCCCGCTCGGGCTACTTCGTGCGCACGCCCGCCCGGGCCAGCCTCGTGCCGGTCCCCGAGCCGCGCCCGTGGGTGCCGGATCTGCTCCAGTACGTGGGGATCAACCAGCGGGTCTCGTCAATACTCGCGCGCGGGCTCCAGGCCGACGTCAAAGTCAATCTCGCGGTAGCGCACGGTTCGCCGTCGCTCTACCCGGTCAACGAACTGCGCCAGGCAACGATCCGCGCGTTGCGCGATCATCCGCTGCTCTTCGGCAACCCGCCGCCCGGCGGCGGCGAGTCGCGTTTTCGCGCGGCGCTCTCCCGACGGGCGCTGGAAGCCCGCATGCACATCAACCCCGAAGAGATCGTCGTCACGCACGGCTGTATCGAGGCGATCAATCTCGCGCTGCGCGCCGTGGCGAGCGCCGGGGATCTCGTGGCGGTCGAATCGCCGACGTATTACGCGCTGTTGCAGACGCTGGAGAGCATGGGCATACGCGCGCTCGAGATTCCAACGAGTCCGCAAACGGGCATTTCGCTCGATGCGCTGGAGCTGGCGAGCCAGACGTACGACAACATCAAGGCCGTTATTGTCGTGCCGCACTTTCAGAATCCGCTCGGCTCGGTAATGCCGGATTCGCACAAGGCGCAGTTGGTGAAGTGGGCCGAGTCGCGCGGCATCGCGATCATCGAAGACGACACCTACGCCTCGCTGAGCGACGACGGCGTCATTCCCGCCGCCATCCGCTCATGGGATACGACGGGAAACGTGATTCATTGCGCCTCGCTGCACAAGACGCTTGCCCCGGGCATGCGTCTGGGCTGGATCGCCGGCGGCAAGTGGCAATGGCGTGTGGAAATGCTGAAGTACGCGCAGACGCGCCCGAATGAAGCGCTGGCTCAGATTGCGATGGGCGAGTTCATCGATTCTCCCCGGTACGACCGGCATCTTCGGCATCTGCGCACGCAACTGCGCGAGCATCGCGCGGCGATGGCCGAGGCGATCGCGACGTATTTCCCTGCGGGCACGCGCCTGACGCTGCCCGCGGGCGGGTTGAGTCTGTGGGTGGAAATGCCGGGCGGCGTGAGTTCCGAACGATTGTTCGATGCGGCGCTGGCGAAGGGGATTCGCGTTGCGCCGGGCAGCCTCTTTTCCAATTCTGCGCGCTACGACCATTTCTTGCGGATCAATGGCGGACAGCCGTTCACGCGCGAGGTCGACAAGGCGGTGCGCACGCTGGCCACCGAAGTGATCCGGCTGCTCGACGCGAATGGGGCACCCTGACGGAACGGGCCCGGCGCGCGAAGGGGCGGCGGGGCAGTCAAGGCTGCGGGCCGTTCTGCGCGCCGCCCGGCTCGAGCGCAGGCGCGAGGTGCGGGCCCGTCGCAGTCAAAACTCCGGATACATGCGTCCCGGATTGAAAATGCCAGCCGGATCGAACACCGACTTCAGGTTGCGATGAATGCGCATGACCGGTGCCGGCAGCGGCGTGAACACGCCCACGCCCGGTTCGCCGTAGCGAAAGAGCGTGGCGTGGCCCCCATCCTGGCGCGCCGCCGAGCGCACGATCTGCGCATCGGCATCGGTGATCCACCAGCGCTGTGCGCCCCCCCATTCGATCAGTTGCTTGCCCGGCAGGCGGTGCGGCTCCGCGGTCGACGGCACCGCCAGGCGCCATAGCGCCTGGCCCGGCCCGGCATCGGCGAAGAAATTGTCGGTCTGCTCTCGAATCGCATGCCAGAACTTGGCGGCGTGAATCGCATCGACCAACTCGCCTCCCATCTTCACGCGCGCGGCCTTGATGGCCGCCGACGCTCCCGCCAGACGAATCACGAGCAAATCGCTGCGCCACGCACTACCAGTGATCGGCAACGGCTGCCCGCCCCATTCATTGAGCTTGCGCACCGCATCGACGGCGTTCATTTCGAATTGCAGCGTGAGTTCGGCGAACGGCTGCGGCAGGACCTTGAGCGACACTTCGAGGATCAGACCCAGCGTGCCGAGCGAACCCGCGAGCATGCGCGATACGTCGTAACCCGCGACGTTCTTCATCACCTGTCCGCCGAAGTTCAGCACGTGTCCACGACCGTCCATCAACTTCGCCCCGAGCACGAAATCGCGCACCGAGCCGACCGCGCTGCGCCGCGGCCCGGCGAGCCCGGCCGCCACCGCGCCGCCGATGGTGGCGCCGGGCCCGAAGTACGGCGGCTCGAACGGCAGCAACTGGTTGTGCTCGGCGAGCGCCGCTTCGACATCGGCGAGCGGCGTGCCGCAGCGCACGGTGATGACGAGTTCGGCGGGATCGTAGGCGACGATGCCGCTGTAGGCGCGCGTGTCGAGCACGTCTCCCACGCGCTGCTGGCCGTACCAGGCCTTGGTGCCGCCGCCGCGAAGCTGGAGCGGCGAGCGTCGGGCCGTGGCCTGTTCGATGACGGCGCGGAAATGCTCGAGGGTGTCGGTCGTGTCGGTCGTTTCGGTCATCAGCTCGGTTCTGGCGGCGGTGGCATGTCGGATTGATAGGCCCCCAGCGTGCCGCCGCAATGCTTGCAGTAGCGTGCGTCGGGGTCATGACCTTCGGAAAGGCATTGCGGGCACGTGCGCGTCGTGACAGTCCTCTTGCGCATGGCCGAGTGAATCTCCGCGCCCATGATGCCGGTGGGAATCGCGATCACACTGTAGCCGAGCAGCATCACGAAGCCGGTGATCGCCTTGCCCAGACCGGTCACGGGCACGACGTCGCCGTAGCCTGTGGTCGTGAGCGTCACAATCGCCCAGTAGATGCCCACCGGGATGCTCGTGAAGCCGTGCTCGGGCCCCTCGATGATGTGCATGAGCGTGCCGAAGATCACCACGATGATCGAGATGAAGCCGAGAAACACGAGAATCTTGCGGCGTGCGTTATAGAGGGCGATGCTCAGCACGCCGGCTTCGTTGACATACGCCGTGAGCTTCAGGATCCGGAAGGCGCGCATGAGGCGCAGCAACCGCACGTCGATCAGTCCGTGCAGTTCCGGCACGAGAATCGCGAGATAGGTCGGCAGGATGGCAAGCAGATCGATGATGCCGTAGAACGACAGCGCGTAGCGCAACGGCCGATGCGCACTGAGCAGGCGTGCAATGTATTCGGCCGTGAAGAGCAGCGTGAAGAACCACTCGAGGATCGCCATCGGCAGCGACGCGGAGGCCTGCACGGCAGGCACGCTCGAGACGACGACCGTGAGTACCGACAGAATGATGGCGATGAGCAACGCGATGTCGAACAGTCGCCCTTCGCGCGTATCGGCTTCGAAGATGATGATGTAGAGACGCTGCCGCCAATCGTGCGGCAGCCAGTCCGACAGCGGGCGCATGTCAGAACCTCGGCAGGTCGGGGTGCGGCAGCAGTCCGCCGCGAACGAGTTGCTTGCCGTATTCGGCACAGCGCGCCCGCGTCGGAATACCCTTGTCCGGATTGAGCAGCCCGACCGGATCGAATGCGCGCTTCACCCCGAAGAACGCGTCGCGCTCCTGGGCCGAGAATTGCACGCACATCGAATTGATCTTCTCGATGCCCACGCCGTGCTCGCCGGTAATCGTGCCGCCGAGTTCCACGCACGCTTCCAGAATGTCGCAGCCGAATGCCTCGGCGCGATGCCACTCGTCGAGGTCGTTGCCGTTGAAGAGAATGAGCGGATGCATATTGCCGTCTCCCGCGTGAAAGACGTTAATACAGCGCAATCCGTATTGTTGTTCCATGCCTTCGATGCGTTTGAGTAATGTCCCAATCGCACGGCGTGGAATCGTGCCGTCCATGCAATAGTAGTCGGGCGAGATGCGTCCCGCCGCCGGGAACGCGTTCTTGCGACCTGACCAGAAACGCAGACGCTCTTCTTCGCTTCGCGAGATTTGCAGTCGCGTCGCGCCCGACGTTCGCAGCACGTGGGAGATGCGCATGATCTCCTCGGCGACCTCTTCCGGCGTGCCATCCGATTCGCACAACAGGATGGCGGCGGCGTCCAGGTCGTATCCGGCATGCACGAACTCCTCGACGGCGCGCGTTGCCGGCTTGTCCATCATCTCCAGTCCGGCCGGGATGATGCCCGCGGCGATGATGGCCGCCACGGCGTTGCCGCCGGTCTCCACGTCGTCGAAGCTTGCCATGATGACCTGTGCCGTCTGCGCCTTGGGCACCAGTCTGACCGTGATCTCGGTCACCACGCCGAACATGCCTTCACTGCCGATGAAGACGGAAAGCAGGTCGAGGCCCGGGGCGTCGGGACCGAGCGAGCCGAATTCGATGGATTCGCCCGACATCGTGATGGCGCGCACGCGCAGCACGTTGTGCACGGTCAGCCCGTATTTCAGGCAGTGCACGCCGCCCGAGTTTTCGGCGATGTTGCCACCGATGGTGCACGCGATCTGAGACGACGGATCGGGCGCGTAATACAGGCCGTAGGGGGCGGCGGCTTCGGAGATCGCGAGATTGCGCACGCCGGGTTGCACTGTCGCGGTGCGGGCGTACGGGTCGACCTCGACGATCTTCTTGAACTTCGCGAGCGAGAGCACGAGCCCGTCGGCGATCGGCATGGCGCCGCCGGAAAGACTGGTGCCGGCGCCGCGAGGCACGACCGGAATGCCCAACTGGTGGCAGGCCTGCAAAATGCGCTGGACCTGCGATTCCGATTCGGGCAACACCACCGCGAGCGGTACGCGGCGGTATGCCGCCAGTCCATCGCACTCGTAAGGCGTGGTGTCCTCGCGGCGATGCAGGATGCAGTTCGCCGGCAGGATCTGGGTAAGCGCGTCGAGCAGCAGGCGTTGACGCGTAGCCAACGCATCGGCATCGTCGAGCGCGGCCCCCGCCTGCTGCGGCCCGGATGCGTCGCCAGGCCTGTCCGGTGTGTTGGGTGCGTTCATGGGCGCGGTAGTGGACGCGGTAGTGAGTGCGGTGGTCGGGGCGCTGTTTGCGGCGCTATTTTCGTTGCTGATGGGAACGCTGGTTAGGACGCCGGTTAGGACGCCGGTCGGGTCGCTGGTTGGGGCGGCCGCGGGCGCGATGCGGATCGCGCGCGCTCGGAGTTGCGCCCCAGCGGCGATCAGCCCGCCGCGCGTAGCCGGAAAATCTTGCCCGGATTGAACAGGTTCTGCGGGTCGAGCGATGTCTTGATCGCGCGCATCACGTCGATGGCATCCTCGCCATGCTCGGTCACGAGAAATCCCATCTTGTGCAAGCCCACGCCGTGTTCGCCAGTGCATGTGCCACCCATGCGGATGGCACGTTCGACGATGCGCTGATTGAGTCGCTCGGCCTCTTCGATTTCCTCGGGCTTGTCGGGGTCGATCAGGATCGCCACGTGGAAATTGCCGTCGCCCACGTGACCGACGATCGGGCAGGGCAGGCTCGATGCGCGCAGATCCTCCTCTGTCTCGCCGACGCATTCGGCCAGGCGGGAGATGGGCACGCATACGTCCGTGGTGACGGCGCGACAGCCGGGCTTGAGCTGGAGCATGGCGAAGTACGCACTGTGACGCGCGCTCCACAAACGGTTCCGGTCCTCGGTGCGCGTGGCCCATTCGAAGCCGGTGCCGCCGTTGTCCTTGGCCAGTTCCTGCACCGTCTCCGCCTGTTCCTTCACGCCCGCTTCGCTGCCATGGAATTCGAAGAACAGCGTTTGCGTTTCGGGCAGCTCCATCTTCGAGTGCTTGTTGATGGCGCGAACCGCCAGCGAATCGACGAACTCCACGCGTGCGACGGGCACCCCCAACTGAATCGTCTGGATGGTGCAGTTCACGGCGTCCGTCATGCTCGGGAACGAGCAGATGGCGGCCGAGACGGCCTCGGGCTGCGGGTACAGGCGCACCGTGGCCTCGGTGATGATGCCCAGCGTGCCCTCGCTGCCGACGAACAGGCGCGTGAGGTCATAGCCGGCGGAGGATTTGCGTGCGCGCGTGCCGGTGTGGATGACGCGGCCGTCGGCGAGCACCACCGTGAGGGCGAGCACGTTCTCGCGCATGGTGCCGTAGCGCACGGCGTTCGTGCCGGACGCCCGGGTGGCGCACATGCCGCCGATGCTGGCGTCTGCGCCCGGATCGATGGGGAAGAACAGCCCGGTGTCGCGCAGCGCTTCGTTGAGTGCCTTGCGGGAGATGCCCGGCTGCACGGTGACGGTCAGGTCCTCGGCGTTGATGGACACGACCTGATTCATCTCCGAGAGGTCGAGCGACAGACCGCCCTCGACCGCAAGCAGGTGGCCTTCGAGCGACGAGCCCGCGCCGTAGGGAATGATGGGGGTGTCGTATTTGGCGCAGAGCTTGACGATCTGCGCGACTTCGTCGGTGCTGTGCGCGAAGGCGACCGCGTCGGGAAGCATCGGGTCGAACGGCGACTCGTCCCGGCCGTGATGCTCGCGCAGCGCTTCCTTGGTGCTGACGCGCTCGCCCAGCAAGGCTTGCAACTCAGCGAGCAGGGCGTCAGGGAACGCGCGCTTGGCGGCGAACGGCAGATGGGGGTGATTCACGGCTTTCTCCTTCGGGTCTCCGGGTTGCCGACGCCGGGCGGCGGCGGCAAGCGCCATATCGGGCGGGGTCTCGGGAGCGGCGCGCCCGAATCATCGGATCGCCGGCGGCGCCCCCTGACACCTCATGAGCGGGGATTTTACGCCGGGACGGCGTTTTTCCCCACCCTTTGCGTCATATCATACGGACTGGCTGCATTGCAGCGCCATCGGAATTGCCCGAAAAGCGGGCATTCCGGGGCGGAACCGGTCAATTTCAATCCATGAAGGTCCACCGCGCAGCCGCCGATCCGGCGCTGCGTTCACGGGCTGCCGCAAGGGGTAGGTGTCAGAAGATGGGCAATCGTTTGAGCAAGATCGTCACGCGTACGGGCGACGGGGGGAAAACCGGCCTTGGCGACGGGGCGCGCGTGGACAAGTTCAGCCAGCGGATCGTCGCCATCGGCGAGATCGATGAAACCAATTCGCACATCGGTGTACTGCTTTGCGAGGCGTTGCCGGCCGACGTCCGGGCGATGCTGCTCGATATCCAGCACGATCTGTTCGATCTCGGCGGTGAGTTGAGCATGCCGCGCCAAACGCTACTCGGCGACGCGCACGTCGTGAAGCTCGACGACTGGTTGGCGCACTACAACGCGGAATTGCCGCCACTCAAGGAATTCATTCTGCCGGGCGGCTCGCGCGCGGCGGCGCTGGCGCATGTGGTGCGGACCGTGGCGCGCCGGGCCGAACGGGCCATGGTGGCCCTCGGAGCCGAGGAGACGGTGAATCCGGCGCCGCGTCAGTACATCAACCGGCTTTCCGATCTGATGTTTGTCCTCGCCCGGGTGCTCAACCGGGCTGCCGGCGGCGCCGACGTACTGTGGCAGCGCGACCGGGCGGCCACGCCCGGCGACGGGGCGCGGTAAGCCCGGCGCTTCGCGAACTCAGTTGCCCGCGCCGCGCTTCAGGCGGCGCTCGCGCACCGCCTCGGCCAGCGTTTCGAGCACGCGCAGGCTGTCTTCCCAGTCGATGCAGGCGTCGGTGATGCTCTGACCGTAGGTCAGGGGCTTGCCCGGCACATGGTCCTGACGACCGGCCACCAGATGCGACTCCACCATCACGCCGATGATGCGATCGTCGCCGCCGGCGATCTGGCGCGCGATGTCTTCGCACACCGGGATCTGGTTTTCATGCTTCTTCTGGCTGTTGGCGTGCGAGGCGTCGATCATCACCCGTGCGGCCAGGCCGGACTTCGCGATGTCTTCGCAGGCGCTCTGCACGCTCGCGGCGTCGTAGTTCGGCGCCTTGCCGCCGCGCAGAATCAGGTGGCAGTCTTCATTGCCCGACGTCGACACGATGGCCGAGTGCCCGCCCTTGGTCACCGACAGGAAATGGTGCGGCTGCGATGCGGCCTTGATGGCGTCGACGGCGATCTTCACGTTGCCGTCCGTGCCGTTCTTGAAGCCGACCGGGCACGACAGACCCGACGCCAGTTCGCGGTGCACCTGCGACTCCGTGGTGCGCGCCCCGATGGCGCCCCATGACACGAGATCGGCAATGTACTGCGGACTGATCATGTCGAGGTATTCGGTGCCGGCGGGCAGTCCCATTGCGTTGATCTGGGCCAGCAGTTCGCGCGCGAGGCGCAGGCCGTCGTTGATCTTGAAGCTGTTGTCCATGTGCGGGTCGTTGATCAGACCCTTCCAGCCCACCGTCGTGCGCGGCTTTTCGAAGTACACGCGCATCACGATCTCCAGCTCGCCCTTGAAGCGCTCACGCTGCTCGACCAGCCGCGAGGCGTACTCCAGCGCGGCTTTCGTGTCGTGGATCGAGCAGGGGCCGATGATGACGACGAGTCGGTCTTCCATGCCGTGCAGCACGCGGTGGATCGCGCCGCGCGAGCGATGGATGAGGTCCGCGCTCTTCTCCGAGCAGGGATATTCGCGAATCAGGTGCGCCGGGGGCGTCAGTTCCTTCAGCTCGCGAATACGGACGTCATCGGTATTGTGGGGAGGCATGGATTTTCTCCTGGGCAGTTCGGACTGCGGTTCGTTGCTTGGGGTATGGGTGAAAACCGGCGTTAAAACCGGGGTAAAAAAAAACCGCCAGACTCGCTGGCGGTTTTTCAGGATTCGTTCGGTGCTTACTGCTGCAACTGTCCCTCTCCATCCGCCAGCGGTGTGAGATACGCAAAAAAGTAAAAGTAAAACTTGCTGGCGTTCATGACGGATGTCTTGGACAGGCTTTGCAGGCGGTTGCCATGCACAGAAACCACTTTATACGCTGAATCGCATGACGTCGCAACCGTGTGAGATCGCCATTCGTCGGGAAAACGCGCGGAAAATCCGCATTTCGATTCTTTGAATTGCGGCGAAATTCCGCTGTTTTTGGATTTTCATGCGAAAACGCCCGGTTTGACCCGGGCGCTTTGCTGAGCTTCACGCATTTTTTGCGGCGCGTCACACGGGGCGAGACGCGCTTATGCCGTGCCGCCGACCGTCATGTTCTCGATGCGCAGCGTCGGCTGGCCCACGCCCACCGGCACGCTTTGGCCTTCCTTGCCGCACACGCCCACCCCCGAGTCGAGCGACATGTCGTTGCCGATCATGGTCACGTCCTTGAGCGATTCCGGGCCGTTGCCGATCAGCGTGGCGCCTTTGACCGGATAGGTGATCTTGCCGTCCTCGATCATGTAGGCCTCGGACATCGAGAAGACGAACTTCCCGTTGGTGATATCCACCTGACCGCCGCCGAAGTTCACGGCGTAAAGCCCGCGCTTGACCGACTTGATGATTTCCTCCGGGTCCTTGTCACCGCCGAGCATGTACGTGTTGGTCATGCGCGGCATCGGCAACGCCGCATATGACTCACGGCGTCCGTTGCCCGTGACGGGCATCTTCATCAGGCGTGCGTTCAGGCTGTCCTGCATGTAGCCGCGCAGAATCCCGTCTTCGATCAGGGTGGTGCACTGGGTGGGATTGCCTTCGTCGTCGACGTTGAGCGAACCGCGGCGGTTCGACAGCGTGCCGTCGTCGACCACCGTGACGCCCTTGGCGGCGACACGCTCGCCGAGGCGGCCCGAGAAGGCCGACGATCCCTTGCGGTTGAAGTCGCCCTCGAGCCCATGGCCGATGGCTTCGTGCAGCAGCACGCCGGGCCAGCCCGGGCCGAGCACGACGGTCATGGCGCCGGCGGGCGCGGGACGGGCATCGAGCTTGACGATCGCGCCGTCGACGGCTTCCCTGACGTACTTTTCGATCAGGTCGTCGGTGAAGTAGCCATAGTCCAGGCGTGCACCGCCGCCGCTATTGCCGATTTCGCGGCGACCGTTCGATTCGACGATCACGGTGACGGACACGCGCACGAGCGGGCGCACGTCGGCGGCGATCACGCCATCGCTGCGCGCCACGAGCACGACGTCGTACTCGCCGGCGAGTCCGGCCATGACCTGCGATACGCGCGGATCGCGGGCGCGGGCGAGTTTCTCGATGCGCTCGAGCAGGGCGACCTTGCCGTTGGCGTCGAGCGAGGCAAGCGGGTCGGACGGCAGATACAGCCCGTGCCCCGACATGTTCGAAAGCTTGTTGCCGACCTTCACGCGACCGCGTCCGGCCGAGGCGATGCTGCGAGTGGCGGCGGCCGCGTCCTTGAGCGCGATCTCGGAGATGTCGTCGGAGTAGGCGAACGCGGTGCGGTCGCCCACGATGGCACGCACCCCCACGCCCTGATCGATCGAGAACGACCCCGATTTGACGATGCCTTCCTCGAGGCTCCACGCCTCGCTGCGCGTGTACTGGAAATACAGGTCGGCGTAATCCACGCGGTGCGTGAAGATGTCGCCGAGGGCACGTTGCAGGTGGCTTTCGTCAAGGCCGTACGGCGTGAGCAGCAGCTCACGGGCGGTGGCCAGGTTCTGGATGCCGGTGTCGATGATTTTCATGCGGTGTCAGGCCAAGGAAATGTATACGGTAGATGGGGGCGGATTCGGCAATGTCAACCTTGCAGGACGCGATGCCGCCACGCCGGCAGACTCTGGCGCACGCCCGTCAGTCGGCTCGGATCCAGGTCGCCGACGACGACGCCCGCGCCTTCAGGCTCGCGCTGCGCAACGATGTCGCCCCACGGGTCGATCAGCATGGAATGCCCCCAGGTCCGCCGTCCGTTCTCGTGATGGCCGCCCTGCGCGGAAGCGAGCACGTAGCACTGGTTTTCGATGGCGCGGGCGCGCAGCAACAGTTCCCAGTGCGCGCGGCCCGTCGTGTACGTGAAGGCGGCGGGTACGACCATGAGCGTACAGTCGCCCATGGCGCGGTACAACTCGGGAAAACGCAGGTCGTAGCACACCGACAGCCCCACGCGGCCAAAGGGCGCTTCAAACGTGCGTACGGCATCGCCGGGGCGGATGGTGCGCGCTTCGTCGTACGCCTCGTCGCCCTTGACGAAATTGAACAGGTGGATCTTGTCGTAACGTGCGGCCGGCGTCCCGTCAGGCCCGAACACGAGCGTCGTGTTGAGCACCCGGTCGGGCTCGGGCGCCGCCAGCGGCAGCGTGCCGCCAACGAGCCAGACACCGTGGCGGCGGGCCGTCTCGGCGAGGAAGTCCTGAATCGGGCCCTGCCCCGGCGTTTCGCGCAAGGCGAGCTTGTCGGTATCGCGCTGGCCCATGTAGCAGAAATACTCGGGCAACAGCACCAGTTGCGCGCCGGCGTCGGCGGCTTGCGCCACCAGTTGGCCGGCATCTTGCAGGTTGCGTTCGACGTCGGGCGCGCTCACCATCTGCGCGGCCGCCACGCGAACCGGGGCGGCGCAGGGCGAAGGGGCGGCGGAGGGCGTGTCGGGACTCGTCATGTCGTGGCTGAATTCGTCGCGCGTGGCGCGTGGCGTATGCGGGAAGCGTTCCCCGTGCGCGCTCAGTTGCCGCGCACTCCGGTGGGCGGGACGTTGTTTTGCGTCTCCGGCCGGACTTCCGGGGATGCATCGATCTTACTCTTATTGCCGCTGCCCTGTCCGATGACCGGATTGTCCCAGGAACCGGTCACGTGGTACGTGGTGGAGAGCGTGCGCGAGAGCTGGTCGCCGAGCGCCAGCTGGGCGAAGAACGAGCCGATGCCCAGCGCCGGGTTGATGATCGCCCAGGCCAGCGACGCCGACGCCGCATTGATCTTTGGCAGCACCAGCACGTTCAGGTCCTGCGTCTCGCGAGCCAGATCGGTGTGCCCGTCGATCTTGATCGTCGCCGCGTTGGCATTGATCGTCAGGTCGCTGGTATTGGCGACGCCGCCCTGAATCGTGGCGTTCCCGTCGATGCTGTCGAACGGCAGGCCGCTGCCGATCACGCTGTTGAAGTCGAACGTGAGGATCTTGGCGAGCGTTTGCAGCGACAGAATGCCGAGCAGCTTGGCGAGCCCCGGGTCGGCTTTCAGGATCTGCCCGCGCCGCAGGTCGACCTTCACGCGCCCGAACAGCGTCGGATAGTCGATGGCGTCGGGACCGCCGCGCCAGCCGAAGCGGCCCGACACGGCACCCGAGCCGTCCTTGAGCGTCCTGGGCAGGCCCAGCCGGTCGAGCAAACCGCCCGCGTTCTTCACCTCCAGATTGAAGTCGAGGAGGGTGCGGCGTGGTACGTCGTCGTCGCTGCCCGCGACCGCCGCCCGGCGGCGCGACGTACGCCAGTTGCCCTTGATGTCGAGCGTGGCGGCGTCGTTGCGGAGCTCGAGCTTGGTCAATTGCCACACGGGCACGCCATCCTCGACGTCGTTATGGGCATTGAGCTGCAGCCGGCCGAGCGGCTTGTCGCGCAGCACGAAATCGTTGGCGACCACGTCGATGGCGGGGAATTCGTCGCTCGGTTCGTCGAGTACCTGCGTGAGCACGTCACTGCCGTGCTCCTCGCGGGGAATCACGAGCTTGGCGAGCCGTGCGCGGATCTCGCCCGACGGGTTCTTCTCGTCGGGTGCCTTCCATTCCGCGAAGCCGGACACGAGATCGGACGCGAGACTGACCTGCCAGTCGCGGTCGTTGCGCTGTGCACCGACCACCAGCTCCGGCCATAGGCGCGACATCAGGCGCACCTGCTTTGCGTGAAGCGCCAGCCGTGTGGGCACATACGGGGTGAGGGCGCCGAATTCGTCGCGTGCCGCCGCGGCCGTGGCCGCAGGCGCGGGCGGCGTGCCCTGGGTGCCCGGCGTGACCGAGTCGCTGCCGAGCGACGCGACCACACCGCGCCAGGCGTCCACGTCGAGCGTGTCGAACTGCGCGGCGGCCTGCACGCCCTCGCGCGGCGCCGGCACCGGCTGGTTGATGCCGATGCCGCCGCGCAATACGTCCACGCGCGCGCCGTTGCGTTGTTGCACGTAGCTCGCCTGCACGCTGCCGATGGAGATGTCGAGCGTATCGGTGCGACGCCCGCCCGGATTGGGTTGGGGTCGCAACGTGAAGCGGGCCGGCAGCGCGGTCTCGGCGCTCTTGCCCAGCGGTGCGGGCAGATTCAAGGCGAGTCCGGCGAGCGTGGACTGCACCGCCACGTCGGTCATGCCCTGGCGCACGGTGACCGTGGCCGTATAGGGCGTGCTGCCGGTCATGCGCTTGGCCAGTTGCGCGAGCGACGCGTTCTCGCGATTCTCGCGCAGCCCCTGCGCGCTCATCGTGCCGTTGACGTTCAGCGCGATCGTGCCGTCGTTGCGACTGCCGCCGGAGGCGCGCACGTCGCCGCCGAGGAACGTGCCGCGCAGATTGTCCAGCGAGATGCCGCGTTCGGTGAACGCAAGTTCACCGTCCACGGCGCCGAAGGTCGGCAGGCCGCTCAGCAGCGTGACATCGTTGCGCAGGAAACGCGCCCGGCCGGTGACCCTGGACCGGTCGGTATGGTCGAGCGGCATCGACACTTGCATGGCGAGCTGCGTGGTACCGCTCGCGCGTGTCTCGTCGGTGAAGTCGCCGATCCAGTGGCCAACCGGGCTGTTGTTCAGATACTTCACGAAGTCTGCTGCCGGGCCGCGCGCGTCACCCTTGAGCGTGAGCGTCGAGTCGTCCTGGCCGATATTGTTGATGTCGCCCTGCACCTGCGTGAGCGTCACGCCATAGACCGAGCCGCTGTCGATCGCGATGTGCAGCTTGTCGGCGTCGAAGCGCAGGTTGCCGCGAACCTTCTCGAACGCTGGCCAGACTTCCGTGTGGCCGGGGCGCAGCGGCGACGGGTTGAAGGTCACGTCGGCGAGCGGAATGTCGATGCGGAACTTGCCGCCCCCCTTGCCGTACGGAAAATCGTCCAGATCGCCCTGCACGGCGAACGGCGCATTCTGCACCGTGCCCGCAAGCAGGGCGCGTTGCAGATAGTCGCGCACGCTCGCGCCGATGTCCGTGGGCAGATAGCGCGGCACCGACGCCGCGTTCACGCGCGCCACGGTGCCTTTCAGGTCGACGATGCCATTGCCCTTGCCGCCGTTGCGCCAGGTGCCGCTCACGTCGCCGGCCAGTTCGGCGTTTTGCAGGTGCAGTGCGTCGACGCGCACCCGCACGTCCGCCGGCGCGTCGCGCCGGGTCGCCGAGTGCGAGACGCGCCAGGCGCTGCGCGCCGTGAGCGTGTCGAGGTCGATGCGAGGCTGATCGAAGCGGCCGGGGAAATCGAGCACGGCGTTGCGGCTGTTGAGCGTCAGGCTGCCACGCGACTGGTCGGCGTCCACATGCCCGCTGAGGTTGGCGAAGCCGGGCCGGCCGGCGTTAGGCGAACCGGGTCTGGGCGCTGCCTGACTCGGCTGGCTGTCGATGCCGAGGCCTTCGAAATCGGCGACCACGCGATAGCGATCGCGCTCGGGCGGCAGTTGCTTGATGCCGGGCAGATCGCGCCAGTTGCCCGGGCCGTGCGGCTTGGGGGCCTGATAGCTGATGTCGAATTTCGCGAGACGCCCGCGTGGGCGGAAGCTCGCCAACGTATCGCGCGTTTGCGCGTCGACCGGCATCGACGGGATGAGCGCCATGGCGGCACCGATGTCTAGGCGTTGACCCGAGACCGCGACGTGCAGTCCCTGGTCGGCGGTACCCGGGGCGTAGCTGGCTCGCAGATCGGGCACGTCCAGCGTCGGGCGGCCGGCGGCTTGCAGGGTCAGATCGCGCGCGCGCAGGTTCCATCCGGCGTCGGGCCTGGGTCCGGCGCGGGTCACGTCGATGCGCCCCTGCGTGGTGTCGAACGTCAGCGGCGCAAGGTCGTCGGCCAGCTGCACGGAGGTGTTCGCTCCGGCAGCGCGCAGAGTCGCACCGGTGATCTCCCCGCTGTCGAAGTCGACCCATGCCCGGGCGGCCAGACGCCCGCGCGGATGCTTGCCGGGCAGCTCGACGTAACGCGCGAGTTCGGTCAGGTCGAGCGTGCCGATATCACCGTACACCTGGCCGCGCCAGCGCCTGACTTCGCCGGGACGCGCGAAGAGCGGATTGGTGAAGCGCGCACGAATGTCGAGCGGCGCGACGATGCCCGCCGGCGGGTTTGCCTGCATGCCGAAGCGATGCTCGAAGCCGCGATTGCGCAGCATGGCGTTCACGTGCGTGACGACGACTTCCGGCACGTCGCGCGTGGCGTCGCGCCATCGGATCGTGCCATTGCGGATGACGACCCGTGCCTGGCGCAGCAGCCAGTCGCCGGCGCGCGTGTCCGCGGTGTTGCCGTTGCCGGCCACGGGAATGCCTGCCACGAGAATCGCGCCGTCGACGAGACGCTCGACGGTCAGGTCCGGTTCGTACAACGTGAGGTTCGACAGGCGCAGATCGAAGTGGATCAGGCTGGTCCAGGAGAGCACGGCGTCGAGCCGGTGCAGGGTGAGGCTCGGTTCGACCGGGGGCGGCGCGCCGGGTGGCGCGAAGGTCACCGGGGGATTGTCCGGCGCGGCGGAGGCCGACGCCACCGACGTGGCTGACGCGGCGGGTGCCGCCGATGCCGCTGATGCCGCTGATGCCGCTGATGCCGCCGATGCCGCCGATGCCGCCGATGCCGCCGATGCCGCCGCAGGCACCGGCTTGACGACGCGCGCGATGAGCGACGCCTTGGGCGGCGGACCCGCGGCGGTGCGCGTGATGCGCACGTCTTCCAGAGTGAGATAGGGGTGCCAGCCTCGCCAGACAGCGTCGACGCGGCCGATGGTCACCGGCAGGCCGATGGCGCGGGTGGCTGCCGCTTCGATTTGTGGACGGTAATCCGCCACGCGTGGGAGGATCACGTACCGGGTTGCGAGGATGACGGCGCCCAGGCCGAAGTAGGCGACAACGACGAGCGCGAGCAGCCATTCCAGGCCCAGGCGCAAGCCACGCGGCAGTGACGAGAACCAGGACCGGGTCGCAGTGGGCGAGGCGGGCGGCTTACGGTCGGTCATGCTGCGCGTCTACAAGGGAATGTGGTAGTTTCTGTGGCAAAGACTGTAACACAAGCCCAAGGCCGTTCGACGGCCCGGCCGTAGGAGAAACAGACGTGTGATCCGGCGTTTCATCACGCCCGGGTGAGCATGCGAAAGTCTCTTCATTCTCATTGCTGACCGGAACCCCGCCAGTGAGTTCACCTGAATATCCGATCGAAATCACGTCCTACTCGCGTTACGCCGCGCGCATGCTCGCGAGCCGGCCCGCGCTCGCCGAGGCGCTGCCTACCCTCGCCGAGCACCCGGTCGATGCCCGCTGGCTGGCGCACCGCTTCGAGGCGATCACCGGCACGGTGCTCTCGCCGCCCGATCAGCCGTCGGGCGTCGCCGGCGCTCCGGGCCTCGACGAGGCGGGGTTGGCCCGTGCGCTGCGCGTGTTGCGCGTCGAGGCGATCTGCGCGGTCATGCAGCGCGATCTGGACGGACGCGCGGAACTCGCCGAGGTGACCGAGGCGATGACGGCGCTGGCCGAGTTCGCCGTGCAGGCGGGCATCGCGGTGCTCTCGCGCGAACTCGAGGCGATCCACGGGGTGCCGCGCAATGCCGAGGGCGAGCGCCAGACGCTCGGCGTGGTGGGCATGGGCAAGCTCGGCGGGCGCGAACTGAACGTATCGTCCGACATCGACCTGATCTTCCTTTACGAGGACGACGGCGAGACTTCCGCACCGGACGACGCCGATCCGGCTGCCGCCGGCCGCCTGCGCCTGCTGTCGAATCACGAATTCTTCACCAAGCTAGGCCGCAAGCTGATTGGCATGATCTCGGAGCTCACGCCGGATGGCTATGTGTTCCGCGTGGACATGCGCCTGCGTCCGAACGGCGATTCCGGGCCGCTCGTGTGCAGCCTGCCGATGCTCGAGGAGTATTTCTATGTGCAGGGGCGGGAGTGGGAGCGCTATGCCTGGATCAAGGGGCGGCTGGTGTCCGAGGTGGCGAGCGAACCGGGACGTCGCGTCGAGCGTCTGCTGTCGTCGCTGGTGCAGCCGTTCGTCTTCCGTCGTTATCTCGATTACGGTGTGATCGGGGCGATTCGCGCGCTGCACGAACAGATTCGGCACGAGGCGGAGCGTCGGGCGCGCGCGAAGCCGGCGCGCATCAACGACATCAAGCTCGGGCGCGGCGGCATTCGCGAAATCGAATTCTCGGCGCAGGTCTTCCAGTTGATTCGCGGCGGACAGGAGCCGGAGCTGCGCGTGCGGCCGACGCTGGCGGTGCTGGGCGTAGCGGCGCGTCGGGGCTGGCTGGCGCAGCACGTGGCCGACGAACTTGCCAACGCCTACGTATTCCTGCGCAAGCTCGAACACCGCATCCAGTATCTGGACGACGCGCAGACGCACGTCCTGCCGGCCGCCGGCGAGGACCGCCTGGCGGTGGCCCGCGCCATGGGCTTTCCCGACGAAGCCACATTCATGACGGTGCTCGACGAGCATCGCGAATTCGTGGCGGCGCAGTTCGACGAGATCTTCGCCGACAAGGACAAGGCCGGCACAGGCGGACGCAAGGGAGCGTCGTCCGGCGGCGACTGCAGTTGCCCGCCGGAACTCTGGAGCGAATGCCTGGCCGACGAGGCGCAGACGGGTGACCTCGGCAACCAGCTCACGCAACTCGGCTTTGCCGATGCCCCCGGTGCGCTCGACCGACTGCGCGCGGTGTGGACGTCGTCGCGCTACAAGGCGCTCGGCGAGACCAGCCGGCGGCGCTTCGACCAGCTGGTGCAGCGCGCGGTGCAGGGCGCGGCGGGCACGGGCGAGGCCGACGCCGTGCTCGCGCGCATGCTCGATCTGCTCTCGACCATCAGCCGTCGCAGCTCCTATCTGGCGCTGCTCACGGAGTATCCGCGCGCGCTCGAGCGTGTGGTCAAGGTGCTGGCGGGGTCGCGATGGGCGGCGGGGTATCTGATCAGCCACCCGCAATTGCTCGATGAGTTGCTCGACGACGAGGCGCTCGCCGCGCCGTTCGACTGGCCGTCGTTCAAGACGCAACTGCTGCTGAGCCTGAACGCCTCGGGCGCCGCGGGCAATGTCGAAGTGCAGATGGACATTCTGCGGCGCGCGCACCACGCCGAGGTTTTCCGCATTCTGCTGCTGGATCTGCAGGGCACGCTATCGGTGGAGGCCATCGGCGACCGGCTCTCGGAGCTGGCCGACATCATCGTCGACGTGACCATTGCCACCGTCTGGCCGCACGTGGCCACGCGCCATCGCGAAGTGCCCCGCTTCTCGGTGATCGCGTACGGCAAGCTCGGCGGCAAGGAACTGGGCTATGCGTCCGACCTGGACCTGATCTTCCTTTATGACGATGACGACGAGCGCGCGCCCGACGCTTACGCGGCGCTCGCCCGTCGCTTTGTCACCTGGCTCACCACGCACACCGGCGCCGGCATGCTGTTCGACGTGGATTTGCGTCTGCGCCCGAATGGCCTGTCGGGCCTGTTGGTGACGAGTCTCGAGAGTTTCCGGCAGTACCAGTTCCGCGAAGGCAACGCGAATACGGCGTGGGTGTGGGAGCATCAGGCGCTCACGCGCGCGCGTTTCTGCGCGGGCGACGAGGACATCGGCGCCGCGTTCGAGCGCATCCGCGCGCAGGTGCTCGCCACGCCGCGCGAAGCGCTACCGCTCGCGCAGGAAATCGTCGCCATGCGCCGCAAGGTGACGGAAGGGCACCCGAACCCGACGCAACTCTTCGATCTGAAGCACGATCGTGGCGGTATGGTCGACATCGAGTTCACCGTGCAGTACCTGGTGCTACTGCACTCGGGGGCGCATCCGGCGCTGTTGCGCAATGCCGGCAACATCGCGCTGCTGCGCGAATCGGCGCAACTCGGGTTGATCGATGCGAACCTCGCCGACGGGGCGGCCGCCGCATATCGGACGTATCGCAAGCGTCAGCACAAGCTGCGGCTCGACGGCGTGGAAGCGGCGCGCGTACCGGCCGAGCAAGTGGCGACCGAGCGCGAGGCCGTGATCGCGCTGTGGGATTCGGTGTTTTCGGCCGTCGCCCCGGCCTGACGGCCGCGAGAGTCCGCCGGCTCGAGATGGCGCCGGCGGTGCGGTTGCGCAAGGCGGCGTTACAGCGCCAACATTTCGCGTGCGTGCTTGCGCGTCGTGGCCGTGATCTCGACGCCACCCAGCATGCGCGCGATTTCCTCGACGCGCTCGGTCCGTCCGAGCGGTTCGATCTCGCTCATGGTCGTGTCGCCGTCGCTGCGCTTTTTCACCCGCAGATGCTGGTGGCCGAGTGCGGCGACTTGCGGCAAGTGGGTCACGCACAGCACCTGGCGTCCCTGACCCAGCTCGCGCAGCAACCGGCCCACCACTTCGGCCACCGCGCCGCCGATGCCGGAATCCACCTCGTCGAAAATCAGCGTAGGCGTGAGGCTCGCGCTGCTGGCGATCACCTGCAACGCGAGGCTGATGCGTGCGAGTTCGCCGCCCGACGCCACCTTCGCCAGCGGCCGGGTGGGTACACCCGGGTGGCCGGCCACCAGGAATTCCACCGTCTCCATGCCAAACGATTGCGGTTCTGTCGTGGGGCTGAGCGCGACTTCGAAGCGTCCGCCCGGCATCGACAGGTCCTGCATCGCGCGCGTGACTTCGCGCGCGAGCGACGCCGCCGCCCTGGCGCGCTCCCTGGACAACGTCTTTGTCAGTTTCAGATAGGCCGCGTGCGCGGCGTCGGCGGCGGCTTGCATCGCGGCCATGTCCTGCGACGCGGTCAGTTCGGCGAGCTGGGCCCGGCGCTCGGCATGTTCGGCGGGCAACTGCTCGGGCGTAACGCGGAATTTGCGTGCGGTCGAATGCAAGGCGTCCAGACGTTGTTCGACCACGGCAAGCCGCTCCGGGTCGAGATCGATGCGCTGCGCGTAGTGCGTGAGCGAATGAACCGCCTCGCGAAGCTGGATCTCGGCGGGCTCGAGCGCGGCGAGCGTGTCGGCGAGTCCGGCGTCGATCTCGGCCAGTTCGCGGATCTGGTGCACCACGTGGCCCAGCGACGGGACGATGGCGCCGTCGGCTTCGGCCAGCGCGTCGAGCGCGCCCTGCACGCCGTTGATGAGACTTGCTGCGTGCGACAGACGCCGATGCTCGGCGCTCACCTCGTCCCACTCGCCTTCCTGCGGATTGAGCTTGTCGAGTTCGGACGTTTGCCATTCGAGGCGCTCGCGTTCGAGCTGCAACTCGCGGTCGCGCCCGTGGGCTTCCTCGCAACGCTTGACGAGACGGCGCCACTCCCTGTGCGCGGCCGCGGTGTCGGCGGCCAGCGCCGTGGCGCCGGCGTGCGAGTCGAGCAGCCGGCGCTGGGCGTCGGGGCGAAGCAGTTGCTGGTGAGCATGCTGGCCGTGAATGTCGACGAGCATCTCGCCGAGCTCGCGGAGCTGCGCGAGCGTGGCGGGCGTGCCGTTGATGAAGGCGCGCGAGCGGCCGCCGGAATCGAGCACGCGGCGCAGCAGCACGCCGCCGTGCTCTTCCAGCGTGAGCGCCTGCGCCTGCAGCCAGGCTTCGAGATCGGGGCGCGCCTCGGCGTCGGCGGCGAACTCCGCGGTGATGTCGGCGCGCGTTTGCCCGGTGCGCACCATGCTGGCGTCGCCACGCTCGCCCATGGCCAGGGCCAGCGCGTCGATCAGGATCGATTTGCCCGCGCCGGTCTCCCCCGAGAACACGGTGAAACCGGCGGAGAATTCCAGGTCGAGACGATCGACGATCACGAAATCGCGAATCGAGAGACTGCGTAGCATGGGATATCGATGAGGCGTGGAGTCAGTTCTGCGGCGTATCTTCGTCGGAGATATGCTCGTTCCAGTGCAGCTTGCGGCGCAGCGTGGCGTAGTAGTTGTAGCCGACCGGGTGCAGGAACGTCACCTGATGCTCGGAGCGGCCCACCAAAATCTGGTCGCCCTGCCGCAGTTCGGCGAACGACTGCATGTCGAAGTTGGCGCCGACCTCGCGTCCGCCAGTGATCGTGATGACGATGTCGCTCGAGTCCGGCAGCACGATGGGGCGATTCGACAAGGCGTGCGGGGCGATCGGCACGAGCACCACGCCGCCCAGGCGCGGATGCAGGATCGGCCCGCTTGCCGAGAGCGCGTAAGCCGTCGAGCCCGTTGGGGTGGCCACGATCAGCCCGTCCGAGCGCTGTTTGTACATGAAGCGGCCGTCCACGTCCACGCGCAGCTCGACCATGCCGGAGATGCCCGAGCGATTGACGACCACGTCGTTGAACGCCAGCGTTTCGTAAAGCGTCTTGCCATCGCGCTCGATGCGCGCGGCCAGCAGTGTGCGCTGCTCTGCTTCGAAGTGACCTTCGAGCATGGCCGGCACCACCTGGCGCATCTCGTCGAGCGGAATATCGGTGATGAAGCCGACGCGACCATGATTCACGCCGATGAGCGGCACCTTCGACGCCGCGAGCTGACGGCCGATGCCGAGCATCGTCCCGTCGCCGCCCACGACCACCGCCACGTCGGTCTGCGTGGCGATTTCCTGGATGTCGAGGGTTCCGTAAGGATCGGCGGCCGCACCGATGTTGTGCGCCGTGTCGCGCTCGAAGACGACGTGGTGCCCGCGCTGGGCGATGCATGCCGCGAGCGTGAGCAGGGGTTCGGCAACGCCGTCGGCATGATATTTCCCGACGAGCGCCACGGTCTTGAAGGGGCTCCCAGTTTTCATGCCGCCATTACACCATAAGTCGATGACAGCAACCATCGCCACGCAAGGCCCGCGGCGGTTTCCGCCTCGGGGTTTGCCGCACGCCGCGTATGCATATTTCGCGTTACAATTTTTGCCATGCTAGATCAACGTGCGCAAACGCTTCTCAAAACCCTGATCGAAAGGTACATCGCGGATGGCCAGCCGGTCGGCTCGCGCACGCTTTCCCGATACTCGGGGCTCGACCTCTCGCCGGCGACGATCCGCAATGTGATGGCGGATCTGGAAGCCCTCGGCTTCGTGGCCAGTCCGCATACGTCGGCCGGGCGGGTGCCAACGCCACGCGCGTACCGCCTGTTCGTCGACACGATCCTCTCGGTGCGTCCGCTCGAAGATGCCGTGCACCATCTCGCGTCTCAGGTGCAGAACCGCCTGCAACCGGCCGGGCCGCAACAGCTGGTCGCCTCCGCGGCCCAGGTGCTCTCCAATCTGTCGCAGTTCGCCGGCGTGGTCCTCACGCCGCGTCGTAGCCAGACCTTCCGACAGATCGAATTCCTGCGGTTGTCCGAAAAGCGCGTGCTGCTCATCATCGTCACGCCTGATGGCGACGTGCAGAACCGCATCATCCTGACCGAAAAGGATTATTCGCCGGCGCAACTGGTCGAGGCGGCAAACTACCTGAACGCCAATTTCGGCGGCCACAGTTTCGATGAGGTGCGCGCTTACTTGCGCGGCGAACTCGACGCATTGCGTTCCGACATGAGCGCGCTGATGCAGGCGGCGGTGCAGGCCGGCAGCGATGCCATGGCCGACACCAGCCGTGAGAGCGTGCTGATCTCGGGCGAGCGCAATCTGCTGGGCGTGGAGGACCTGTCGTCGAACATGGAGCGGCTTCGCAAGCTCTTCGACGTGTTCGAGTCCAAGACCGGTCTGCTGCAGTTGCTCGACGTGTCGAGCCGTGCCTCGGGGGTGCAGATCTTCATTGGCGGCGAGTCGAATCTGGTGCCGATCGAGGAGATGTCAGTCGTGACGGCGCCTTACGAGGTCGACGGCGAGGTCGTCGGCACGCTGGGCGTGATCGGCCCGACGCGCATGGCGTACGAGCGTGTGATTCCGATCGTCGACATCACCGCCAAGCTCCTGTCCAACGCGCTTAGCCAGCATTGATGGGCCCCGTGGCGCGCGTCGCCCGGGCGTCCGGGTCGCCACTTCGGCCCGTGCACGCCATCCATCGGCCGCCGCCCCGGCGCAGCGATCCGCCGCGCGATGCCGGCCGGGGCTTCCGGTTACATGCCCGTAGCATTCCTTTACACGCTGTCACACGCGAGGGGCTTACGCTCGAGGTGTCACTTGCGGCGAAGTCCCCGGAATGGCGGGTGTCAGGTTCGCCGAAGGATTCGGACAGAAGAATGAAGGTGGCATGCCGGCACCGTTGATCGGCGCGTTGCCCGAAGGGCCTCGGAGTCTTTATGAACCCCCTGATTTCCTGGCGGACCGCGGTCCGCCAACTCGGCGTCGTCGGCGTTGGGCTGGCGCTCGGGGTGCTTGGCGTGGCGGGCATGCCCGCCTTCGCGCAGGCGCAGAGCGCCGACCCCCCTGGGCGTGTGGCGCGTCTGAGTCAATTCGACGGCACCGTGACCTTCTCGCCGGATGGCACGGGCGACTGGCGCTACGCCGAGCGAAACCGTCCGCTGACCACGGGCGACGCCGTCTGGGTCGATCGCAACAGCCGCGCGGAAATGCGCGTGGGTGGCGCGGCGGTGCGCCTGGGAGCGTCGACGAGTGTCGCGCTCTCGGCCGTCACCGACCAGAATGTGCAACTGAACGTAACGCAGGGCACGGTCGGGCTGCGCCTGCGCGGCTATGACCCGAATCAGCCTTACGAGATCGACACGCCGAACCTCGCTTTCGTCCCGCAGCAAGCCGGCGAGTACCGCCTCGACGTCGATCCCAATGGCGTGACGACCGTGAGCGTGTCGCGTGGCGCGGCCACCGTGTACGGGCAGGGCGCGTCGGTGCCGTTGCAGCAGGGCCAGCGGGTGGCATTCGTGGGGCAGAATCTGACGCAGCAGCCCGCCGGGCCTTCGCGCGCGGATGCGTTCGACCAGTGGGTGCGGCAGCTCGACGCCCGGGAAGACGCCTCCGTGTCGGCCCGCTACGTGTCGCGCGACATGACCGGCTACGAGAGTCTCGACGATTACGGCACCTGGCAGGAGACGCCGGACTACGGCGCGGTGTGGGTGCCTTCGGATGTGCCGTCGGGCTGGGCGCCTTACCGCACGGGCCACTGGACCTGGGTCGATCCGTGGGGATGGACCTGGGTCGACGATGCGCCCTGGGGCTTTGCGCCGTATCACTATGGCCGGTGGGCGTACGTCGATGCCCGCTGGTGCTGGGTGCCGGGACCGGTGGCGGTGCGTCCGGTGTACGCGCCTGCGCTCGTCGGCTGGGTCAATGGCAGCAGCGGTGGAAATGCCTGGGGGGTCGCGTTTGCCGCCGGCGGCGTGGGACTCGCATGGTTCGCGCTGGGACCGCATGACGTCTATCGACCGGCCTATCACGCCAGTTCCGCGTACATCACGAATATCAACCGCACGACGGTGATACGCACCACCAACATCACGAACATCAACAACATCTACGTGAACCGCAACGTGATCGGCGCGGTGGTGGGCGTGCAGCCCTTCGGCGGCATGGACCTGTCGGGCACCGGCCCCAAGGCCGG
>OFTX01000242.1_pt1 | contig 33232 bp, 33 predicted proteins | sample 1775051 | NCBI WGS metagenome assembly OFTX01 (sample SAMN08195772, study PRJEB24354) | sludge metagenome | isolation source: sludge from phenol fed wastewater aerobic bioreactor A | place: India: Nagpur | collected 2016-09-15
CCGGCCTCACCCTGCTCAGCCACGCTGCGCTCTCCGCTTCTCATAGGCGGTGAACAGCTTCTGTGCCAGTTGCAGGAACCCGGTGGCGCGCAGCACCGGCACCCGCGGCAACTGCCGCATGTCGGCACCGCGTAACACGCGGCCGCGCACCGTGGTGGTGGCGCTGGCGAAGCCGGCCGCGCGGGCCATGAGCGCGTGTTGCGGCAGGTAGCTGCCGTAAGGATAGCAGAAGGCGTCCACCTGCACGCCGAGCAGGTCCTCCAGCATCTTTCGCGACCCGGCGATCTGCGCCTGCGCTGGCGCGGACGCGAGATGGTGTTTCCCTTCGCATCGACGGTCGTGCTCTCGCTCGTCTTCAACCTGCTGATCCGCTTGCTGTAACGCTTTGCGGTAATGCCCCGGGGCAGCCCGCAACACCTGTTGCATCCCGCGCCCGCCCCCTCCACGGACCGGCCTGACCGCCGCGCCCACCTCCGAATCGCCATCCAGCGCCGGCCGGCAGGCCATCGCGCGTCGTTGAACGCGACGTGTCGACAACGTCCCTGCAAGCGCTAGGGTTAACAATGATTTGATCGTTTGTTGCAAAAAAATTAATATGAAACAAATGATTCAATCGTGGATCAGGGTGAGACCATTTCAGGAGCAGGACATGATGAAGATGCGATTGACCGGGGGAGCGTTGGGTGCGGTGCTGGGCGTGACGATGTATGTCGCGGCGGGCGTGGCGCAGGCCCAGCCCGCATCGGAGACCTTGCAGAAGATCGAGAGCAGCGGAGTGATCTCGATCGGCCATCGCGAATCGTCGATTCCGTTCTCGTACTACGACAACAATCACAACGTCATCGGCTATTCGCAGGACCTTTGCAACAAGATCGTCGAGGTGGTGAAGACGCGTCTGAAGAAGCCCGACCTGCAAGTGCGCTTCATTCCCGTGACGTCCCAGAACCGCATCGCGCTCGTGCAGAACGGCACGGTGGACATCGAGTGCGGCGTGACGACGAACCTCAAGTCGCGTCAGGCGCAGGTGAATTTCTCGAACACGTTCTTCGTCGCGGGTACGCGCCTGCTGGTGAACAAGCAGTCCGGCATCAAAGACTTCCCGGATCTGGCGGGCAAGCCGGTGGTCACCAATGCGGGCACGACGTCGGAGCGCATCCTCAACAAGATGAACAACGACAAGAAGATGAACATGAGCGTCATCTCGGGCAAGGACTACGGCGAGTCGTTCACCATGCTCCAGGGCGGTCGTGTGCAGGCGTTCATGATGGACGACGTGCTGCTCGCCGGCGCGCGCACCATGGGCCGCAATCCTGACGACTGGGTCGTCACGGGCACGCCGCAGTCGTTCGAGGCCTACGGCTTCATGATGAAGCACGGCGACACCGAGTTCAAAAAGCTCGTCGACGACACGCTCGCCGGCGTGATGAAGAGCGGCGAAATCAACGCGATGTACAAGAAGTGGTTCGAATCGCCGGTGCCGCCGAAGCACATCAACTTCAACTTCCCGATGAGCGAGCAACTCAAGCAGCTCTACGCAAACCCGAACGACAAGGCGTTCGATTAAGCCGCCGGGGGCGGAAGCCGTTCCATGACGCATGAAGCAGGCCGCCCCATGGGCGGCCTTTGCGTCGATCGGGAGCGCCGCGCCGCGGCGCGGGAATTCACGCCGTCGGCGCGTGAAAGCCCGCCGCCTCGACGGCCTCGATGCGCGCCGCCTGCACCGCGTCGCGAATCTTCTGCGGATGATCGGCATACTGACGCGCCACGGCGCCCGCATCGATGCCACGCGCCGCAGCCAACGCCCCCATCAAACGCTCGCGCTGCGGATACGGCGCACCGGCGAAATCTCCCCCACGCCCCCGCGCATCGGCTTCGCAGGCCTGCAACACTTCCACGAAGCGCTCGGGCTTGCGAAGCGCATCGCAACGTTCCAGCAGACGCACCAGCGCCGCAGCACCGAACTTCTGACTGGCGTGGATGTTGCCATGCTCGCGGGCCACGACCTGCGCCAGCTCGCGGCACTCGACCGGCACGCGCAAGCGCGCGCACAGCGGGCCGAGCAGACCGACACCGCGCCCCTCGTGGCCGAGGTGGCGCGGCAGCACGTCCTCGGGTGTCGTGCCCTTGCCGAGATCATGGGTGAGCGCCGCGAAGCGCACCGGCAGCGAATAACCCTGCGACGCCGCGTAGTCGAGCACCATCATCACGTGAACGCCGGTGTCGACTTCGGGATGATAATCGGCCCGCTGCGGCACGCCCCACAGCTGGTCCACTTCCGGCAGGATGCGCGCAAGCGCGCCGGTCCCGCGCAACACGTCGAACATGCGCGACGGCCGTTGCTCCATCAGGCCGCGCGAGAGTTCCTGCCACACCCGTTCGGCGACCAGCGCGTCGACCTCGCCGTCGGCGGTCATGCGGCGCATCAGCGCCAGCGTCTCGTCCGCCACCGTGAAGTCGGTGAAGCGTGCCGCGAAACGCGCGCAGCGCAGAATTCGCACCGGGTCTTCCGCGAAGGCCTCGCCGACATGGCGAAACTGTCGCGCGTCGAGATCACGCTTGCCGCCATAGGGGTCGATCAGCACGTCGGACAGACCGCCGTCGGGCAACACCTCGCGGGCCATCGCGTTGATGGTGAAATCGCGCCGCACCAGGTCTTCCTCCAGCGTGACCTCCGGCGCGAAGTAGAACGAGAAGCCGTGATAGCCGCGAGCGGTCTTGCGTTCGGTGCGCGCCAGCGCGTATTCGGCATGCGTGTGCGGATGCAGGAACACCGGAAAGTCGCGACCGACCGGCTTGAAACCTTGGCGCACCATCTCCTCGGGGGTGGCGCCGACCACGACGTAGTCGCGGTCCTTGACGGGCAACCCCAGCATGGCGTCGCGAATCGCGCCGCCCACAGCATAAATCTTCATGGACGCACTTCGTAGAAAGTCACGGTCTGCGTCTCGGCCCGTCCGGCCGCCACCCATGCCTGCACCGCCGCCACCTCGCGAACGCGATCGGCATACGCCTGCGCGTGCGCCGAGAGCTTGGGTTCGAACGTCGCAAAGCGCATCACGACGGGCGCATAGAACGCGTCGGCGATCGAGAAATCGCCGAACAGGAACGGCCCCTGATAGCGCGCCAGGCAGTCTTCCCAGATGGCCTCCACGCGACGAATGTCGGCAAGTGCCTCGGGCGTGGCGCCGGCCCCCGGCCAATGTGCCGCCACGTTCATCCACATGTTCGTGCGCAGCGCGGTAAAGCCACTGTGCATCTCGGCACACACGCTGCGCGCATGCGCGCGGGCTTCGCGGGACTTCGGCCAGAGCGGCAGGTGAGGGTAGCTTTCGGCGAGGTATTCGCAAATGGCCAGCGAGTCCCACACCGTGATCCCGTTGTCGATGAGACACGGCACCTTGCCCGTGGGCGAGTAACGCAGAATCTGCTCGCGCGAGTCCGGCTGTGCAAGCCACACGTTGCGCTCTTCGAACGCGATGTCGAAATGCTTGAGCAGCACCCACGGCCGCATGGACCACGACGAATAACGCTTGTTGGCGACGATCAGTTGCATGAGAACCTTCCTTGCGCGGGCCGCACAGGCCCGCTTCGATTGGCACGTGGCAGGCGTCAGCGCCCGGCGTAACGCCGGTAATCGGACAGACGCCGTTCCCAGTTGTCGCCGTCGAGGTAATCGACAGCGATTTCCAGGCCGTTCGGCGTGAGCCCCAGTTCGGGCGCGAGCGGTCCGGTCATGACGTTGTCGACACGCATCGAGTCGAGATTGTCGCGCGTGATGATCGGCTCGCCCGGCAGCCTTTCGAAAAACGCCGCCTGAAGCCGCGCGGCGCCGTCCGGCAGCGGCACCACCGGCCGCTCGCAGCCGCATGCCGCACCGGCGAAACGCACGAGCGCTTCGAGCGTGTAGATGTCCGGCCCGCCGAGTTCATAGGTCTTGCCGACGGTGGCGTCGTTGTCGATGGCTTCGGCGAACGCTTGTGCGACATCCATCACGAAGACCGGCTGGAAGCGCGCGTGCGCACAGGCAAGCGGCACAATCGGCAGGCGACGTTGCAGCTTCGCGAAGGTATTCAGGAAATGGTCGCCCGGACCGAACACGACCGAGGGACGGAAGATCGTGGCGGCAATCCCGGTCGAGCGAATCGCCGTCTCGCCATCGCCCTTGGAGCGCAGATACATGCTCGGGCCGTTGGCGTCGGCGCCCAGCGCGCTCATGTGGATGAGGCGCCCGATGCCCCGGTCGCTGCAAGCCTGCGCGATCTTGCGCGGCAGCTCCACGTGTGCGCGGGCGAAAGCGCGGCCATAGGGCGTGCCACGCTCGCCATGCAGAATGCCTACGAGGTTGATCACGACGTCGCTGCCCGCGATCACGCGCTCCAACGCCCGCGGGTCGTGCACGTCGCACTCGACAAGCTCGACGCCAGGCAGCACCCCAAGGGCCTTGGACGCTTCGACCCGACGCGTGGGCAGCCGCACGGCATGCCCCATCGTCACCAGCCGGGCCACCAGATGGCCACCGATGAATCCGGTGCCACCGACGACACAAACGTTATAGCGCATGCGCCACCTCCGTTTCATGACATCGGGCGCGTAAGCCCTGTCCCCGGTATTTCACTGGGGCAGGATGACGCCAAGCCGCTCCTTGAGCGATTGCGGACGCCCCGTGATGAGCGCCGAGTAATACGTGGTGTTGGACAACACGTTCTCGACGTAGGTACGCGTCTCGTTGAACGGAATCGTCTCCGCGAAGATCGCGCCCTCGACCGGACGATCGAGCGTGGAACGCCACGTGCGCGGGCGTCCCGGTCCGGCGTTGTAGCCGGCCGATGCGAGCACGGCCGAGCCGTCGAACTTGTTGTAGATGTCCGAGAGATAGCTCGTGCCCAGCCGGATATTGGTGTCGATGTCGTGCATCATGCCCGGCGTGTAATCCATGCCGATCTGGCGGGCCACCATCTTCGCGGTCGCGGGCATGATCTGCATCAGACCGCCGGCGCCTGCCGACGAGCGTGCATTGATGATGAAGCGCGACTCCTGGCGAATCAGGCCGTAGGCCCACGCCTCATCGAGATCGACGGCAGCGGCCAGCGGCTCGACCTTGGCACGGAACGGCATCAGGTAGCGCAACGTGAAATCGTGCTCCACCTTCGTGCGATCGGCCGTGTTGACGGCGCGGTCGAACAACTCGATGTTGTTGGCGTACTGCGCGGCGGCAAGCAACTGACGGTCGGTCATGTTGCGCAACTCCCAGTTCCACTCGCGATTGCCTTCGAAGCGCAGGCCGAGGTCGTAGAACTTGGCGGCGCGGATGAAGCCGGGGTTCGAGCGGTTGGCGTCGATTTCCGCCCTGGTGACGGAAGTGCGCGGCGGCAACGCGGTCTTGTTGCCCAGTTCCTCGTTCGCCAGTTGACCGTAGAAATTCGGTTGCATGGCGATCTTCTGGAATTGCGCACGTGCGGCGTCGCCCTGGCCGGCTTCGCGCAGCGCTCGGCCGTACCAGTAGGTCCACACGCCGTCGTCGCGCAGCGATGCAGGCATGGCCTCGATGCCCGAGCGAACGAGGTTCCAGTCGCCGGCGCGCAGCGCGGCGCGGATCTTCCATTCCTGCGCGGTATTGGAGAGCTTGGCCGATCCGGCCTGGCGGTACCAGTTGATCGCCATCGGATTCTGCGACAGCGCCCCGCGCATGCCGATCGCCCCCCACCCGATGGCACGCTCGTCGGCCGACAGGTTGCCGGCGATGCCGGAGAAGCTGCTGGCGGCGAGCATGGCATCGGAGCGCGCCATGCGCACCGTGGCGAGCAGCGCCAGCTGTCGCGAGGTTTCCGTGCCGTCGATGCCGCGCGCGAGGATCTGCGCCGGGCGCGTGGCCGCCATGTCGAGCAGCGTGTCGTCCGGGCGTGTGGCGCCAAGGGCGTCGGCGATCTGCTTGCCCAGCGACGTATAGTTTTCCTCGTACGCCAGACGGATCTGATGCCAGACTTCCTTGCGCGGCAACTGACCGCTCGCGGCGAGCGTGTTGATCATGTCGACGCAACCCTCGCCGTAGTGCTTCGGCGTGGTCAGCAGATCCATGGCGGCCTGCGTGACATTCTCGCCTCGCGACGCCCGCGACATGAGCGCGTAGCACTTGACCTGCGTGTCGTCGTCGAGCACGAATTTTGGATACTCGGCGTCGAACGTCTGCCAGTCGTGACGCTTGCCGAGCACCAGCAGCCAGTCGTTGCGCATGCGATCGGCGATGGCCTGACCGTCGTACGTGCGCAGGAAGGCCCGGACTTCGTCGTCCGGCGCATCGATAAGCGCCTTGCCCGACCGGTCGAACATGCGCGGCTTGATCTGGAAGTACTGGACGTACGACGGCACGTCGTAGTCGGTGAGCATGGCGGCAAGCGCGGTGGCGCGCGGCGCGTCGTTGCTGCGGGCGGCCTCACGCAGTTGCACGAAGATGTCATCCGGCGAACGCTGGGACAGGGTATCGGCCGAGGGCGCCGAGCGGCCGGCCGCCGCATGCGCCTTGGGACGTCCAGTCGCCTCGGTCGTGCTGCAGGCGACGAGCGCGGCTGCGGTCAGGACAAGCGCGGCGGCGCGATATACTCGGGTCAAACGTTCGGACATCTTCGTGGAGCGTCGGGTAAAAAGTGGATTCAAGCATAGCACGGGACCCCGCCCAAACGGCGGCCCAGACGTCTGAAAACGGGGCACCGGCAGGCGCCGCGAAGGCCGCGCTGCGCAAGGCGCTGCTCGCGGCGCGCAGCACGCTCGCCGGACGCGCCGCGCGCGACGCCGCGCTCGCCGCCCGGCTTGCCGCCGAGTTGCGCGCCAGGGCGCCGCGCTGTGTCGGGTTCTATTGGCCGATCCGGGCCGAATTCGACGCCCGCGACGTTGTCTCGGCCTGGCTCGCGCAGGCGCCGGCAGCCTCGCTGGCCGCCCTGCCGATCGTGACCGCACCGTCGGCGCCGCTCGTCTTCCATCGCTGGACCCCCGACACGCCCATGACCGAGGGGCGCTACGGGATTGCGGTGCCGCGCGACACCGAGGTCGTCGTGCCCGACCTGCTGCTCGTGCCATGCGTGGGCTTCACGCGCAGCGGCCTGCGGCTTGGCTACGGCGGCGGCTTTTACGACCGCACGCTGCATTCGCTCGTCCCCGCACCCCACACGCTGGGCATTGCCTACGACGCCCTGGAGATCGAGCGACTCGATGCCGAAGCGCATGATCTGGCGCTCGACGCGATCGTCACGGAATCGGCCATTTACCCGCGCTCCGGCGACCCTTCCCGCTAATTCATGACAACGCTCAAGATCCTGCCGGTCGGCGACAGTGCCCTGGTGTGCGAGGCAGGTACCACGCCCACGCTCGCCACGCAACGCCGCGTCTGGCATGTGGCGGCCCTCGCACGCGACTGGCCCGACGTGCGCGAAGTCGTGCCGGGCATGAACAACCTCACACTGCTGTTCGACCCGCTCGCCACCGATATCGACGGCCTTGCCGAGCGGCTGCGCGACGCCTGGCAAACACAGCCGGCGGCCGGGGAAGTCGGGCGCGACATCGAGATCCCCGTGCATTACGGCGGGCAACACGGCCCGGACCTGTCCGACGTCGCCAGGCACGCACGCCTGCAACCGAAGACGGTGGTGCAGCGTCACACGGCCCCGGAATACATCGTCTACTTCCTGGGTTTCCAACCCGGCTTCGCTTACCTCGGGGGGCTGGACGAGTCGATTGCCACGCCGCGCCGCGCCGAGCCGCGGCTGTCGGTGCCGGCCGGCGCCGTCGGCATCGGCGGCAATCAGACCGGCGTGTACCCGCTTACCTCGCCCGGGGGCTGGCAGATCATCGGCCATACCGAGCGCGCCCTGTTCGACCCTGCCGCATCGCCGCCCGCCCTGCTGGCGCCGGGCGATCGCGTGCGCTTCACCATCGCGAGTCTCGACCTGTGATCGATATCCATCGTGCCGGCCTGCTCACCACGGTTCAGGATCTGGGCCGTACCGGAATGCGTGCGTTCGGCGTGGCCGGCGGCGGCGCCGTCGATCCGCTGGCCTGCGCCGTGGCCAACCGCCTCGTCGGCAATCCGCTGAACGCCGCCACGCTCGAAATCACAATGGGCGCGTGTGTGCTGCGCTTCACGTCCGCCACCCTCGTGTCATTGACCGGCGCCGACTGCCATGCGGATCTTGACGGCACGCCCGTGTGGTCATGGTGGCGCTTCCCCGTCTCACGCGGACAGACGCTCACGCTGCGCCCGTCGCGCGTCGGCATGCGCACCTATCTCGCGGTGGCCGGTGGCATCGACGTGCCCGAGACGCTTGGCTCGCGCAGCACCGATCTGGCCGCGGGCTTCGGCGGCTTCGCGGGCCGCGCGTTGCGCGACGGCGACCGTATCGCCATCGCGCATCCGGGCGCCGCCGCCCGCCACGCCGCGCCGTTGGGTGTGCGCCCACCCTTGTGGCTGTCGGACCCGCTGGTGCAGCGCGTGCGCGTGCTGCCCGGCCCGGAATACGACGACTTCACCGCCGCCGCGCAAAAGCACTTTTGGGAGAATCCGTGGCAGGTCACGCCCAACAGCAACCGCATGGGCTACCGCCTGTCGGGGCCGGAGCCTCTCGCGCGCAAGAAGAACCGCAGCCAGGACCTGCTCTCTCACGGCGTGCTGCCGGGCGTGATCCAGGTGCCGCCGTCGGGCCAGCCGATCATCCTGCTGGCGGACGCGCAGACCACCGGCGGCTACCCGAAGATCGGCACGGTGATCAGCGCCGATCTGTGGCGGCTCGGCCAGGCGCGGCTCGGCAGTACGCTGTATTTTTCCGAGTGCAGCGCCGCCGAGGCGCGCGAAGCATGGCGAGAACAGCTGCGCTATCTTGCCCAGATCGAGCGCGCGCTCGCGTGGCACGACAGCGGCGTGCTCGCGACGCCGCGCGTGGCGGCCATCACACGCAAGCGCTGAAGCGCGTCATTCGCAGGGGCACGCCGGCAAGGCCGCGGCCCCGCAGGAGACACATCGCATGAAAATCGATCTCAACGTCGACCTCGGAGAGGGGTGCGACAACGACGAGGCACTGCTCGCACTCGTGAGCTCCGCCAATGTCGCCTGCGGCTGGCACGCGGGTGACGCGGGCACCATGCAGCAGGTGGTGCGCTGGGCGCTGGCACACGGCGTGGCCATTGGCGCGCATCCCAGTTTCCCTGACCGCGAGCATTTCGGCCGCACCGAAATGCAGCTCCCGCTCGACGAGGTTCGCGCAGGCATGCTGTATCAGATCGGCGCGCTCGCCGCGATGGTGCGTGCGCAGGGCGGCTGGCTCTCGCACGTCAAGCCGCACGGGGCGCTCTACAATCAGGCCGCGCGCGACCCGGCACTGGCCGAGACGCTCGTCGAAGCGATCCGCGCATTCGACACCGACCTCGCGATCTTCGGCCTGGCGGGCGGCGAGCTGGTGAAAGCGGCGCGCGCGGCGGGCATGCAGGCGGTAGAGGAAGTGTTCGCCGACCGCGGCTACACCGCCGACGGCTCGCTGGTCAAACGCGGCACGCCTGGGGCGCTGATCGAACGCGAGGAAGACGCGCTCGCCCAGACGCTGACGATGGTGCGCGAACAACGCGTGCGTGCGATCGACGGCACCTTCGTCCCGATCCAGGCGCAAACGGTCTGTCTGCACGGCGACGGCGAACATGCCCTCGAATTCGCGCGGCGCATTCGCAGCTTCCTGCTCGACGAGGGCATCGAGATCGCGCCGGTCCGGTGACGGCATTCGCAAAAAAACCGTCCGCGGATTCCCCGGGACGGCTTTTTCATGGCATCGGCGGCGGTGGCGCGGGCGATGCCCGCACGCGCTCCCGCCGGAAGTTGCCCGCTTACTGGCCGAGCGTCGGCATCACGAGCGACGACGTGGCGTTGGCCGCGCGGCCCTCCGACCAGCGGCGCGTCACGACCTTCGAGCGCGTATAGAAGCGCACCGACTCCGGCCCGTAGATGTGCTGATCGCCGAACAGCGAATTGCGCCAGCCACCGAACGAGAAGTACGACACCGGCACCGGGATCGGCACGTTCACACCGACCATCCCCACTTCGATCTCGTCTTCGAAACGACGCGCCGCACCGCCCGAGGTGGTGAACACCGCCGTTCCGTTGGCGTAAGGATTGCGGTTGATGAGCGCAATCGCTTCTTCCAGCGTATTCACACGCACCACCGAGAGCACCGGGCCGAAGATCTCGTTGCGATAGATCGACATTTCCGGCGTGACCTTGTCGAACAGGCACGGGCCGATGAAGAAGCCATTGTCGCGCTGGGCGACCTTCAGGCCGCGGCCGTCGACCACCAGGGCTGCGCCTTCGTCGAGCCCGGCATCGACAAACCCCTTGACCTTGTCGCAATGCACGCGCGTGATCAGCGGTCCCATCTGCGCGACGGGATCGGTGCCGTCGCCCACGGGCAACGCCTTCGCGGCCTGGGCCAGTCGCGCCACCAGTTGATCGGCCACCTCGCCCACCGCCACGGCCACCGAGATCGCCATGCAGCGCTCGCCGGCCGAGCCGTAGGCTGCGCCGATCAGCGCATCGACGGTGAAGTCGAGATCGGCGTCGGGCATCACCACGCCGTGGTTCTTCGCGCCGCCGAGTGCCTGCACACGCTTGCCGTGGGCCGACGCCGTACTGTAGATGTACTGCGCGATCGGCGTCGAACCGACGAACGACACCGCATTGACGTCCGGATGCGTGAGCAGCGCGTCGACGGCCGCCTTGTCGCCGTTCACGACGTTGAGCACGCCGTCGGGCAGGCCGGCATCCTTGGCCAGCCGAGCGAGCAGCAGCGCGGCCGACGGCACCTTCTCCGACGGCTTGAGCACGAACGTGTTACCGCACGCCACCGCCATCGGGAACATCCACAGCGGCACCATCGACGGGAAATTGAACGGCGTGATGCCCGCGCAGACGCCGACAGGCTGGTGGATCGAATACGTATCGACGCCCGTACCCACCTGCGGTGCGATCTCGCCCTTGAGCAGGTGCGGAATGCCGATGGCGAATTCCACCACTTCGATGCCGCGCGTGACTTCGCCGCGCGCGTCGTCGAGCGTCTTGCCGTGCTCTTGCGTAATGAGTTGCACGAGCGCTTCGCGATTCGCCTCGAGCAGCTCGCGGTACTTCATCATCACGCGCGCGCGCTTCATCGGCGGCGTGGCGCGCCATGCCGGCAGCGCGGCGCGTGCCGCGGCCACGGCTGTCGCCACGTCCTTCTCGCCGCCCAGCGCCACCTGGCGGATCACCTCGCCGGTGGCCGGGTTCGTCACTTCGCCAAAGCGCAGTTCCGTCTCGCCCGACGCCACGCTCGCGCCGCCGATCCAATGCTCGATACGTTCGATGTTGACTCGCTGATTCATGTCGATGTCCGTGAATTCCGTGTCCGGGCCAGACGTCTGTCCCGGGTTGGCTCCGGTCGGAGCCCGTGTGATGAGCGTGCCCGGGCGGCGCGCGGCCGCCCGGTCCCGATGAGGAATGCCGCGACTCAGGCGGTTTCGCGAATGGCTTCGGCCACGATGCCGAACAATTCGTCGATTTGCGCTTCGCTTACGATCAGCGGCGGCGAGAACGCGAGAATGTCGCCGGTGTAGCGCACCAGCGCGCCCTTTTCGAAGCACTTGACGAAAACTTCGTGCGCGCGGGCACCCGGCTTGCCGTCGCGGGTCGACAGCTCGATGCCGCCCACCATGCCGAGATTGCGAATGTCGATGACGTTGGGCAGGTCGCGCAGACCGTGGATGGCCTTCTCGAAGTGCGGCGCGAGCTTCGCGGCGCGTTCAAACAAGCCGTCGCTCTTGTAGAGATCGAGCGCGGCGCATGCGGCTGCCGCGGCCAGCGGATGCCCCGAATACGTATAGCCGTGGAAGAACTCGATGGCGCCCGCGTTACCGGCGTCGACGATGGCGTCGTGCACGCTCGTCTTCACCGCCACGGCACCCATCGGTACGGCCGCGTTGTTCACGCCCTTGGCCATCGTCATGATGTCCGGCGTCACGCCGAAGTACTGCGCGGCGAACGGTGCGCCCAGACGGCCGAGACCGGTGATCACCTCGTCGAAAATGAGCAGGATGCCATGCTTGTCGCAGATCTCGCGCAGCTTCTGGAGGTAGCCCTTCGGCGGCACCAGCACACCCGTGGAACCGGCGAGCGGCTCGACGATCACCGCGGCGATGGTCGAGGCGTCGTGCAACGTGACGATGCGCTCGAGTTCATCGGCCAGATGCGCGCCCCAGGTCGGCTGCCCCTTGGTGAACGCGGCTTCCTTGATGTTGAGCGTATGCGGCAGGTGGTCGACCGCGGGCAGCAACTGGCCCGAGTACGCCTTGCGGTTCGGCGAGATGCCACCGACCGAAATGCCACCGAAGCCCACGCCGTGATAGCCGCGCTCGCGTCCGATCAGGCGCGTGCGCTGACCTTCGCCGCGCGCGCGATGGTAGGCCAGTGCCATCTTCAGCGCGGTGTCGACCGACTCCGACCCCGAGTTGGTGAAGAAGATGCGATCGAGCCCCTGCGGGGTAATGGCGGCAATCTTGCTCGCGGCCTCGAATGCCAGCGGATGCCCCATCTGGAACGTCGGCGCGAAATCCATCTCGCCCGCCTGCTTGCGGATCGCCTCGACGATCTCGGTGCGGCAGTGACCGGCATTCACGCACCACAGCCCGGCCGTGCCGTCGAGAATCCGGCGGTTGTCCGACGACGTGTAGTACATGCCCTCGGCCCCCACCAGCAGGCGCGGCGAGTGCTTGAACTGACGGTTGTTGGTGAACGGCATCCAGAATGCCGTCATGTCGAGATTCAGGTCTTTCATGTTCATCGCGGGGGCTCCCCAGGTCTTGGGATCGATCAGGACGTCCCGGGAACGGCAAGGCCGTCACGGGTGGACGGGATCGATGCTACGAGAGGCCGACCGGTACAGACATGTACAGTAATCTGGAAAATGTATATTCTGTATCGGTCAATTGCTCAAACTGTATTGGCAACAGCCAAAACACCATGGTCCAGCCCCTCGCCTTTTCCCTGAACCGCGCCCAGCCCGAAGCCCTCGTCGACCAGATCGTGCGCGAGGTGGAGCGCGCTTTGCAGCGCCAGACACTGCATGCAGGCATGCGCATGCCGTCGATCCGGTCGCTGGCCAAGGCACACGGCATCAGCACCTTCACGGTGGTGGAGGCGTACGACCGGCTGGTGGCGCATGGCACACTCGTCGCGCGGCGCGGCGCCGGGTTCTTCGTGGCCGGTGCGGCCGACGCGCGCGAGGCGGGCGCGGCAAACCCCGGTGGGGCGATGACGATGAGCGCCGCCGCCAGCGAAGTCACGAACGCGTGGCTGCTCTCGGAGATCTTTGCCGACGACACCATCGCCGTGAAGAGCGGTTGCGGCTGGTTGCCCGACAGCTGGCTCGACGAGGACGGCCTGCACGGCGCGCTTCGCACGCTCTCCAAGGGCCCGGGCGCCCATTTCGCGCACTACGGGCATCCGCACGGCTATGGGCCGTTGCGGCAATGGCTGGCGCGGCGCCTGGGCGAACTGTCCATCGACGCGCCGCCCGAGCACATCGTGCTCACGCACGGCGCGACACAGGCGCTCGATCTCGTGGTGCGCACGCTGCTCAAACCGGGCGACACCGTACTGGTCGAGGCGCCCGCGTACTGCAACCTGCTGGCGGTGTTGCGGCTGGCGGGACTGAACGTGGTGGGCATTGCCCGAACCGAAGCGGGACTCGATCTCGCGGCACTGGAGCAGGCGGCGCAGACACATCGCCCGCGCGCGCTGTTCGTCAATCCCGCTTTGCAAAATCCGCTGGGCACGTCGCTCACGCCTGCGTCGGCGCATCGCATCCTGCAATGCGCCGAGCAGCACGGCTTCTGGATCGTCGAGGACGACATCTACCGCGAGCTGGCCCCGGCCGGCACGCCATCGCTCGCGGCCATGGACGGCCTCTCGCGCGTGATCTACGTCTCGAGCTTCTCGAAGACGATCTCGCCGTCGGTGCGGGTGGGCTATCTCGCGTGTTCGCGCGATCTGGCGCACGAAATCGCGCGTAGCAAGATGGTGGCGGGACTCACGTCCTCGGAGATCAACGAGCGCATCGTGCACGCGATCCTCACCGAAGGGCGTCACCGCAAACACATCGAACGGCTCTCCGATCGCCTCACGCGCTCGCGGGCGCGCCTCATCACGCAGTTGCAATCGCACGGCGTGACATTGCTGGCGCAGCCCGAAGGCGGCATGTTCGTATGCGGCAGCCTGCCGGCGACGGCGCAGCCGGCGCGCGAGCTGGCCGAGGCGGCCCTGCTCGAGAGCATCATGCTGGCCCCGGGCGAGTTCTTCCTCGCGCACAACGATCCTTGCCATTGGTTCCGCTTCAACGTGGCGTACTCCGACGACGCCCGCCTGTTCCGCTTCCTGGATCGCGCAGCCGCGGGGAAGTTGGCCGCGTGAAATGAAGGCCTACGCGCTTTCCCCCACCCCGAACCGCTCGCGGTACGCCGCGGGTGTTACGCCGTACTGACGCTGAAAGGCGCGACGCAGGTTCTGTTCATCGCCAAAGCCCACCCGGGCGGCAATGCGCTTGAGCGGGGCCTCCGAATCGAGCAGGGCAAAACGGGCGGCCTCCAGACGCATGCGCTCGACCGCCTTCGCGGGCGTCGATCCGGTGCGCGCCAGATAGCTGCGCGCAAACGTGCGCGGGCTCATGTTGGCCTGCTCCGCGAGACGCACCACCGACAGATCGCCATCGAGCCGCGCGGACATCCACGCGTGCAGATCACCGAACGGCGTGCCCGCCGCGACTTGCGCCTGCAAGGGCGGGCTGAATTGCGATTGGCCGCCTGCGCGCTTGAGAAACACCACAAGGCGCCTCGCGGCGTGCAAGGCCACGTCCTTGCCACAGTCGTCCTCCACCAGCGCGAGCCCGAGGTCGATGCCCGCCGTGATGCCGGCCGACGTCCACACCGGGTCCTGACGCACATAGATCGGGTCCGATTCCACGATGGCCGCCGGGAAGCAGGTCTGCAGCATGGCGGTATCGAGCCAGTGCGTCGTCGCGCGACGCCCGTCGAGCAGCCCCGCCGAGCCGAGAATGAACGCCCCCACGCACACCGAACACACGCGTCGCACGCGCGGAGCGTACGCACGCAACCACTCGCTCACCTCGGCCGGCACCGCCGGCCGATGCGCCACCGCACCGCCCACGGCGATCAGTGTGTCGACTTGCATCGCGTCGAGCACGCGCATCGGCTCCGTGTGCAGCGTGATACCCGAGCCCGTCTCCACCGGACCGCCATGTTCCGACACCACGATCGTGCGATAGGGTTCGGTCTGTCCCGTCTCCCCGAAGTTGCGGATCACGGCATGGAAGGCGTCGAGCGGCCCGGCGAGATCGAGCAGCACGAAGGGCGGCACGATCAGGAAAGCGATGAGACGTGGGGGTTGGCTCATGGTGTACGAGGGAATGGGAGGGCGTGCGCGCTAGGTCTTCAGGCTGTCGCCTGTGCCGGACGGCGCCGGGCGTCGAGCGCATACCAGACGGTGGCCAACGCGGCGAGCGCGAGCAACGGGAAGGTCGCCTGGTTGATCGTTGCCCAGCCGAAGCGCGCCAGCAGTTGCCCCGCGAACAGGCTCGCCAGCGCGGTACCGGCGAAGGTGATGAACTCGTTGGCCGCCTGCGCACGCGCGCGCTCGACCGGACGATACGACATCGTGAGCAACGTCGTGCCGCCCACGAACATGAAGTTCCAGCCCACGCCGAGGAACGCCAGCGCGGCATAGAAGTACGGCAGGCTCGTCGACGTCAGGGCGAGCACGCCGCACAGCGCGCTCATCGCGATGCCCGCGAGCAGCACCGGCACCACCCCCCAGCGCTTGACGAGATGCCCCGAGAAGAACGACGGCGCATACATCCCCACCAGATGCCATTCGATGATGTGCGCGCCATCGTCGATGCTGTGGCCGCAGGCCACGGCGGCAATCGGCGTGGCGGTCATCACGAACATCATCACCATGAAACCGATCAGGTTGTTGGCCAACGCGGCCAGGTAGATCGGCTGGCGCATGATTTCGCCGAGCGGGCGCGCGGGCAACGCGTCGGCATTGCCGGCCGCGCCGACTGCCGCATGCACCGGCAGGTCGCGCAGGAAGCCCACGAGCAGCAACAGCGAAATGCCGGAGAGCAGCGTGACGACCAGATACGATCCCGCGAACGTCACCGGGGCGAGCCAGTCCTTGCTGCCGGCCGCGAGTGCCGGACCGATGACCGCCGCCAGCACGCCGCCCGTGAGCACGACCGAGATCGCGCGGGGCTTGTCCTCGACGGGCACCACATCGGCCGCCGCGAGACGGTAATAGCGGGCGAACGCCTGGAATACGCCCACGCACGCCGTACCCGCACAGAACATTGCGAAGTGACGCTCGTAGATCGCCATGACCGACACCAGACCACCGACCGTGCCGAACAGCGCGCCCAGCGCAAAGCCGATGCGCTGGCCGAAGCGCTGGATCAGCATCGACGCGAAGATCGTCGTGATCGCCGAAGCGACGGTGATCAGCGAGAACGGCAGCGTTGCATACCCCTTGTCCGAAGCCAGCATGTAGCCGACCAGACCGGTCAGTGTCAGATCGACGGACAACGCCGCGGTATAGAGCGCCTGACAGGCGGCGAGCACGGCCGCGTAGCGCCGGCCCATGCGGCGGCGACGCTCCGCGGGCCCGGCGGGTTCCGGTGGGGATGGGGGCGTGGCGCGCCCGGCAATGGCATCGGTCATGGTCAGGAGGTCGAACCGGGGAGTCGTAGGGAGCCCTCATCTTGCCGTCGACCACGTTGGCACGAATGCCAATCATGCATCGAAAAATGCCACGTCGTCATTTCTCGCCATCGACCTGCGCGCACGCGAAGCGCCTTACGGGCGCACGCTTTCCCTTCGGTACCCTGAAGCCACGCCCGGCGCCATTTCGGTGCGCACCATCTCGGCACGCCATCGCGCCGGCATGCCTCACCCCGGGGCGCGAAACGCGGCCAATCGGTGCGCCGGGCCGCGCACATTGCACCGGCATCAGGCACTTTCGCCCCCACGACGTGCCTGGCACGGCCCTTGCGTGAGCCCCTCGCATACCGGAACGACCGGTCTAACCAGGAAAAAAGGGGAAGACGTACCATGAAACGACGCACGCTACTCCAGATGGCGGCCCTCTCGGGCGCCGCATCCCTCACCGGCATGGCGCCGAACCTGTTCGCGCAGAGCAAGACGCCGATCAAGGTCGGCATTCTGCACTCGCTCTCGGGCACCATGGCCATCTCGGAGACGTCGCTCAAGGATGTCGCGCTCATGACCATCGCGGACATCAACGCCAAGGGCGGCGTGATGGGGCGCCCGCTCGAGGCCGTGGTCGTCGACCCTGCATCGAACTGGCCGCTCTTCGCCGAAAAGGCCCGCCAGCTCCTCACCAAGGACAAGGTCGCCGCCGTGTTCGGCTGCTGGACGTCGGTGTCGCGCAAGTCGGTGCTGCCGGTCTTCGAGGAGCTCAATGGCCTGCTGTACTACCCGGTGCAATACGAAGGCGAGGAGATGTCGAAGAACGTCTTTTACACCGGCGCCGCACCGAACCAGCAAGCCATTCCCGCCGTCGAGTATCTGATGAGCAAGGAAGGCGGCGGCGCGAAGCGCTTCTTCCTGCTTGGCACCGACTACGTCTATCCGCGCACGACCAACAAGATCCTGCGCGCCTTCCTGCATTCGAAGGGGGTGGCCGACAAGGATATTCAGGAGGTCTACACGCCGTTCGGGCACAGCGACTACCAGACCATCGTCGCCAATATCAAGCAGTTCGCCCAGGGCGGCAAGACCACCGTGGTCTCGACCATCAACGGCGACTCGAACGTGCCGTTCTACAAGGAACTCGGCAACCAGGGGCTCAAGGCCACCGACGTGCCGGTCGTGGCGTTCTCGGTCGGCGAAGAGGAACTGCGCGGCATCGACACCAGGCCGCTCGTGGGGCACCTGGCCGCGTGGAACTACTTCATGTCGATCAAGAACCCGACCAACGACGCCTTCAAGAAGGAATGGTTCGCCTACGTGAAGGCAAAGGGCCTGCCCGGCGGCGACAAGCGCGTGACGAACGACCCGATGGAAGCGACCTTCGTCGGCATGCACATGTGGAAGCAGGCCGTGGAGAAGGCGGGCAGCATCGACGTCGACAAGGTGCGCACGGCGATGATCGGCCAGTCGTTCAAGTCGCCGGACGGCTTCGACATGGTCATGGACGGCAACCACCATCTTCACAAGCCGGTGATGATCGGCGAAATCCGCCCGGACGGTCAGTTCAACGTCGTGTGGAAGACCAAGACCACGGTGCGCGCGCAGCCCTGGAGCCCGTACATCTCGGGTAACGAAGGCAAACCCGACAAGGTCTGACGCTCCTTCCATCTCTTGCACCGGCGCCCGGCCAACGGGCGCCGGACGCATGCCGAGGTTGCAAATGATAACGATAAGACGCTGGTCCGCTGCCGCCCTTGTCCTGCTTTGCCTGGGTGGCACCCTCACGATGTCCTCCGCCGCGCAGGCCGCGGTCACCGACGCCGATCTCACCGCGCTCGCCGGCGACGACTTCGACGCCAAGTCGCAAGCCATCGACCACCTCGCGGCCGACGCCTCGCCGCAAGCCGCCGCGTTGTTGCGTGCACTGGCCGACGATTCGGCCGTGACGATCGGCGATCGCCTCGCGATTCAGGACGGCGACAAGTACGTCGATCCCATCACGGGCGCGCCGGTCAAGGCCGACGACGCCGGCTCGCTCACCCTCAACAACGTGCTGCGCGCGAAGGTCGCCACCGCCGCCGCGGCCGGCGCCCTGCTCTCGACCGATCGCGACGCCCGGGCGAAGGCGATCGACACGATGCTGCAAGACCCGTCACCCGCCTTCAAGACACGCATCGAACAGGCGCGCCGCAAGGAGACCGACCCCGCGCTGCGCAAGCGCCTCGATCAACTCTGGGCACAGTCGGCGTTGCACGACGCCGATCCCGCCAGGCGTCGCGAGGCGATCGATCTGATCGCCGCCGCCGGCGACCCGCAGATGCGCGATCTGTTGCTGCCCATCGTCGCCCGACAGGCCGACGGCAGCTACGCCGAACCCGACGCCACCGTACGCAGCGCCGCGGACATCGCGCTCACGAAACTGGCCTCGGCACAGCGTCGCAGCGAGTTCTTCGGCACGGTGTTCGCGGGTCTGTCGCTCGGCAGCGTGCTGCTGCTCGCGGCGCTGGGTCTGGCGATCACCTACGGGCTCATCGGCGTGATCAACATGGCGCACGGCGAGTTCCTGATGGTCGGCGCGTATGCGACCTATGTCGTGCAGACGCTGTTCCAGCGCTTCCTGCCCGGGGCGTTCGATGCCTACCTCGTGGCCGCCGTGCCCGCCGCATTTCTCGTGGCCGCCGCCCTAGGCTTCGTCCTCGAGCGCACCGTCATCAAACACCTTTACGGCCGCCCGCTCGAGACGCTGCTCACGACCTTCGGTATCAGCCTGTTGCTCATCCAGGGCGTGCGCACGCTGTTTGGCGCGCAGAACGTCGAAGTCATCAATCCGTCGTGGATGAGCGGCGGCGTGGCGGTACTGCCGAACCTGATGCTGCCGTACAACCGCATCGCCATCCTGATCTTCGCGCTGGTGGTCGTGGGGCTCACCTGGTCCGTGCTCAATCTCACGCGCCTGGGACTCTTCATTCGCGCGGTCACGCAGAACCGGTCGATGGCCGCATGCGTCGGTGTGAAGACCGGGCGCGTCGACAGCTACGCCTTCGCCTTCGGCGCGGGCATCGCCGGGCTGGGCGGCTGCGCGCTCTCGCAGATCGGCAACGTCGGCCCGGATCTCGGACAGAGCTACATCATCGACTCGTTCATGGCCGTGGTACTCGGTGGCGTGGGACAACTCGCCGGCACCATCGTGGGCGCGTTCGGTCTGGGCGTTGCCAACAAGCTGCTCGAGCCCGTGTGGGGCGCGGTGCTCGCCAAGATCGCCGTGCTGATCCTGATCGTGCTGTTCATCCAGAAACGCCCGCAAGGCATGTTTGCGCTCAAAGGGCGCAGCGCGGAGGCCTGAATGTCGACCGCTAACTCGTCTCCGATCCCGGTGCAGGCGCCGCCGCGCGCCCGGCTCCTGCCCAGGCACGTCGCACCGGTGCTGCTCGCTTTCGTGCTTGCCGTGGCGATTCTGGTGCCGGTCTGTGCATTGGTGCTCCCGCCGTCGCATCCGCTGCATCTGTCCGCCTACGCCATGACGCTCGTCGGCAAGATCATGTGCTACGCCATCGCGGCGCTCGCGCTCGATCTGGTGTGGGGCTACTGCGGCATCCTGAGCCTCGGGCACGGCCTGTTCTTCGCGCTCGGCGGCTATGCAATGGGCATGTACCTGATGCGCGGCATCGGCCGCGACGGTGTGTACCACAGCGACCTGCCGGACTTCATGGTGTTCCTCGACTGGAAATCGCTGCCCTGGTACTGGACAGGCACCGAGCACTTCGCCTGGGCGATGTTCCTCGTGGTGGCACTGCCGGGCGCGGTGGCGTGGATCTTCGGCTACCTGGCCTTCCGCTCACGCGTGAAGGGCGTGTATCTGTCGATCATCACGCAGGCCCTGACCTTCGCCGCCATGCTGCTGTTCTACCGCAACGAGACCGGCTTTGGCGGCAACAACGGCTTCACCGACTTCAAGCGCATCCTGGGCTACCCGATCACGTCGGCCAATACGCGCACGGTGCTGTTCCTCGTGACGTTCGCGGTGCTCGTCGGCGCCTTCCTGCTGTGCCGCGCGCTGGTCATGTCGAAGTTCGGCCGGGTGGTCACGGCGATGCGCGACGGCGAGTCGCGCGCCATGTTCCTGGGCTACCGCCCGCTCGGCTACAAGCTGTTCGTCTGGACGCTGTCGGCGATGCTGTGCGGTGTGGCGGGTGCGTTGTATGTGCCGCAGGTCGGCATCATCAACCCGAGCGAGATGGCCCCGGTCAACTCCATCGAAATGGCGATCTGGGTCGCCATCGGCGGACGCGGCTCGCTCGTCGGCGCGATCGTCGGTGCCTTCCTCGTCAATGGCGCGAAGAGCTTCTTCACCGCGTACTTCGCCGAGTACTGGCTGTTCTTTCTCGGCGCCATGTTCGTCCTCGTGCCGCTGCTGCTGCCGCAGGGCGTGATCGGCCTCGTCACGCGGCGCTCGCGCAAGCCTGCCCAGCAGGCCCCCGCGCAAGCCGAAGGCGACGCGCCCCACCCGCTCACCGGAGACCGCGCATGAGACCCGACTACGACATCGCCTGGCAAATGACGGACGCGCCGGACGCGAGCGTCACCGTCAGCGGCGACACCACGGGCATGTCGCACCTCGTGGTGCCCGGCGAGATCGACACGTCGCACGGCCTGATCCTCTACCTCGAGAACATCTCCGTCTCGTTCGACGGCTTTCGCGCACTCAACGATCTGTCGCTGTCGATCAAGACCGATGAACTGCGCTGCATCATCGGTCCCAACGGCGCGGGCAAGACCACGATGATGGATGTCGTCACCGGCAAGACACGCCCCGACACGGGCCGCGCGTTCCTCGGCCAGACGCTCGACCTCACGCGCCTGGACGAGCCGGCGATCGCGCAGGCCGGCGTCGGGCGCAAGTTCCAGAAGCCAACGGTGTTCGAGCATCACAGCGTCTGGGAGAACCTTGAGCTGGCCTGCGCGGGCGACAAGCGCTGGTTTCGCGCGCTGTGGGCAATCCTCACGCCCGCGATGCGCCGTCGCATCGAGGAAGTGCTGGCGCTCACGCACCTGGAACGTCAGGCACGCGTTCTTGCCGCGCAGCTCTCGCACGGCCAGAAGCAGCGGCTCGAGATCGGCATGCTGCTCATGCAACAACCGCAACTGCTGCTGCTCGACGAGCCCGCAGCCGGCATGACCGACGAAGAAACGGCGCAGCTCGCCGAATTGCTCAACCGCTTGCGCGGCCACTGCTCGATGATGGTGGTCGAACACGACATGGCGTTCGTCGCCTCGCTCGCGGGCGACACGGGCCTCGTCACGGTCATGGCCGAAGGTCGCGTGCTCGCCGAAGGCACGCTCGACGCCGTGCAGCGCGACGAACGTGTGATCGAATCGTATCTGGGACGCTGACCATGCTGGAAATTCACGCCCTCAACCAGTACTACAGTGGCAGTCACATCCTGCGCAACGTGGAGTTCACGGTGCCCGACGCCCAGCTCACGGTGCTGCTCGGGCGCAATGGCGTGGGCAAGACCACACTGCTCAAGTGCCTCATGGGCGTAGTGCCCGTGAAGTCGGGCAGCATCGCCTGGCGCGGCAAGGCGCTCACGTCCTCGCCGCCCTATGCGCGCGTGGCCGACGGGCTCGCATACGTGCCGCAGGGCCGCGAGATCTTCCCGCGCCTGAGCGTCGAGGAGAACCTGCTGATCGGGGCGGCCAGCCGTCCCGCACGCGAGGCCAAGCGCGGCGTGCCCGATCACATCTACGAACTGTTTCCCGTGCTGCGCGACATGAAACAACGGCGCGGCGGCGACCTGTCCGGCGGGCAACAGCAGCAACTCGCCATCGGACGCGCGCTCATGAGCGAGCCGCAATTGCTGATTCTGGACGAGCCGACCGAAGGCATCCAGCCCTCGATCATCAAGGACATCGGCAGAACGCTGCGACGCCTGGTCGACGAGCGCGGCATGACCGTGCTGCTCGTCGAGCAGTATTACGACTTCGCGCTGGAACTGGCCGATCACTATCGCGTGATGAGCCGTGGCGCGATCGTTGCAAGCGGTCTCGGCAAGGATATGGAGCGCGACGGCGTGCGTCACATGGTCGCCGTATGAGCGCGGCCACGAGCGCGCAATGTCGCGCACCGATGTCAGGAGGCGGCAGCCCGTGCTAGATTCGCGCCATCGTCCCGCGCGCGACGGCACGTCGCCGTCGTTGCCATCGCCGCCGTCATTGCCGCTGTCGTTACCATCGCTCATGCATTCACCACACGCCGCTCCCGTGCCCACCGGCTGGCACGCCGAGTTGTCGCTCGGCTTCGCGCGACATGACACCCGCACGGTGCTCGCCACACGGCGACACCAGGGGCCGCTGGTCGTCCAGAAGTCTCTGCATCCGGAGGGGCCGGGCATCTGTCACGCCGTCGTCGTGCATCCGCCGGGCGGCATCGCGGGCGGCGACGCGCTGTCGATCGACGTCGACGTCGGTGCCGGAGCGCACGCGGTATTGACGACACCCGGCGCCACGAAGTGGTACAAGTCGCAGGGCCGTTTCGGCACACAGGACATCACCCTCGCCGTGCACGACGGCGCGAAGCTCGACTGGCTGCCGCTCGAGAACATCGTGTTCGAGCACGCCGACGCGCGTCAGCGCATCACGGTCCGGCTCGGCGCCGGCGCCAGCGTGATCGGTTGGGACGCGACACTGCTCGGGCGCCAGGCGGCCGGCGAGCAATGGACGCAGGGCCAATGGCGCTCGACGTTCGAATTGCGCGACGCCGCCGACCGTCTGCTGTGGGCCGAACAGGCCGTGCTCGGCGCCGACGACGCGCAGCGCTCCGGCGCAACCGGCCTCGCGGGCTTTCCCGTCTTCGCGGCCCTGTGGGCCGTGGGTGACGCCTGCACGCGGGAGCTCGCGGAATCGCTCGCGCAGGACCTGCCGTTCGACGATGACTTGCGCGCAGGCATCACCTGTCTGCCCGGCAATGTGCTCGTGCTGCGCGTGCTCGGACGCGACATGGAAGCGGTGCGTCAGTTGCTGATCGCGCATTGGCTCGCGCTGCGGCCCCTCGTGCACGGCGTCCCTGCCGAGCCGCTGCGTCTTTGGGCGACGTGATCCGGCACTGAACGGCGAGCGCCGCACGCGCGATCTCGTCGACACCGGCCGATCACGGAAGTCGGCCACCTTCCGTGTCGGCGCGGCCCGTCCCGAACGCACCACTTCGGTGACGAACGGCGTCACCCATTGCGCGCCCGCCGGATTTCGCACCAACTCGGCGCACGCTCGCGCCCCCCCACGGCCAGACTGGCCGCCTCGCGGCCCCATTTCCCCGCCGGGTCGCGCCCGAAACCGAGGCGCGGCGGTGTTCCGCTCGCCCGGGCATGATTCCTGCTACGTCACTGTATCGACCGGTCAGACCAGATGCGCCGGCCGCCGGAACACTCCCGTTGCCGGAACGCTTGCCCCCTGAATCCGAGGTTGCCGATATGCTGCCGTTTTCCCGCACCGCCGTCTCTCATGAAGCCGTTGTCGCCACGCTCGGCGCGCGCACCCGCGCACGCCGAGCCTTCACCACCTTGATGCTCGCCGTGAGCGCGCTGGCTGCCGTTTCCACCCTGGCGCCGCGCACCGCCCACGCCGACGGGCTGGACGACATCGCGAAGCGCGGCACCCTGCGCGTGGCCGTGCCGCAGGACTTCCCGCCGTTCGGCGCCATCGGCCCCGACATGAAGCCGGTCGGCTACGACATCGACACAGCCGCACTGCTGGCCAAGGGCATGGGCGTAAAGCTCGAGCTGGTACCTGTCACGAGCGCCAACCGGATTCCCTACCTCACGACGAACAAGGCCGACCTCGTGATTTCCAGCCTCGGCAAGAATGCCGAGCGCGAGAAGGTGATCGATTTCTCGGAAGCCTACGCGCCGTTCTACAACGGCGTATTCGGGCCGAAGGACCTCGCCGTGTCGAAGCCCGCCGATCTCTCGGGCAAGACCATCGGCGTGACGCGCGGCGCGGTCGAGGATCTCGAACTCTCGAAGGTCGCGCCGCCCGACGTCACGATCAAACGCTTCGAAGACAACAACGGCACCATCTCCGCCTTCCTCTCGGGCCAGGTGCAGTTGGTCGCCACCGGCAATGTGGTGGCGGCGGCGATCGTTGCCAAGCATCCGCCCAAGCTGCCGGAGCCGAAGTTCCTCATCAAGAACTCGCCCTGCTTCGTGGGACTGAACAAGAACGAGCCGCGCCTGCTCGCGAAGGTCAACGCCATTCTCACCGCGTCGAAGAAGGACGGCTCGCTCGGCAAGATCTCGCAGAAGTGGCTCGGCATGCCGCTGCCCGCCGATCTCTGATCGCAGTACGACGCGTCTCGCGACAGGTCTCCGGTTCCCCATGCATTACGTTCTCGACTTTGCCGATCTGCGGCAATACCTGATGCTGTTCGTGCGCGGCGCCGCGCTCACGATGGCGCTCATGGCCGTTTCCACGGTCGTGGGCGTGATCATCGGCGCCCTGTGCGCCGTCGCCCGCGAGACGGGCACGGTGTGGCTCAGGGCGATCGCGGGGCTGTACGTCGAACTCATCCGCAACACGCCGTTCATCGTTCAGCTGTTCTTCATCTTCTTCGGCCTGCCGAGTCTCGGTATTCACATCGACGAGACCACGGCCGCGATCCTCGCCATGAGCGTGAACCTCGGGGCCTATGCCACCGAAATCATCCGCGCGGGCATGCGTGCCGTGCCGCGCGGTCTTTCCGAAGCCGGTCTGTCGCTCGCGATGACGCGGGGACAGATCCTGCGTCACGTGATCCTGCCGCAGGCGTTCGCGAAGGTGTTTCCCGCGCTCGCCAGCCAGATCGTCATCGTGATGCTCGGGTCCGCCGTCGTCTCGCAGATCTCGGTCCCCGACCTCTCCTACGCCGCCAACTTCGTGCAGTCGCGCACCTTCCGCGCGTTCGAGAGCTACCTGATCGTCACCGCGCTCTATCTCGTGCTGGCCATCGTGCTGCGTCGGGTGCTCATGCGCTGCGCGCGTCGCTTGTTCCGAGGCACGACCCAGGGAGGCGCACGATGATCGAGTTCTCGATCTGGGACATGCTGCGCGGCTTGCTGCTTGCCGCGCGCTGGACGCTCGCACTCTCGGCCATCGCCTTCGTGTGCGGAGGACTGGTCGCACTGGCACTGCTGGTGGTGCGCGTGGGTCGCGTCTCGTGGGCCGCTCGCGCCGTGGCGCTGTATATCGAGGTGTTCCAGGGCACGCCACTGCTCATGCAGCTGTTCCTGGTGTTCTTCGGCCTGCCGCTGCTCGGCCTGAACGTCTCGCCGTGGGTCGCCGCCGCGGTCTGCCTCACGCTTTACACGAGCGCCTATCTCACGGAAATCTGGCGCGGCTGCGTCGACGCCGTGCCGCACGGCCAGTGGGAGGCATCGTCGAGCCTTGCCATGCGATACGGCGAGCAGTTGCGTCACGTGATTCTGCCGCAGGCGCTGCGCATCGCCATCGCGCCGACGGTCGGGTTCTCGGTGCAGGTCGTCAAGAGCACCGCGCTCGCGTCGATCATCGGTTTCGACGAACTCACCAAGACGGGCACCATGCTCACCAACGCGACGTTCCAGCCGTTCACCGTGTACGGCCTCGTCGCCATGTTCTACTTCGCCGCCTGCTATCCGTTGTCGCTGTGGGCGCGTCATCTCGAAAGGAAACTCCATGTCGCTCATTGAAGTCAGGGGCATGCAAAAGCGCTTCGGCGAGACCCCCGTGCTCAAGGGGATCGACATGGACGTCGAGCGCGGCCAGGTCGTCTCGATCATCGGCAAGAGCGGCTCGGGCAAGAGCACGCTGCTGCGCACCCTCAACGGCCTGGAGCGATTCGATGCGGGAAGCGTCGCCGTGGACGGCGTGCACGTCGGCGCGCGCGACACCGACCTGCGCGCGCTGCGCCTGAAGGTCGGCATGGTGTTCCAGCAGTACAACCTCTTTCCCCACCTCTCGGCCGGAGAGAACGTCATGCTCGCGCAGAAGGTCGTGAAGAAGACCGCCGGAGCCGAGGCGCGCGAGATCGCCCGCGCCATGCTTGCCAAGGTGGGCCTCGCCGACAAGTTCGACAGCTATCCGTCGCAATTGTCGGGCGGGCAGCAGCAGCGCGTGGCCATTGCCCGCTCGCTGGCCATGCGCCCATCGGTGCTGCTTTGCGACGAAATCACCTCGGCGCTCGATCCTGAGTTGGTCGCCGAAGTGCTCAAGGTGCTTGAAGACCTCGCCACCGAAGGCATGACGCTGATTCTGGTGACACACGAAATGCGGTTCGCCCGCCATGTTTCGGATCGCGTGGTGTTCATGCACCAGGGCAAGATCTGGGAGTCCGGCGCGCCCGAGACGCTTTTCACGCAGCCGGCGACGCCGGAGCTGCAGCGGTTCATCTGCCAATGACGACGTCGCGCGGCATGGCACGCACCGCCCCACCGCCCCACCGCCCTTGTCCGGCACGGTTTTGGTGCGCGAACCGCGCGTGCGCGATCGATATGGCGCGCCGCCCGACTCGTGCTTATGATGAGCGGCAGCAGCGTTGCTCCCATGACCCTTTCGCATTGAATTTCACGTCAAGATGAAGCTCACCCCACGAGAAAAAGACAAGTTGCTGATCTTCACCGCCGCGCTGCTCGCGGAGCGTCGACGCGCACGCGGCCTGAAGCTGAACTATCCGGAAGCCGTGGCCTTCATCAGCGCCGCGCTCATGGAAGCCGCCCGCGACGGGCGCACCGTCGCCGACCTGATGCACTACGGCACCACGCTGCTCACTCGCGACGACGTGATGGACGGCGTGCCCGAGATGATCCCGGACATCCAGGTCGAGGCCACGTTTCCCGACGGGACCAAGCTTGTCACCGTGCATCACCCGATTCCCTGAAGCCCGTCGGCGCGCGAACCGCCGCCATCGGTTCGCATGCGTCGACCACGCCCGGCCATTCGAGGCGCTCGCACGCGACGCGCACGACCGCACCCGATAAGGCCGGACAACATCCGATAACCGACGCCGTGTCGTCAACCACTCTCTCGAAAGGACGTCTCATGTCACTGGTCCGCCCCCCGCTCGTCATCGCCGACTCCGGCACCGTGGCCGTCTCGCGCCAACGCCTCGCGCGTGGTCTCGCCGGCCTGGCCCTGCTCGCCGTGTCGGGCGCCGCACTCGCGCACCCGGGTCATCCCGGCCACGACGCGGCGACCAGTTTCGCGGCGGGCTTCCTGCACCCGCTCACCGGTGCCGATCACCTTTGCGCGATGATCGTCGTGGGCTTGTGGAGCTCGCTCACCGCCCGACGCGTCTGGCTCGCCCCGCTCGCCTTCGTGGCGATGCTGGCCGCAGGCGGCCTGCTCGGCATGTCGCACGCGCTGGCGCTGCCCGGGGTGGAGCCGATGATCGCCGTCTCGCTGCTGGTGCTCGGCCTGCTGCTCGCCACGCGCGCACAGTTGCCCGGCTGGGCGGGCGCGGCCATCGTGGGCGCGTTCGCGATCTTCCATGGCTTCGCGCACGGCGTCGAGTTGCCGGCGCAGGCCAGCGCCATGCATTACCTCGCCGGCTTCGTGCTGGCCACCGGCGTGCTGCACAGTGTGGGCATCGCTGCCGGCGTAGCGCTGCGTCGTCGCTCGGCATGGCTGCCGCGCGTGCTGGGCGCGGGCGTGCTGGCCTACGGCGCGACGCTGCTCGCGGCCGTGGCCTGATGTCGCGGACATCGGCTCTCGCCATCATCTCGGAGACTCACATGATTCCCGGAGAACTCTTGCCCGCCGCCGGCGAGATCACGTTGAACGCGGACCGCCCGACGATCCGCGTCACCGTGGCCAACACCGGCGACCGGCCGGTCCAGATCGGCTCGCACTTCCACTTCTACGAGGTCAACGACGCGTTGCAGTTCGACCGTGAGTCCACGCGCGGCTTTCGCCTGAACATCGCGGCCGGCACCGCGGTGCGCTTCGAACCCGGCCAGCAGCGGACGGTGGAATTGGTCGCGCTCGCGGGCGAGCGGCGCGTATTCGGTTTCGCAGGTCGCGTCATGGGGGCGCTATGAAAATCTCTCGCCGCGCGTACGCGGAAATGTTCGGGCCCACGACCGGCGACCGGCTGCGACTGGCCGACACGGAACTCATCGTCGAAATCGAGCGCGACTTCACGATCTACGGCGAAGAAGTGAAATTCGGCGGCGGCAAGGTGATTCGCGACGGCATGGGGCAATCGCAACGTCCCCGCGCCGACGTGGTGGACACCGTCATCACCAACGCCGTGATCATCGATCACTGGGGCATCGTGAAGGCCGACATCGGCCTCAAGGACGGGCGCATCTGGGGCATCGGCAAGGCGGGCAATCCGGACATCCAGCCCGGCGTGACGATTCCGCTGGGCGGCGCCACCGAAGTGATCGCCGGCGAGGGCATGATCGTCACGGCCGGCGGCATCGATTCGCACATTCACTTCATTTGTCCGCAACAGATCGAAGAGGCGCTGTCCTCGGGCGTGACCACGCTGCTCGGCGGCGGCACGGGCCCGGCGACCGGCACCAACGCAACGACCTGCACGCCGGGGCCGTGGCATCTGGAACGCATGCTCCAGGCCGCCGACGGCTGGCCGATCAATCTCGGCTTTCTCGGCAAGGGCAACGTGAGCCAGCCCGAGCCGTTGATGGAGCAGATCGAGGCCGGCGCCATCGGGCTGAAGCTGCACGAGGACTGGGGCTCCACGCCCGCGGCCATCGACGCCTGCCTGTCGGTCGCCGACGCCACCGATACCCAGGTCGCGATTCATACCGACACGCTCAACGAGGGCGGCTTCGTCGAAGCGACCGTGGCCGCGATCAAGGGACGCACGATCCACACGTATCACACCGAGGGCGCCGGCGGCGGTCACGCGCCGGACATCCTCAAGGTCTGCGGCGAGGCGAACGTACTGCCGTCGTCGACCAACCCGACGCGGCCCTACACCATCAACACGCTCGACGAACATCTCGACATGCTGATGGTCTGCCATCACCTCGACCCGGCCATCGCCGAGGACATCGCCTTCGCGGAGTCGCGCATCCGGCGCGAGACGATCGCGGCCGAGGACATCCTTCACGATCTGGGCGCACTGTCGATGATCTCGTCCGACTCGCAAGCCATGGGGCGCGTGGGTGAAGTGGTCATGCGCACCTGGCAGACGGCGCACAAGATGAAGGTGCAGCGCGGCGCGCTCGGTCCGGACACCGGCGAGGCGGACAACTTCCGCGTAAAGCGTTACGTCGCGAAGTACACGATCAACCCGGCCATCACGCACGGCATGGCGCACGAGATCGGCTCGGTCGAAGTGGGCAAATGGGCCGACCTGGTCCTGTGGGAGCCGGCATTCTTCGGCGTGAAGCCGTCGCTGATTCTCAAGGGCGGCATGATCACGACGGCGCTCATGGGCGACCCGAACGCGTCGATCCCGACGCCCCAGCCGGTGCACTATCGCGAGATGTTCGGTGCGCGCGCCGGGGCCATGGCGCGCACTTCGCTCACGTTCGTGTCGCAGGCGGCGTACGATGGCGGCGTGGCCGGACGTTACGGTCTGTCCAAGCGCGTGGTGCCGGTGCGCAATATCCGGCAGGTCACCAAGGCCGACATGGTGAACAACGCCTGGCTGCCGCACATCAGCGTCGACCCCGAGACCTATCAGGTCATCGCCGACGGACAGCTGCTGACGTGCGAGCCGGCGACCGTGTTGCCCATGGCGCAACGCTACTTCCTTTTCTGAACGAACCATGGCGCAAGCTCCCGAATCGCCCTCCTCGCCGGATCCGGCAACGTCGTCCACGGCGCTGCGCCGCGTGGAGAAGTACTTTGCCGCCGGGCGCATCGCCGCACCGCTCGCCCGCCGCGCACCGGCCCTCGTGCTGCCGTTCGACGCGCGCAGCAAGAGCCGCTTGCGCGCCACGCTGGCGACGGGCGAGGACGTTGCACTGTTCCTGCCGCGTGGCACCGTGCTGCGCGGCGGCGACGTGCTCGTGGCCGACGACGGCGGGTTCATCCGCGTGGAAGCCGCCCCCGAAACGGTGCTGCTCGTGACGGCTGCCTCGCCGCTGGCGCTCACGCGCGCGGCGTACCATCTCGGCAACCGGCATACGCCGGTGGAAGTGGGCGACGGGTATCTCAAGCTCGAACACGACCCGGTGCTGCGCGATATGCTGCTGCGGCTCGGCGTCGACGTCGCCGAGGCGCTGATGCCGTTCGAGCCCGAAGCGGGCGCCTACGGCGGCGGTCACAAGCACGGGCACGATGCCACCTTCGCCGAGGACTTCGCGCTCGCACAGCGCGTCTTCCACGAGCATCACGGACACGATCACGACCACCCGCATGGACATTCGCACGATCATGGTCACGATCATGGACATTCGCACGGCTCGGCATGCCAGCACGATCACGCGCATCGCCCCGGCTGCGCGCACACGGAAGACGCCTCGCATGCTCACGCGCATGTGCACGGTGCCGCATGCGGGCACGATCATTCCCACATGCCGCCGGGCTCGACCGACGAACCGGCTTCCCAAGTGAGTCTCTCCGATGACGGCAAGTCTCCCCAGTCCACTCACTGAGCCCGTCGCCGACGCGTCGCTCCAGTCGCTTGCCGCGCTGTTGCACCTTGCGTCGCCGGCACTGCCGATCGGGGCGTTCAGCTATTCGCAAGGCCTGGAAGCCGCCGTCGAGCATGGCATCGTTCATGACGCTCCCAGCGCCGAGCGCTGGATCGCCAGTCAGCTCGATGGCGTATTTGCCACGGGCGAACTGGCGCTGCTCGCGCGGCAGTGGCGTCACTGGCAGACGGACGACGACGCGGCGCTCATTCGCGTGAACGACTGGCTGCTGGCCACGCGCGAAGCGGCCGAGCTTCGCGCGGAGACCGAGCAGATGGGCTGGTCGCTCACGCAATTGATCGTCTCGCTCGAATGGGGCACCCCCATGCAGCGCGATCGTCTTTCGGCGCTGCGTCCGATCGCCCTGCCGACGGCATTTTCGCTTGCCGCGCTGGCGCACGGCGCCACGCTCGCCGACACGCTGGTCGCCTACGCCTTCAGTTGGCTGGAGAATCAGGTGGCCGGCGCACTCAAGGCCGTACCGCTCGGACAACTCGCCGCACAGCGCGTGATCGTGGCGTTGCGGCCCCGCATCGTGGCGGCCGCGCGTCGGGCCATGGCATTGCCGGATGATCGAATCAACACGTTCTCCCCCGCGCTCGCGATTCTCGCTTCGCGCCATGAAACACAGTACTCGCGGCTGTTCCGCTCATGAGACGCGAGCGCGGCATCGGGATCGCAGCGGGCGCGACCGTGTCCCCGTGCATCGCGCGTTCTCGCGCGAATGCGTTCCACGGCATCACATGATTGACTCGCGACTGACTCGCAATTGATTCGCTATTGACCAGCACCTGGCCGTTTTTCACGAATCCGCTACTTTCACCGCCACCACGACATTCGCCATGACGACCACTGCCAACGCCCGTCGTACCAAGAAGAATCCGCCGCTGCGTGTCGGCATCGGAGGCCCCGTCGGCTCCGGCAAGACCACCCTGACCGAGATGCTCTGCAAAGCCATGCGCGAGCGCTACGATCTCGTCGTGAAGACCGAGCATATCGACCGGCCCGAGATCAGGACCATGTTCGATATCCTGCAGTCCGAAAAGTTCCAGAACGAATTCAAGAGCATCGGCGGATACGACATCAGCGACATCGGCCGCATCATGCACGAGACATAGGAAGCGTAGGATCTGCCGCCGTGTCAACGGCAGCGCAAATATTCCAACGGCTACTTTTCTTCCGAGGGCCGGATTTTCCGCCTTTTTGTGTTCGGCCGTCCGTCCGCCCAGGTGGTGCTCGACCGCCAAATCTCGACATCGGCTTGTCACTAAAACGAAGGCGAGGTCGTGATCGATGCCGACAGGCGCGTACGCTGTCTATTCCAGTCCAGACCTCCCGTCGGCACCCGTTCACTGAATGGGTGACAAGGACTCGATAATCCGGCAGTCTGCGACCACGCCGCAGTCGCACTGATCGATTATCCGATCGAGTTCCATCTTCAGCGACTGGAGATCAGCGATCTTCTTCTCGATTTGCTCCCGGTGCTCCTTGGCGATCGCGTCCACGGCCGCGCACGAGCGGTCCCGGTCGTCGGAAAGCGCCAGCAGCGCCCTGATCTGGTCCAGGGAGAAGCCGAGGTCCCGTGCCCGCCGGATGAAGCTCAATCGGTTCAGATGGGCGTGGTCGTAGGAGCGGTAGTTGCCTTCCGTACGGGTAGGCTTGGGGAGTAGGCCGGACTTCTCGTAGAAGCGCACGGTTTCGACCTTGGTCCCGGTTTCACGGGCGAGATGCCCGATTGTCAGCACGTGTGCGTTCATGACTTGACCCTGTATCGACTACAGCCTTTCGTCACCATCTACCGCCAATGTCCGGCGGTGTCGAGTTGCGCGGTCAGC
>OFTX01000245.1_pt1 | contig 32928 bp, 34 predicted proteins | sample 1775051 | NCBI WGS metagenome assembly OFTX01 (sample SAMN08195772, study PRJEB24354) | sludge metagenome | isolation source: sludge from phenol fed wastewater aerobic bioreactor A | place: India: Nagpur | collected 2016-09-15
CCGCGTCCCGCCTCGCCCGGCCCCGCGCCGGCCCGCGCGCCCCGGTCGCGCGAGCCGCGCGGCGGCGGCGGGCAGATGGATCTCTTCTGAACAGTTTCCGGCGGGCCCGCGGGGCGCCGTCGCGGGGTCCGCGGGCCCATGGCGCCGCTTGCGGCCCCATGGGCTCCCGTGTCATAGAACCCGCCAAATCGTAACGAGAAGTCGAAGGACGAGATCCATGGCCGACACCAAGGGCCTGATGGCAGGCAAGCGTGGCCTCGTGATGGGCGTTGCCAACAACCGCTCGATCGCCTGGGGCATCGCCAAGGCGGCGCGCGAGGCGGGCGCCGAGGTGGCGCTGACCTATCAGGGCGACGCGTTGAAGAAGCGCGTCGAGCCGCTCGCCGCCGAGCTCGGCGGCATCGTCGCCGGTCACTGCGACGTCACCGACGCGGCCACCATCGACGCGGTCTTCGCCGAGATCGAGCGCACCTGGGGCACCATCGACTTCGTGGTCCACGCCATCGCCTTCTCCGACAAGGACCAGTTGACCGGCCGCTACGTCGACACGACGCCGGACAATTTCGAGAAGACCATGAACATCTCGGTCTACAGCCTCGCGGCGATCGCCCAGCGCGCCGAGAAGCTGATGCCGAACGGCGGCTCGATCCTGACGCTGACCTATTACGGCGCCGAGAAGGTCATGCCGAACTACAACGTCATGGGCGTCGCCAAGGCCGCGCTCGAGGCGTCGGTGCAGTATCTGGCGGTCGACCTCGGCGGCAAGAACATCCGCGTCAACGCGATCTCCGCCGGCCCGATCAAGACGCTCGCCGCCTCCGGCATCGGCGACTTCCGCTACATCCTGAAGTGGAACGAGTACAACGCGCCCTTGAAGCGCACCGTCACCATCGACGAGGTCGGCGACAGCGGTCTCTACCTTCTGTCGGACCTCTCGCGCGGCGTCACCGGCGAGATCCTCCACGTCGACTCGGGCTACCACGTCGTCGGCATGAAGGCGGTCGACGCCCCGGACATTTCGGTCGTCAAGGACTGATCGATTTCCGTCGATACGGACGAAGTGGAGAGGGCGCCCCGGGACACCGTGGGCGCCTCTTTCGTTCCGCGCGGCGGATCGACATCAGCGACGCGCGCCTCTCTTGGTCGCCAGGGCAAGAGCGGCAGTCACCGTCATTGACGTCATGACAAGGCGTCGCGGGAAATCGTCGGCGCCATTATCGTTCCGCAAATTGGCGGCCCCCTTTCGAGGTTGGCGATTTTTCAATGACTTACGAGTATAGCATGATTTCTTTAGTGATATCAGATGGTTGCGGCTAGGTTGGTGAGTCTGCGCGGCAATTTGCAGGGAGTTGTTCTCAGTGCGTTGCGGATGCATTTAAGTAATTGAATTATAAATATAATTTTGAATACGGATGTCGGTCTGATCATTTGTTTGACAAGCTCACTGTTATGAGCCCCTATAACCCCGGTGGGTTTCGCCTGATTTTTCAATGGCGAGGTCTACCCACGATGAAGTCGCTGCCTCCTCCGAAATCCTCCGGTGATCCCGACCCCTTTTTGCGGATCGAGATGGAACGACCGTTGGAAAACGGTGGAAGGCTGCGCGTCGTCTCGTCGATTCCGCAGAAGACGTTGTGGTTGATCGTGGCCGTGATCGTCGGATCTCTCTTCGGCTGGCCGTTCGTCGTACAAGGTCTCGGTCTCCTTGCTTCCCTGCGACGTGTCTTCTTCTGAAGTCTCTCCGCCGTCATCCCCGGGCTCGACCCGGGGATCCATGCGGCCGTGTCCCCGTAACGACGCCTCGGGGAGGACCGGACGAGCCCGGTCGTGACGATGTCGTGAAGAGGCCGCGCCGGAAGCGGCCTTCGCCGGTCGAGCGCTCGATGCCGCCGGTGGAGACGTCTCGCGACCTCACCCTTCCGACGTTGTGACCGTCATGCTTCCGCGCTAAGACCGTTTCGCAAGAGCGAGACGAGGCCCCGATCCGTGACGCGAACCATCTATCACATCCGCCACGGCCAGACCGACTGGAACGCCGCCGGTCGCCTCCAGGGCATGCAGGACATTCCTCTGAACCCGATCGGTCAGGCCCAGGCCGACGGCAACGGACGGGCGCTCGCCGCCCATTTCGCGGCCGAGGGGATCGATCCGCTCCGCCTCCATTGGTTCGCGAGCCCGCTCGGCCGCACCCGCGAGACGATGGAACGCGTCCGCGCCGGCGCCGGCCTCCCGCCCGAGACCTATGTCGTCGTCCCCGACCTGCGCGAGGTCTCCTTCGGCATCTACGAGGGCAAGACCTACGACGACATCGCTCGGATCAACCCGGCCCACCATGCCGAGATCGAGCGCGACAAGTGGCACTTCCTGCCGCCCGAGGGCGAGAGTTACGAGCAGATGGCCGAACGCCTGCGCGCGTGGCTCGGCCGAACCTCCGGCGACATGGTCGTGGTTTCGCACGGCGGGGTGTTCCGTGCCCTGCGCGCGGTGATCGAAGGCCTCGACGATCCGAACCTCGCGCATCTTCTCGTGCCCCAGGATCGCATTTTCGTGTGGCGGGACCGTCACGGATCGTGGTTATGATCCGACTCTGGATGGTCCCGTCGTCTCTTCGCGGCGGGATCTTTGCGTGAGGGCCCCGCGACGAGGGTCGCGCCGGATGGGGATGTCGAGATCATGTGCACGCTCGAGGGATGCGGAAGTCACGCCCACATGCCGCCGCTGGTGGTCCCGCAGGCCGATCGCCGGGCCTTTCTGATGGGGCTGGCGGGGCTGCCCATCGCCGCCGTCCTGGCCGATCCGGCGCTCGCCGAGGTCGCCGCCGCGTCGGTGGAGATGGTGTCGATCCCGGTCGAGGGCGGCCACGACCTCCCCGCCGCGATCGCCTATCCCAAGGCCGACAAGGCGCCCGCGCTGGTGCTCATCCACGAATGGTGGGGCCTCAACGATCAGATCAAGGCGGTCGCCGCCGAATTCGCCAACCAGGGCTATCTGGTGATCGCGGTCGATCTCTACGGCAAGGTCGCCAAGGACGCGACCGAGGCCAAGGCGCTGATGGGCGGCCTCGACGCGCGCCTCGCCACCCGCCAGATGATGGCGGCGGTCGCCTTCGCCCGGGCGCACGCGCGCGGCAACGGCAAAGTCGCGACCTGCGGCTGGTGCTTCGGCGGCGGTTGGTCGCTCAACACCTCGATCGTCACCCCGGTCGACGCCACCGTGATCTATTACGGCAACGTCAAGAAGACCGCCGATCAGGTGAAGGCGCTGAAGGGCCCGGTGCTCGGCCATTTCGCCACCCAGGACCAGTCGATCGACGCCGCCATGGTCGGCGGTTTCGAGCAGGCGATGAAGGAGGCCGGCCTCGCCGATCGCCTGACCGTCTACTGGTACGACGCCGATCACGCCTTCGCCAATCCGACCGGCGCCCGCTACGACGCCGAGGACGCCGCGCTCGCCTGGGACCGCACCCTGCGCTTCCTCAAGAAGACGCTGGCCTGACGTCGATTTGACCGGCACCGAGCGATCCCCTAGACGAAGATCTCGTTCAGGGGATCCCGCGCCATGTCGCACAACACCTTCGGCCATCTCTTCCGCGTCACCACCTGGGGCGAGAGCCACGGTCCCGCCATCGGTGCGGTGATCGACGGCTGCCCGCCCGGCGTGGCGCTCGATCTCGCCGCCCTTCAGGCGGAGTGCGACCGCCGCAAGCCCGGCCAGAGCCGCTTCGTCACCCAGCGGCGCGAGGAGGACCTGGTCGAGGTGCTCTCCGGCGTCTTCGAGGACGACGGCACCGATGGCCTGCGCACCACCGGCACGCCGATCTCGCTAATGATTCGCAACACCGATCAGCGCTCGAAGGACTACGGCGAGATCCGCGATAAGTTCCGTCCCGGCCACGCCGACTTCACCTACGACGCCAAATACGGCATCCGCGACTATCGCGGCGGCGGCCGTTCCTCGGCCCGCGAGACCGCCGCGCGCGTCGCCGCCGGCGCCGTCGCCAAACAGGTGTTGAACGCGCTGGTGCCCGGCGGCGTGACGATCCGCGCCGCGCTGGTGCAGATCGGCCGCGAGGCGATCGATCGCCTCAATTGGGATTGGTCCGAGGTCGGCCGCAATCCCTTCTTCTCGCCCGATCCCGACAGCGTCGCCCGCTTCGAGGCCTATCTCGACGGGATCCGCAAGGCCGGCTCCTCGATCGGCGCCATCCTCGAGGTGGTGGCCGAGGGCGTGCCGGCCGGCTGGGGCGCTCCGCTCTACGGCAAGCTCGATCAGGACATCGCCGCCGCGCTGATGTCGATCAACGCGGTCAAGGGCGTCGAGATCGGCGCCGGCTTCGAGAGCGCGGAGCTGACCGGCGAGGAGAACGCCGACGAGATCCGCATGGGCAACGACGGCCCGATCTTCCAGTCGAACAACGCCGGCGGCATCCTCGGCGGCATTTCCTCCGGCCAGCCGATCGTCGCGCGTCTGGTGGTCAAGCCGACCTCCTCGATCCTGACCCCGCGCAAGACCATCGATCGCACCGGCCACGACACCGACCTGATCACCAAGGGCCGTCACGACCCCTGCGTCGGCATTCGCGCCGTGCCGGTGGTCGAGGCGATGACGGCGATCACCCTGGTCGATCACGCGCTGAGGCATCGCGGCCAGACCGGCCGGTGACCGCGCGCATCGTCGGAGGTGGGCATCGCCGCCTCCGTCCGACGCGACGAGGGGCGATCGATCGGCTCGATCGCACCTCCCGTTGCGTGATGCACGCCCGTCGAACGCTGCGTGCATGAAAGTGCCGCATGCTTTTCATTGCCACTGAAAGCCTCTCGCGCTATTCAGTGCTCATGCGCCTCGACCAATGGCTCGCCCGATCGAAAGAGACCCGCAGCGCCTTCGCGCGCCGCGTCGGCCTGTCGCCGGCGGCGATCACGGCGTTGTGCAACGATCCCTCGGTGTGGGTCTCGCGCGAGACCGCCGAGAAGATCGCCGCCGCCACCCGCGGCGCGGTCACCCCCGACGATTTTCTCGGCCTCGCCCCACGCTCCAAGGCCCATGAGGAGACGATGATGAACCAGTCCCGTGTCGCAGCCGCGCTGCGCGCCTTCGAACGCGGCGAGATCGTCGTGGTCACCGACGACGACGATCGCGAGAACGAGGGCGACCTGATCGTCGCCGCCGTCCACGCCACCCCCGAGAAGCTCGCCTTCATCGTCCGCCACACCTCCGGCATCGTCTGCACGCCGATCCCGCGCGATCTCGCCCGCAAGCTCCACCTGGAGCCGATGATCGCCGCGAACGACGCCCCGCTCGGCACCGCCTTCACCGTGACCATCGACTATCGCCACGGTCTGACCACCGGGATCTCGGCCGAGGAGCGCTGCAACACCGCCCGCGCGCTCGCCAATCCCAACGTCGGCCCGGGCGACTTCGTCCGCCCCGGCCACGTCTTCCCGCTGATCGCCAAGGACGGCGGCGTCCTCATGCGCTCCGGCCACACCGAGGCCGCCGTCGACCTCTGCCGCCTCGCCAAGCTGCCGCCGGTCGGCGTCATCTGCGAGCTCGTCAACGACGACGGCACCGTGAAGCGCGGCCCCGACGTCGCCAAGTTCGCCGAGGACCACGGCCTCGAGATCGTCTCGGTCGCCGACCTCATCGCCTATCGCCAGCGCAACGAGAAGCTGGTCGACCGGGTCGACGAGTTCGACGTGGAGACCCCGGCCGGCCGCGCCCGCGCCATCTCCTATTCGACCCCCTTCGACCCGATGCACCATCTGGCGATCGTCTTCGGCGACATCCGCGACGGGCGCTCTGTGCCGGTGCGGCTCCATCTCGAGTCGGTCGTCGACGACGTCTTCGGCAAGACCCAGTCGCTCGACCGGCTGACCGAGCGCATGGCCAAGGAGGGCCGAGGCGTCATCGTCTATCTGCGCGAGGGCTCCGTCGGCGTCGCCAAGCCGACCCGCGAGGCCGAGAAGGGCGCCGACCCGCTCGCCGCCGCCGAGCACGAGGCCCACGTCTCCGCCTCGACTCGCGCCGAGAATTGGCGTGAGATCGGCCTCGGCGCTCAGATCCTCAAGGATCTCGGCGTCTCCTCGATCCGCCTGATCTCCTCCAAGGAACGCCGCTACGTCGGCCTCGAGGGCTTCGGCATCGCCATCGAGGGCACCGAGACGCTGGAGCGCTGCTGATGAGCGAGGAGACGACCCCCGACCTCGACGCCGAGACCGACGAGAACGTCCAGGTCCTCGTCCCCGGGACGGTGATCGCCATCGTCGACCCCCTGTGCGGTTGGTGCTGGGGCGCCGCCCCGGCGCTCACCCGCCTCGCCGAGAGCGGCGCGGTGCCGTTGGAGCTGCTCGCCTCCGGCCTCTTCATCGGCGGCCGGCCGATGACGCCCGACTTCGCCGCCTATGCCTGGAAGAACGACTGCCGGATCCGTGATCTGACCGGCCAGACCTTCTCCGACGCCTATCGCGAGAGGGTGCTGGGCGATCTGAACTCGACGTTCGACAGCGGACCGGCGACGCTCGCCTTCGCCACCGTCCAGTCGCGCGCCCCGAGCGAGGCCCTGCGGGCCCTCCACGCGCTCCAGGCGGCGCGCTGGGTCGACGGGCGCGACATCACCGACGAGGCGGTCTGCGCCGCCGTGCTGCGCGAGATCGGCATCGGCGAGGACGACGTCTCCGCCTTCCTGAACGAGGACGAGGCGGTGATCGACGCGCTCAATCAGCGCGCCGATCTGGCGCGGCGGCTGATGGAGCACGTCGGCGCGCGCGGCGTTCCGACCCTGCTGCGCGTCACCGAGAGCGGCGTCGAGAAGATCGAGAGCCGGATCCTGTTCGAGAACGTCGAGACCATCGTGATGCAGGTGGTCGGGTCGCAGGGCGCCGCCTGACCGGCGTCACGCGGCCGGGGAGGGCGGCGGCCGTTTCGCCAGATCGTGGGCGGCGCGCCGCACCTCGCGGTCGAGCGCCTGCAGGAACACCTGCCGGTCGCGCGGCCCGAACGGGCGCGGCCCCCCGGTGACCGCCCCGGCCGAGCGCAGATCCTCCATCAGATCGCGCGTCGCCAGCGCCATGCCGATCGAGGCGGCGTCGAAGACGCGCCCCTTCGGCGTCAGCACCCGCGCCCCCACCTTGACGCAGCGATCGGCGAGCGGCACGTCGGCGGTGATCACCACCGATCCCGGCCCGGCCCGCTCCGCGATCCAGTCGTCCGCCACATTCGCGCCCTGCGCCACGATCACCCGCTCGATCAGGGGATCGTCGGGCACGCGGATCCAGGAATTGGCGACGACGAACACCCTCAGATGCAACCGCCCGGCCACCCGATAGACCTCGTCCTTGACCGGACAGGCATCCGCATCGACGTAAACCGTAGGGGAAGGTGTCATCTCATCCTCGGAAAAATTGCTCATTACGTAGCGTCAGTGAAGAAAGATTTTCGAAGCCTCGATGTTTTGGTCGAGATCCACAACCCTTCGTTAACGACGTCGGCGTTCCAATCGGTCGCAGTCGACCGGAATGGAGCGTCATCCTCATGCATCTCAAGAAGCGTCTGACCCTCGGCATCGGCGCCGGTGTCGTGATCGCGGCCGCGGCTTGTGTCGCCGCGGGATTGTGGTTCGTGGGCAATCTGATCGAGGACAACGTCGCCCATCAGCTCGACAACGGCTCCCGCCAGTTCGCCGCCGAAGTGAACGCCCAGGGCCAGCGGGCCCGCTCCCTCGCGCGCTTCGTCGCCGCCGTTCCCGCCTTCACCGACGCCTTCGCCGCGCGCGATCGTGGCCGCCTCTCCGACTTGTTGGCGCCGGCCTTCGACACGGTCAAGGCCGACGGTTTCGATCAGTTCCAGTATCACACCGCCCCGGCGACGTCGTTCCTGCGCGTCCACAAGCCCGCCAAGTTCGGCGACGATCTCTCCTCCTTCCGTCAGACCGTGGTCGAGGCCAATGCCGGCGCCAAGGACGTGATGGGCCTCGAGAACGGCGTCCAGGGCATCGGCATCCGCGCCGTGGTGCCGGTGAAGAAGGGCGCCACCGCGCTCGGCACGGTCGAGTTCGGCCTCGCCTTCGGCAAGGACTTCGTCCACGATTTCGGTGCCCGCACCGGCCTCAAGGTGGCGTTGCTGCTCGACGCGACCGAGCCCGGCAAGTCCGGCCGCACGCTGCTCGCCACCAATTTCCCCGATGGCTTCGCCCTCGACAACGCCACGCTGAAGGATCTCGGCGGCGCCGCCGGCCGTCTCGGCGTCTTCTCGATCGAGGGCCGCAACTGGTCGCTCGCCGACCAGCCCCTGCTCGACTATTCCGGCAAGCCGATCGGCACGGTGGTGCTCGGCACCGACCGGACCGACCTCGAGGCGACCCGCAGCAATGCCGTCGCCGTCTTCACCGCGCTCGCCGTGATGCTGCTGCTCGGCGGCGGCGTGATGATCTGGTGGCTGAACCGCGAGATCGGCGGGCCGATCGTCGCGCTCACCGACGCGGTCGGCCGCATCACCGGCGGCGACCTCGACGTCGTCACCCCGCGCGCCGACGAGATCGACGAGATCGCCGCCATGGGCCGTGCCGTCGATGCGCTCAAGGCGGCCCTGCGCGCCGAGGCCGAGGCGGAGACCGCCGCCCGCCGCGACGAGGAGGCCCGCTCGACGCGCGGCCGCCGTCGCGAGGAACGCACCCGCGCCTTCGAGGGCTCGATCAAGTCGGTGCTCGGCGCGATGACCGAGGCCGCCGACCGCATGGCCGCGACCGCCGACGGCCTGCGCGCCGTCTCCGAACGCACCACCAGCCGCTCGCATGCCGCCGTCGCCGACGCCGAGGAGACCTCCGGCACCGTCGGCGCCGTCGCCGCCGCGACCGAGGAACTGGCGAGCTCCGTCCAGGAGATCCAGCGCCGGGTCGATCATTCCGCCGCCATCGCCGGCCGCGCCCTCGACGAGGCCGGCCGCACCGACGAGGCGGTCCGCACCCTCGCCGTCAGCGGCGACAAGATCGGCGAGGTCGTCGACCTGATCAATTCGATCGCCGGCCAGACCAATCTCCTCGCCCTCAACGCCACCATCGAGGCGGCGCGCGCCGGCGAGGCCGGCAAGGGCTTCGCCATCGTCGCCGCCGAGGTCAAGGCGCTCGCCAACGAGACCACCCGCGCCACCGAGGCGATCGCCGGTCAGGTCGCGCACATCCAGGGCGAGACCCAGCGCGTCGTCGCCGCGATCGGCTCGATCGGCACCACCATCCGCGAGCTCACCTCGCTGTCGCGCGACATGGCGGCGGTGATGGGCGATCAGGAGATCGCCACCCAGGAGATCGCCTCCAACATCCAGCGCGCCGCCGCCGGCGCCCGGACCCTCTCCGACGTGATCGGTGAGGTCGAGGGCGACGCCGCCGCCACCGATCGCGCCGCCGTCGGCGTCATCGACACCGCGCATGAACTCGGCCGCTTCCGCGAGGCGCTCGACCGCGAGATCCACGGCTACATCGAGGACCTGAAGCGGGCGTGATACCGAGCCCACGACGTTTCGACCTGTTCGAAACGTCGTGGGCGAAGGCAAGCCCGAACGGGCGTCGGCCGGTCAGGCCGTAACCACGGGAAAATCCGACGAGTCGGAATGTCCTGTGATCGGTATGAGTCCCTCTCTCGCCGGTCGGGATCACACCTCGACCGGCATCCGCGCGAACCCCTGGGTGCCGAAGACACGGGTGTAGCGGGCGACCTCGTCGGCCGGCCCCATCGCCTTCTCCGGATTGTCGGAGAGCTTGACCGCCGGCCGCCCGTCGGCCGCCACCACCTTGCAGACGAGCGAGATCGCCTCGAGGTTCGGATGGCTGCCGGCCGGGGCGCAGCCGGCGAAATCGTTGGTCAGGTGCGTGCCCCAGCCGAACGAGAAGCGGCATTTGCCGTCGAGGTGGCGCGCCGAGGCCTCGATCGAATCGATGTCCATCCCGTCGGAGAGGACGATCAGCTTGTCGCGCGGATCGTGGCCGCGCGCCTTCCACCATGCGATGATCTCGTCGGCGGCGGCGATCGGCTCCTTGCTGTCGGGACGCACGCCCTTCCACTGGGCCGCCCAATCGGGCGCGTCGCGCAGGAAGGCGGTGGTGCCGAACGTGTCCGGCAGGATCACCAGCAGATTGCCGTGATAGAGGCGCGCCCAGTCCTCCAGCACCCGATAGGGCGCGGCGCGCAACTCGTCGTCGCTCTTCGCCAGCGCCGCGTAGACCATCGGCAACTCGTGGGCGTTGGTGCCGATCGCCTCCAGCGCCGAATCCATCGCAAGCTTGACGTTGGAGGTGCCGAGGAAACTCGCGCCGAGCCCCTCCTTCAGCGCCTCCACGCACCAGCGCTGCCACAGGAAGCCGTGCCGGCGCCGGGTCCCGAACTCGGCGATCGGCACCGTGCCGACCTCCGCCTCGAGCGCCCGGATCCGTTCGATCTTGGCCCAGACCTTGGCCTTGGCGCGGGCATAGAGCACGTCGAGCTCGAACCGGCTCATGCCCTTCATGGCGGCGCGGGCGCGCAGCTCGTTGACGATGGCGAGCGCCGGGATCTCCCACATCGAGGTCTCCGCCCACAGGCCCTCGAAGGTCAGTTCCCATTGCCCGTCGGGCGTCCGCTCGAGCCGATAGTCGGGCAGGCGGAAGCGGGCGAGCCAATCGAGGAAATCGGCCGAGAAGATCTGCCGGACGCCGTAGAACGTGTTGCCGGCGAGCCAGATCAGCTCGTTCTTCTGGAAGCGGATCGTGCGGGCGTGATCGAGTTGGTCGCGCAGCTCGCGTTCGTCGATCACCTCGGCGAGGCGGACGCTCCGGGTCCGGTTGATCAGCCCGAAGGTCGCGCGCGTGCTCGGCGCGACCTGGCGGATCAGCTGCACCATCAGGAACTTGTAGAAGTCCGTGTCGAGCAGCGTCCGTACGATCGGGTCGATGCGGAAGCCGTGGTCGTAGACGCGCGTGGCGATGTCGAGGGTCATGGGTGGAGATTACCCGCGCCCCTCGACGATGCAATGGCGAGCCGCCGGCTCACGCCGCCAGATCGGCCCATTTCACCACGTGATCCTTGTGGACCGGCTTGCCGCCGGCCTTCTTCACCGCCTCGATCACGTCGTCGAGGGTGAGCCCGGCCGGCACGTCCTCGATCGCGTAGATCACCGACCCGCCGCTGGTCGGCCCTTCCTCGGAATTCTTCAGCGCCTTGGTCACCAGGCCCTCGTAGGCGACCTTCACCATGTGGACTGCCATGCCTTCCCCCGTCGTTTCTCGACATTGCCTGTCGACACGCGCACGGCGCCTGTCGGAAACCGCACGGGAATGGGCACCCGTCACGGTCTCGCTCGAGGACGGAGCAAGCCGCGTGCCGGCCGTTTCCTCGACGCGCGCGAACGGCTATGATCGCCGCCATGACCCGCGCTCCGTCCCCCGCCGTGCCACGTCCGGTTCTCTATGTCGGCCTGCCCGTGCTCGCCGGCCTCCTGGCCGTCGCGCTCTGGGCTTGGGCCCGCTTCGGCCAGGGCGTGTTCTTCGACACGCTGGTCGGCGGCATGAGCGCCTGCCTGTGATCGCCGCTCGCGGATCCCGCCCGTCATGACCCGCAAACGCCTCGACGTCGCCCTGGTCGAACGCGGTCTCGCCCCGACCCGGGCGCGTGCCCGCGACGCGATCGATCGCGGCACCGTCACCGTCGACGGCCGCGTCGAGACCCGGCCGGCGGCGCCGGTCGGCGCCGAAGCGCGGATCGAGATCGCCGATCCCGCCGCGCGCTGGGTCTCCCGCGCCGCGCTGAAACTGGTCGGCGCCCTCGACGCCTTCGCCCTCTCGCCGGAGGGACGGACCTGCCTCGACCTCGGCGCCTCCACCGGCGGCTTCACGCAGGTGCTGCTGGCGCGCGGCGCCGCCCACGTCACCGCGATCGACGTCGGTCACGGCCAATTGGCGCCGGCCGTGGCGAACGACCCGCGCGTCACCTCGATCGAGGGGTTGAACGCCCGCGATCTCGCCGCCGATCATCTCGCAGCAGCCCCCGACTGCGTCGTCGCCGACGTCAGCTTCATCTCGCTCGCGCTCGCCCTGCCGCCGGCGCTCGATCTCGCCGCCCCCGGCGCGATCGGCGTCTTCCTGGTCAAGCCACAGTTCGAGGTCGGCCGGGACCACGTCGGCAAGGGCGGGGTGGTGCGCGACGAGGCGGCGGCGGAGGCGGCGGTGGACCGAATCGCCACGCTCCTCGAAACCCACGGCTGGCGCGTGCTCGGCCGTGCCGAGGCCGCCATCGCCGGTGCCGACGGCAACCGCGAACATGTGCTGGCCGCTGTGAAAAACGGGGCCTGACGCCCGCGCGACCATGACGCCCCTCGCTTCCCGGCGCCGGATGGGGCACAAGGTCGGCCGACCAACGAACGAGGACAGACCCGTGATCGACGCTCTCCAGGACGGCCCGACCGTCACGGTCGCCATCACCGACATCGCCCACAAGGGCGACGGCGTCGCCGTCTTCGAGACCGAAGCCGGCGAGAAGCGGATCTTCGTCGGCGGCGCCCTGCCCGGCGAGACGGTGCGGATCGGCATCTCCGGCGAGGGCGTCAACGAGCGCGGCCGCGTCGTCGAGGTGATCGAGGGCTCGCACGACCGCGTCGAGCCGGCCTGCCCGGTCTACGACCGCTGCGGCGGCTGTTCGCTCCAGCATTGGGACCAGACGCCCTATCTCGCCTGGAAGCGGGCGCAGGTGCGCGCCGCCTTCGCCGATCGCGGCCTCGACGCGGAGGTCGCCGAGATCGTCGCCACCGGCCCGGCCTCGCGCCGCCGCGCGGTGATCGCGGTCCAGCGCCGCACCGGGGCGCCGATCGCCGGCTTCCGTGAGCGTCTCTCCCACACCGTGGTCGACGGCTCCGACTGTCTGGTGATCTCGCCGCGCATCCGCGCCGGCCTGCCCAAGCTGGTCGCGCTCTCCCACCTGCTCACCTTCGGCGCGAAGGGGGCGATCTTCACCGTGCTCGACACCGAGACCGGCCTCGACGTCTCCGTCGGCGACGCCACGCTCGCGCCCGATCGCCGTCAGCAGGCGCTGAGCCTCGCGCTCGAACTCGGCCTCGCCCGTTTCTCGATCGGTCGCGAGATCGTCGTCGAGGCCCATGCCCCGGTGATCCGCTTCGGCGGCATCGCGGTGATGCCGCCGCCGGGCGGCTTCATCCAGGCGGTGGCGGAGGCCGAGGAGGCGATGGCGAAACTCGTCGAGACGGCGGTCGAGGCCGCGCTCGCGGCCCGCCCGAAGCGCGCCAAGGGGCCGCCGCGCATCGCCGATCTCTTCGCCGGCTGCGGCACCTTCTCGCTCCGGCTCGCCCGTCTCGCCCAGGTCCACGCCGTGGAGAGCGAGCGCGGCGCCCTCGACGCGCTCTCCTTCGCCGCCCGCCACACCCAGGGCCTGAAGCCGGTGTCGGTCGAGGTCCGCGACCTCTATCGCCGCCCCCTGATGGGCAAGGAACTGGCCTTCGACGCGGTGGTGATCGACCCGCCCCGCGACGGCGCCGCGCCGCAGTTCAAGGAACTGGCGAAGTCGTCGGTGCCGGTGATCGTCGCGATCTCCTGCAACCCGGCGACGCTCGCCCGCGACGCCCGCTATCTGGTCGATGCCGGCTGGACCATGGGCGAGGTGACCCCGATCGACCAATTCCTGTGGTCGCACCACGTCGAGGCGGTGGTGGTCTTCACCAAGGGGTGACGAGCGCCTGAGATCAGCGACGAATTTCTGTTCTGATCCTGGCGACTTCTATTGCAAGCTTGTCAGGATCATCTGCAAAGAGTGCCCAGACTTCGTCCTCCGTCTTCGATCCGTGCGAAAGGCCAATGTGGCCCATCTGCTTGTCGAGTCGCCGGAGGTTTCCTAGTTTCATCGACACGCCCGTTGGATTTCGAAAACGCTCATTTCCCTGTCGTCCTGTCTTGTCTGCCCATTTGCGGAGAAGGTCCGACAATGCAATCACCTCAGGATCTGTTTCGCTGGGAACAGACTGACGGCGTTTGAGATACAGCGCCAGCGCGAGAGTCGTCTCGTCGTGAGTCCAGCGAGGGTTGTTCAGGATCTTGACCATTCGAAAAATCCTCAGAATGCAGATTCTCTGAAAAGAAGAATAAAGCAAAAGCGCAAGTTCTGGACGCGCCTCGTGGAGGGCTCATCCTTTCTCACACCGGCACTTTCGTGGTCCGTTTCACCGTCCGGAGCGTCAGCTGCGACTGGACACGGACGACGCCGGGGAGCCGCGTCAGAACCTCCGAGTGCAACCGCTCCAGATCCGCCATGTCGTGGAAGATGACGCGCAGCAGATAGTCCGACTGCCCCGCGAGCAGGTGGCACTCCTGGATCTGCGGGATGTGCCGGACCTTGGCCTCGAAGGCGTCGAGCCGGGCGCGGTCCTGGCTGTCGAGAGTGATCGAGACATAGGCCGTGCCGGCGAAACCGGCCGCCTTCTGGTCGAGCACCAGATGGGTCCCGGCCACCAGCCCGCTCTCGAGGAGCAGGTTCACCCGGCGCAGACACGCCGACGGCGAGAGGTGCACGCGCTCCGCCAACTCGGCGTTGGTGAGCCGTCCGTCGGCCTGCAACTCGGTCAGAATGGCGCGATCGCGATCGTCGATGTGAAGCATCGCAGGATATTCGAAGAATCTTGGAATTCGATCAAGGATCGATTTTTACGAATGGTTTGAAATCCCGCATCCGGCGAGAAATTGCGTGGATCTGGTCGCATCATCGGCAGAATATTCGACCGGGTCGGGCCGGTCGATCCCGTCGAGGAGAGCCCCCCATGCGCATCGGAGTCCCCAAGGAGATCAAGGATCACGAGGACCGCGTCGGCCTGGTGCCGTCGTCGGTCGCCGAACTCGTCGCCCACGGCCACGAGGTGTTGGTCGAGAAGGGCGCCGGCCGGGGCGCCGGCATCGCCGATCGCGACTTCGTCAAGGCCGGCGCGCGGATCCTCGACGCCGTCGATGCGGTCTGGGGCGAGGCCGAGATGATCGTCAAGGTCAAGGAGCCCCTGGCGGTCGAGCGCGAGAAGCTCCGGCCCGACCATCTCCTCTTCACCTATCTCCACCTCGCGCCCGACCCCGATCAGACCCGCGATCTCGTCGCCTCCGGCGCCACCTGCGTCGCCTATGAGACGGTGACGTCGCCGACCGGCGGCCTGCCGTTGCTCACGCCGATGTCGGAGGTCGCCGGCCGCATGGCCGCCCAGGTCGGGGCGCATGCGCTCGAAAACGCCGCCAAGGGGCGCGGCGTCCTGCTCGGCGGCGTGCCCGGTGTGGCGCCGGCCAAGGTCGTCGTCCTCGGCGGCGGCGTCTCCGGCACCCATGCCACGACGATCGCGCTCGGCATGGGCGCCGACGTCACCGTGGTCGATCGTTCCCTCGACGTGCTGCGCCGCCTCGACGCCCGTTTCGGCCCGCGCCTGAAGACCGCCGCCTCGACCCGCGAGACCATCGCCGCGCTGGTCGCCGAGGCCGATCTCATCATCGGCACGGTGCTCATCCCCGGCGCCGCCGCGCCCAAGCTGATCACCCGGCCGATGCTGAAGACCATGAAGCGCGGCTCGGTCATCGTCGACGTGGCGATCGACCAGGGCGGCTGCGCCGAGACCTCGCGCGCCACCACCCATTCGCGTCCGACCTACGTGGTCGACGGCGTCGTGCACTATTGCGTCGCCAACATGCCCGGCGGCGTCGCCCGCACCTCGACCTTCGCGCTGTCGAACGCCACGCTCCCCTTCGCGCTCGCCCTCGCCGACAAGGGCTGGCGCCGCGCGCTCGCCGAGGATCCGCATCTGGCGAACGGGCTCAACGTCTGCGCCGGCCGCGTCACCTATCCGGCGGTCGCCGAGGCGCTCGGTTACGACCTCCTCCCGCTCGACCGGGCGCTCGCCGCCTGAGGGGATCGATCGCCGACGAAGAGAAAACCCCGCGTCGCTCCGACGCGGGGATCTTCATGTCGGCTGCCCGTCACACCACCCGCGTCACCAGCTTCGGGACGGCCTCCCACAGCGTCGTCGCGGCAAAGGCGAGGAAGAGACCGCCGGTCACCCGCACGATCGTCACGGCGTGGGAGAGGTAGAGCCGGCGCATGAAGCCGGTGCCGACGATCCAGGCTAGGATCGCGTCGCCGCAGAGAAAGCCGACGAAGGAGGCGACGAAGAGCCCGGGCATGGCCGAGACCGTCAGCGCCTCCGGCCGGCCCGCGAAGAGCGCCGTGTACATGGCGAGCGCCACCGGATAGCTCTTCGGATTGGTGAGGCCGAAGGCGACGCCGCGCAGATAGGGCCGGTCGCCGATCAGATCGTCGGCCCCGCGCGCCGAGCGCGCCGTGACCCCCTTGAAGCCGAGGTAGCCGAGATAGAACCCGCAGGCGAGCGCCACGATCTCGAACAGCAGCGGATCGAACACCTTGGCCCCGACCAGCGCCAAGACCGCCAGCGAGCACCACAGCGTGTCGCCGGCGAGATGGCCGAGCAGGAAGGTCAGCGCCGGCCGCCGGCCCTTGGCGGCGCCGATGCCGACCAGCGCCAGCACCGCCGGTCCCGGCGAGACCACGTAGAGACATCCCGCGACGGCGGCGGAGAGGAGGGCGGCGGCGTCGATCACGGGCGTCTCACGACATGGTCAGGAGGCGCCGGATCTTGGTCATCGCCTTCGCCGTCTCCTCCTGGAAATTGATGATGCCGACGAAGCGGGCCTGGGGGTCGAGCATGTAGACGGCGGCGGTGTGGTCCATCGTGTAGTCGCCGCCCTGACCGTCGACCTTGCGGGCATAGACCCGGTAGGCCTTGAGGATCCGGTCGATCTCCTCACGCGGCCCGCTGAGACCGACGAAGCGCGGATCGAAACTGGCGAGATAGTCCTTGAGCTTGGCCGGCGTGTCGCGCTCCGGATCGACGGTGACGAAGACCACCTTCAGCCGGTCGGCGTCGGCGCCGAGTTCCTTCATCCAGCCCTCCGCCTCGAGCAGCGTCGTCGGGCAGACGTCGGGGCAGAAGGTGTAGCCGAAGAAGAGCAGCGTCGGATGGCCGAGCAATCGGGCCTGGGTGAAGGGCGCGCCGGTCTGGTCGACCAGCGCGAAGTCGCCGCCGATGCCGGCGACCGGCTTCAGCGCGGTGCTCTCCGCCTGCGACTGCGGCTGTGGCGCGCGTCCCTCACGCAGCGCCACGAACACGCCGAGGCCGATCACCACGACCGCGACCAGAACCCACAAGGCGTGGCGCAGGATGCGCAGCGACATGATCTCGCTCTCCTCAGGCGCGCCGCGCCGGCTCGATCGCCGCTTCGCCGCGCCCGAGCGCTTCGAAGACGCGCCGGACGATGCCGTTCGCGTCGATACCGATCGCCGCATGGGTCTTCTCCGCGTCGCCGTGGTCGAGGAACATGTCCGGCATCGTCAGGGTGCGGACCTTGAGGGCGCCGTCGAGGAGCCCCTCTTCGACGAGAGCATGGAGGACGTGGCTGCCGAAGCCGCCGATCGCCCCTTCCTCCACCGTGATCAGCACCTCGTGCGAGCGCGCGAGCCGGCGCAGGAGGTCGCGGTCGAGCGGCTTCATGAAGCGCGCGTCGGCGACCGTGGTCGAAAGGCCGTGCGCCTCGAGCGTCTCCGACGCCTCCAACGCGGCGGCGAGGCGGGTGCCGATCGACAGGATCGCCACCTTGGTGCCCTCCCGCAGGATGCGGCCCTTGCCGATCTCCAGGATCTCCCCGACCGCCGGCAGCTCGACCCCGACGCCCTCGCCGCGCGGGAAGCGGAAGGCCGAGGGGCGGTCGTCGATCGCTGCGCTGGTCGCCACCATGTGCACCAGCTCGGCCTCGTCGGATGGCGCCATCACCACGAAATTCGGCAGGAAGCCGAGATAGGCGAGATCGTAGGATCCGGCATGCGTCGCCCCGTCGGCGCCGACGAAGCCGGCCCGGTCGATCGGGAAGCGCACCGGCAGCTTCTGCAGCGCCACGTCGTGGGCGACCTGATCGAAACCGCGTTGCAGGAAGGTCGAATAGATCGCGCAGAACGGCTTGAACCCGTCGGCGGCGAGCCCGGCGGCGAAGGTCACCGCGTGCTGCTCGGCGATGCCGACGTCGAACATCCGCTTCGGGAAGGCCTCGGCGAAGAGATCGAGCCCGGTGCCGCCCGGCATCGCCGCGGTGATGCCGAGGATGCGTTCGTCGCGCCGCGCCTCGCCGATCAGCGCCTGGGCGAAGACCTTGGTGTAGGAGGGCGCGTTGGCCTTGGGCTTGTCCTGCTTGCCGGTGACCACGTCGAACCGGGCGACGCCGTGATACTTGTCGTCGGCGGCTTCCGCCGGGGCATAGCCCTTGCCCTTCTGGGTGACGACATGGACCAGGATCGGCCCTTCCTTCGCGTCGCGGACGTTGCGCAGGATCGGCAGGAGATGGTCGAGATTGTGCCCGTCGATCGGCCCGACGTAATAGAAGCCGAGTTCCTCGAACAGCGTGCCGCCCATCGCCATGCCGCGCGCGAATTCCTCCGCCCGCTTGGCGCCGACCTCGATGAACTTCGGGAGCCGCTTGGTCACCTGCTTGCCGAAGTCGCGCAGGTGCATGAAGGTCCGCGACGAGACGAGCCGCGCCAGATAGGCGCTCATCGCCCCCGTCGGCGGGGCGATCGACATGTCGTTGTCGTTGAGGATGACGATCAGGCGGGCGTCGCGGGCGCCGGCGTTGTTCATCGCCTCGTAGGCCATGCCCGCCGACATCGATCCGTCGCCGATCACCGCGATCACGTTGTTGGTGCCGCCACGCAGGTCGCGGGCGGCGGCGAAGCCGAGCGCCGCCGAGATCGAGGTCGAGGAATGGGCCGCGCCGAACGGGTCGTAGGGGCTCTCGTCGCGCTTGGTGAAGCCGGAGAGGCCGCCCGGCTGACGCAGCGTGCGGATCCGGTCGCGCCGTCCGGTCAGGATCTTGTGCGGATAGGTCTGGTGACCGACGTCCCAGATCAGGATGTCGCGCGGCGTGTCGAAGACGTGATGCAGCGCCACCGTCAATTCCACGACGCCGAGACCGGCCCCGAGATGGCCACCCGTCACCGAGACCGCGTCGATCGTCTCGGCTCGCAACTCGTCCGCCAACTGGCGCAGCTGGTGGTCGGGAATCCTGCGCAGGTCCTCGGGGGTGTGGACGGTATCGAGGAGGGGAGTCTCGGGGGTGGTCGACAAAATCGGAACTCTCGCGATGGCGACCGGGAGCGATCGACGGCAGGCGATCGTCGGGGCCTTCGAACGGAAGGTGACCGCCTACCGATACATGAGCCGTCGCGGGGCTGCAAATCACCCTTTCGCGGTGGAACCGGCCGAAGGGGGGCTCGCCGAGCCGCCGTCGAGCGGACCGAGCCGCTCCCGCAGCGCCGCGAGCACCGCGTCGGAGAGCGCCGGATCGGCCGTCGCCAGGGCCCGCGCCAGGATCTGCCCGCCGATCGCGGTCGCGAGCAGCGCCGCCGCGCGCCGGGCGCGGCTCTCCCCGTCCTCGCCGTCGAGGGCCGGCAGACGCTCGGCGACCGCGTCGAGGAGACGCGCCGCGCCGCCGGCCAGTTCCGTCGCCACCTCGTCCGGCAAACGCGCGTGCGGGCTCGGAAAGGCGAGCAGCGGACAGCCCTCGTCGGGACGGTCGCGGTGGCCGCGCGAGAGATAGCCGCGCAACCACGCCTCGAGCCCGCGCGTCTCGAGACGCACGCGCCCCTCCTCGAAGGCCGCCCCGACCGCCTCCGCCGCCAGCGCCTCCTTCGAGGCGAAATGGCCGTAGAAGCCGCCGTGGGTGAGGCCCGCCGCCCGCGTGATCTCCGCCACCCCGACACCGTCGAGGCCGCGCGCCCGGAACAGCCGGCTCGCCGCCCGGACCATCGCCGAGCGATGCGTCGCCGCCGTCTCCCTGGATACCCTGGCCATGCCGCCGATCCTCGTCGCTCAAGGGGATGAAAGGTCGATTCGCTATTGATGATGGTCATCATCAATGTGATTATTCATGACGCCGATCATGATAAACCCCGTGCCGCCGGCCGGCAACGCCGAGGAACCGCCGATGAACGACCATTATCTCGAGGATCTCGAATCCGGCCGGCGCTGGACCACCGGCTCGGTGACGATCGACGCCGACGCCATCAAGGCCTTCGCCCGCATTTACGATCGCCAGCCCTTCCACCTCGACGAGGAGGCGGCCGAGGCGACGTTCTTCCGAGGGCTCGCGGCGAGTGGCTGGCAGGTCGCGGCCCTCTCGATGGGGCTCCTGACCGAGAACGGCGTGCCCTTCGCCTGGGGCATCGTCGGCGCCGGCGGCGAGATCTCCTGGCCGCGCCCGACCCGGCCCGGCGACACGCTGACGGTCCATGTCGAGGTGGTCGACGTGACGCGCTCGAAGTCGCGACCCGATCGCGGCATCGCCACGGTCCGCAACGAGACCCGCAATCAGAACGGCGAGGTCGTGCAGATCCTCGTCGCCAAACTGGTCGTGCCGGCGCGCGGCCCGGCCGAGGCGACGGCCTGATCCGTCAGGCGCGATCGGGGTCGAGCGCTTCGACCCCGGCCGCGCGCCCGTCGGCGCCGACGCGGATCTTCTCCACCCGCGCCTCGGCGATCGACAGGAGCCCGGCGCAGCGCGCCTTCAGCGCCTCGCCGCGCTCGTAGGCGGCGATCGATTCCTCGAGCGGCACGTCGCCGCGCTCGAGCCGCCCGACCAGCGTCTCGAGTTCGGCGAGCGCCTGCTCGAAGGTGAGGGCGGCGACGTCGGGAGCAGCGGTGGTGTCGGTCAAGGCATCGTCCTCGCGCGGTCGGTCGGGACTCAGCGGTCCTCGAGCAGCCCCGACGTCTTACCTGCCGGGAGCTTCTTCGCAAAGACGATCTCGACGTCGTAGGTCGTCGTCTCGCCCGAACTCTCCTGCGCCTGGAGCACCAGCTTGTCGGTGCCCTGACCCTTGGCCGGGGCGGGGATGGTCACCGTGGTCCAGTTGAACGGCTTGCCGTCGCAGGCGGCGTAGGGGCCGGCAGGATCGGTATTGCCGGCCGCCTTGGCGCTCTTCACGCTCGCCTTGCCGAAGGCGGGATGCTGCAGCACCGTCACCACCGGCGCCGGGGCGAGCGCGCAATCCTCGCGCATCTCCCGGAAGCGATCGACCGTCACCGCCTTCGCGCCGGTCGCCACCCACAAGCGCTTTGCGATCGTGTCGCCCTCGGCCCGCGCCGGCAGGGAGCCGGCGACGAGGAGCGCGGCGAGAAGGGGCAGGAGCGAGGCCCGCCCGAGGGAAAGGAGAGTGTGACCCGACATCGATGGCCTCCCGACGACCGCGATCGCCGCCGCCCACCGGCGGACGATCGCTGAAACGTGTTCCCGGGCGCGCCGCCGCGCGCCCCTTCAGTTCTTCATCAGGGTCATGACGTGCGCGGCGACCGAGCGCGCCAGCCCCTCGAGGTCGTAGCCGCCCTCGAGAACCGAGACGACACGACCGTCGCAGCGTCGGTCGGCGATGTCCATCAGCCGCGACGTCGCCCAGGCGAAATCCGCCTCGACCAGATTGATCTGGCTCATCGGGTCGCGCGTATGGGCGTCGAACCCGGCCGAGATGATCACGAGATCGGGCCGGAAGTCCTCGATTCGCGGCAGGATGGCGATGTCCATCGCCTCGCGGAAGTCGGCGCCGCCGGCCCCCGCCCACAGCGGCGCGTTGACGATGTTGTCGCGAACCCCGGTCTCGCCGACCTCGCCGGTGCCGGGATAGAACGGCATCTGGTGGGTCGAGGCGTACATCAGATTGGGATCGTTCCAGAAGATGTCCTGGGTGCCGTTGCCGTGGTGGACGTCGAAGTCCATGACCACGACCCGCTCGGCGCCGTGCCGGACGCGCGCCCAATGGGCGGCGATCGCGGCGTTGTTGAACAGGCAGAAGCCCATCGCCCGCTTCGATTCGGCGTGATGGCCCGGCGGGCGCACGGTGACGAAGGCGTTGCGGACCTTCTTCTCGAACACCTCGTCGACCGCCTGACAGGCCCCGCCGACCGCGCGCAGCGCCGCCTCGAGGCTGCCGGGCGAGATGGTGGTGTCGTCGTCGAGGCGCAGCAGTCCCTCGGCCGGAACGGCCTCGGCGATCTCGTCGAAATAGGTGCCGGGATGGGCCATCTCCACCATGGCGCGGGTGCCGAGGGCGGCCGCCTCGCGCTCCAGCGGCTGAAACCGTTCGTGCTCGAGAATGCGATCGATCACCCGCATCCGGTCCGCGCGTTCGGGATGGCCGAGCGGGGTCGCATGACCCAGACACGCCGGATGGTGGATCAACAACGTCGACATGCGTCCGTCCTTCCTCCCCTCGACCGGGCCGCGCCTTGTCGTCGGCGGCTCTCGCGGTCGCTCGGTCCGTTGGCCGGACCGATTGAATTCTTCCCACCTCTCGTGCGGCGCCGGAGTGGAGCCCGGCATCACGGCCACGAGGAGGCGAACCCTACGATGACCGATCGTGATCGGCTCGTCATCAACCGACCGTGACGGAAATCAATGGTGGGGTCATACCTTCGTCGGGATCCTCGAACCGTCATCATGCGTGCCGCGCATGGCTTTCCGCGCCGGCCCGCGAAACTCAGGGGCGCGGCGCCGCCGCCCGCCGCAACCGATCGGCGATGGCCTCGCCGAGCCCGTCTTCCGGGATCGGCACCACCGCGATCGTGCCGGCGCCGCTGGCGTCGAGATCGCGCAAGGCGCCGAAGAGCCGGCTCGCCGCCTCGACCGGATCGCCCGAGGGGCTGAGATCGACGATCGCCACCGCCTGCTCGCTTCCCGGCGGGCGAAGGCCGGCGAACGTCATCAGCGCCTCGCCCGGCGCGACCCGATCGGCATCGAGCCGGACCCGGGCATTCGGCGCGTAATGGGAGGTGAGGAGCCCGGGGGCGAGGGGGGCGGCGCCGTCCGCCGAGGCGTCGACGGCGAGGCTCGCCGCCTCCGGCCGGTCGAGCGGACGGCCGATCACGTCCTCGATCGCCTCCCGCGTCACTCCGCCGGGCCGCAGCAGCGTCACGCGGCCGTCGAGCACCGCGACGATGGTCGATTCGACCCCGACCGGGCACGGCCCCGCGTCGACGATCACCGCGACCGCCGCGCCGAGATCGTCCGCCACGTCGCTCGCCCGGGTCGGCGAGATCCGCCCGGATCGATTGGCGCTCGGCGCCGCCACCGGCCGGCCGAGCCGGGCCAGGATCTCGCGCGTGACCGAAGGCGCCGGCACCCGCAGGCCGATGCTGTCGAGCCCGGCGGTGACGAGATCGCAGATCGCGCTCTCCGGCCGCTTCGGCACGACCAGCGTCAACGGTCCCGGCCAGAACGCCGCCGCCAGCGCCCGCGCCGTCGGTCCGAACACGCCGTGCGTCTCGGCCGCCGCGAGGTCGGGAACATGGGCGATCAGCGGATTGAAGCGCGGCCGGCCCTTGGCGGCATAGATCGCCGCCACCGCGCGCGGATCGGTGGCGTCGGCGCCGAGCCCGTAGACGGTCTCCGTCGGCAGGGCAACCAGACCGCCGGCCTCGAGCGCCGCCACCGCCGCCTCGATCGCTCCCTCGCGGTCGTCCTCGATCTTCACCATGACCATTCGCGCGCCCGCGCCTCGTTCCCGCTCGTCTCGCGGCCCTGTCTAGCCGAGATCGCGCCGCGAGGCACGTCTCGTGATCGCCGCCGCCGTCCCGGCCGTCGAGGAGGGCGCCGCCACGAACCGGCCGCGACGGTGTGGACCTTTCTGTCCGAACATGCTGAGATCGGCTCGTATGGATCGAAAAATGACGTTTGCGTCAAGGAGAGCGGCGGCCGCCGCGACCCGGCGCAAGGACCATGAGGAAACCGCCGCGATGTCGCAGGATCTGCCGCCCACCGTGATCGCCGAGCGCGACGGCGCCGTCGCCGTCCTACGCCTCGCGCGCGCCGACAAGAAGAACGCCCTGACCTCCGACATGTATGCGGCGATCACATCGGCGTGGTCGGCGGCGGAGGTCGACGATGCCGTCGCGGTCCATCTCTGGCTCGGCCTGCCCGGCGCCTTCTGCGCCGGCAACGACATCGAGGACTTCCTCGAATGCGCCCGCACCGGCCGCCTCGGCACCGAAATTCTGGAATTCCTGCACCGTCTGGCGACCCTCGAGAAGCCCCTGGTGATCGGCGTCGACGGGCTGGCGATCGGCGTCGGCACCACCGCGCTGCTCCATGCCGATCTGGTCGTCGCCTCCGACGCCTCGCTGTTCCGCACGCCCTTCACCGATCTCGGTCTGGTGCCGGAGGCGGCGTCGAGCCTGCTCGGACCGCGCCGCCTCGGCCATGCCGTCGCCTTCGAGCTGCTCGCCCTCGGCGCCCCCTTCGACGCCGAGCGCGCCCGCGCCGTCGGCCTCGTCAATCGCGTCGTACCCGCCGCCGATCTCGAGCGCACCGCCCGCGACACCGCCCGCGCGCTCGCCGCCAAGCCGCGCGCCGCGCTCGCCGCCGCCCGCCGCCTGCTGCGCGACGTCCCCGGCGCCGGCCGCGCCGAGATCCTGGCGCGGATCGAGGAGGAGGCGGCCGAATTCGCCCGCCGTCTCGCCTCGCCGGAGGCCGCCGCCGCCTTCACGGCCTTCGTTTCTCGCAAGAAGTGAGGCGAGCCGCCCGGGCTCAGCCGACGAAGCGGAAATAGAGATCCTCGATGTCACGGCCATAGGAGCGATCGCCGGGCGGCGTCGTCCGGCGATGCAGCACCCAGGGACGGAAGGTGCGCCAGATCCGTTTGACGTCGATCGAGATGGCGCGTTCGATCGCCGCCTCGTCGCACACCGAGGCCACGAGGCAGCGGGTGAAGAGATCGAAGGACCCGATCAGCAGATCGACCTTCGGCGCCAGATCGTGGCTCTCGACGAAGGCGATCAGCGAGGCGTCGCGCTCGGAGATCAGCGCGTCGCGGGTGTCGTCGTCGGGGGCGTTCTGGATCCGCCGCTGAATGTCCTCGATCGCCTCCCACCACGGTTTCATCTCCGTGGCGAGATCGATGTAGGCCTTGTGGGCGGGGGTGTCGTCGAAGCGATCGACCAGATCGAGCGCATAGGCGACGCGGGCGTTGTTCTCGGCGATCGGAACCCGCACGAAATGTTCATAGGCCGCCCACCCCCAGCCGCTCGCGGCGAGCAGGACGGCGGACACCAGCGCCGGCGTCCGGAGATCCCTCCGGGCGCCGGCGCCATTGTTTCGGCTCGGTCGGCCGACGTCGTTCCCTTGCTCCACGACGTCGCCTCTCAACGGCCCGGCTTGGGCTTGCAGCAGGGGCCGCCACAGCAGACGTCCTGCCACGGCGGCCGGCTCGGCTGCTGCGGGCGCTGCTGCGCTTCGGCCTGAACGACACCGAGCAGCGCGAGCACGGCGACGGCATGGATCAATGTCCGAATCATGGGACGGGTCTCACCTCCGGTCGGCCTTGCGGCCTTGCGACTTCGGGAGCCACTCTCGCACACGCGAGATGAACCGCGCCCGAACGAACCCGCGCGCCGGTCAACGCGACCGGCGCGCCTTGAGGAAGGCCTCGAGCTCCGGATCGCCCCCTTCGGGCAGGACGATGCGCGGGGTGACGTAGAGATTGCCGCTCCCGCCGGTCTTGGTCGGCAGGCCCTTGCCCTTCAGGCGCAGTTCCTTGCCGCCGGTGGTGCCGGCCGGAAGGTTGAGCTCGACCGCGCCCGACAGCGTCGGCACGCGCACGCGCCCGCCGAGCACCGCGTCCTCGAGCGTGATCGGCGCGTCGAGTTCGAGATCGTGGCCGTTGACCCGGAACTGCGGGTGCTTCTGGAACACCACGCTCACCATCACGTCGCCGTTCGGCGTGCCGGGGTGGCCTTGGCCCTTGAGGCGGATCTGCTGGCGATCGGAGACGCCCTCGGGCAGTTGCACGTCGAGGGTCTTGCCGTTGGGAAGCTCGACCCGGATCTTGGCGTGCTCGGCCACCTCCTCGAGGCTGACCCGCGCCTCGACCTCGATGTTCTCGCCGCGCGCGCGGGGCTGGCCACCGCCCATGCCGCCGCCCATACCGCCCATTCCACCCATGCCGCCCATTCCGGCGCGGCCGCCTCCCATGCCGCCGGCCCCGCGCCCACGCGCGCCGAAGGCCTGGCCGAGGATGTCGGTGAGGAAGTCGTCGAATTCCGGTCCGCCGCCATGGCCGCCGCGCGCCCCGGTCCGGCCGCCGGCCGAGCGGAAGTCGAAGCCGCCGCCGGGATGGCCGGTGAAGCGCGGCTTGCCTTCCGCGTCGATCTCGCCGCGATCGAACTGCGCCTTCTTGGCGGCGTCGCCGAGGATCTCATAGGCGGAATTGACCTCCGCGAAGGCCTCCTGGGCCTTCGGGTCGTCGCGATTCTGGTCCGGATGGTGCTTCTTGGCGAGGCGCCGGAACGCCTTCTTGATCTCGTCGGCGCTCGCCGATCGAGCGACGCCGAGCACGTCGTAGGGGTCGCGCATCATCGAACTCCTCGTCCCCGGTTCCCGGTCGTCCGGCCGTCGGGGTTGCGGCCTTGCGGCCGATCATTGGTCTCGCGCACGGATGTGGGAGTGTTCGTCGGCGAATTCCAGAGGAAAAGCAAGGTCGCGGCCCCGATCTCGGCGAGATCGCGCCGCCGCGCCGCGAGTCTCGGGGGATCGCCCTGAGCGGAACCCGCGTCGCCGCCGGCCTCAGCCGCCGAGCCGTTCGAAGCGCAACACTTCCCAGCCGCCGGAATAGCCCTGGCAGATTCGTCCGCCGTGGAGATCGACGCCCTCGATCGTGACCAGCGTCGTCTCGAAGTCGCGGCAGGGAGCGCCGTTGCCGGCGCGCACCGCCGTCGAGGCGGTGACCGTGCCGGAATGGCCGGTGGCGTCGTTCTTCCAGGCGACCGGCGCGTCGATGCCGCGCGCCACCGCCACCTCGATCGCCCGGCGCACCGCGTCGCCGTCGCCGTCGGGCGCGGCGCCCGCCGCCGGCTGCGTCGGTGCGATCGACCCGGTGACGTCGCTCGGCGCCGCCGCCGTCTCGGAGGGCGAGCTCGACATCAACGACGACAACGGCATCACGATGCCGCAACCGGACAGGGCCGAGGCGAGGAGCAAGCCGGCGAGAGCACGGCCGATCTGCGGCACGCGCGTCTGGCGCGGCTCGTGAACGACGGTATAGGATGGGGACCGAAGACCGGCCAAGGGTGCCTCCGAAGACGATGACCGACCACTTTCAGAACGATCCACCATCGGAGTTAACGACGGGTGACTTTTCCGGCGCCGAGGAGCCGTTTCGCCTCTTCGCCGATTGGCTGAGGGATGCCGAGGCCAAGGAAGTCAACGATGCCAATGCGATGGCGGTGGCCTCGATCGACGAGACCGGCCTGCCGGACGTGCGCATGGTCCTGTTGAAGGGCTTCGACGAGGCGGGTTTCGTCTTCTACACCAACTTCGAGAGCAAGAAGGGCCGCGAGCTTCTCGCCACCCGCAAGGCCGCGCTGCTCTTCCACTGGAAGACCCTGCGCCGCCAGATCCGCATTCGCGGTGCCGTCGAACTGGTGAGCGACGCCGAGGCCGACGCCTATTTCGCCTCGCGGGCGCGGGCGAGCCGCATCGGCGCCTGGGCCTCCAAACAGTCGCGCCCGCTCGAGAGCCGCTTCGCGCTCGAGAAGGCGGTCGCCGAATACGGCCTCAAATACGCCATCGGCGAAGTGCCGCGCCCGCCCCATTGGTCGGGCTTCCGCGTGGTGCCGCAGGCGATCGAGTTCTGGCACGATCGCCCCTTCCGCCTCCACGACCGCATCGAGTTCACGCGCGCCGGCGTCGGCGCGCCGTGGCAGAAGACGCGGCTCTATCCGTGATCGGCCGGCTCTCCCCGCGATCGGGGAGGGCGCGGCTCACAGCCACCGCTTCCACTTGAAGACCGCGAAGGTGGTCGCGACCGACGCGACCATCAGCGCGATCGCCATCGGATAGCCCCAGGCCTCGTCGAGTTCCGGCATGAAGTGGAAGTTCATGCCGTAGATCGAGGCGATCAGCGTCGGCGGCATGAAGACCACCGCCAAGACCGAGAAGATCTTGACGATCGTGTTCTGCTCCAGTCCGACCAGACCGAGCGTCGCGGTGAGCAGGAAGTTGACGCGCGCATCGAGCGACTTGGCGTGTTCGGCGAGCGAGCGGGCGTCGAGCTCGAGCGTGGCGAGACGCGCCTTGCCGTCGCGGTCGAGCCGCTCGCGGCCGTTCTCCTCGCCGAGATAATGGAAGAGGCGCGACAGCGAGACGATGCTCTCCTCGGCCCGGGCGATGGCGCCGCCCATCCGGCCGATCGCGGTGATCGCGTCCTCGAGTTCCTTCTCGCGTTCCCGGCGTGGCCGGAACACGTCGGCCGACAGACGCTCGAGATCGGCGCCGATCCGCTCCAATCCGTCGGCGAGCCGATCGATGATCGTCTCGAGGAGACCGATCAGCACCGAGCGCCCGTCGACGAGCCCGGCGACGGGGCGTTCCGCGCGCGCCCTGAAGATGTCGAAGGAGCGCGGCCGATCATAGCGCACGGTGACCAGACGATCGCCGGCGAGAACGAAGGTGATCGGTGTGACGCGCGGATCGTCGGTCTCGAACAGGAAGGGGACGAGCGCGGTCATGTAGAGCGCGCCGTCTTCTTCGTAGAGGCGGCTCGACGCCTCGATCTCCTGCATCTCGTCGCGGGTCGGGACCGCGACGCCGAGCATCTCCTCGACGAGGCGATCTTCCTCCTCGTCGGGCTCGAGCAGGTCGAACCAGACCGCTCGGCCTTCCGGCGGCGGCGCGGACGAAATCGCCGCCGTGATCAGGCGCGAGTCGATGAGACCGTGGATCGTCAGCATGTCGAACCGATGCGGGAGGAGGTCGGGATCGCGGCGGGATCACACCCGATCGCGCCGTCCCCTCGATACCCCGTTCCCCGCGTCGCGTCGACCTCTCCCCGCGAGGGGATCAGCTCATCTGCGGGCCGCTCTTCTTGCCCTTGAGCGCGGACGCGGCGCAGATCGCCGAGATGCCGATCGGCTTGTACTGGGCGTCGAGCGCGTCGGCCTGGAGGCGCGGCTGGGTCTGCTGGGTCTGCTGCGGGGCTTGGGACTTCTCGTCGGACATTTCGAACCTCGATCGCGTTTCGCTCCCTCGGGTCTCGATCGCGACATCGTCGTCGGTCCCCCGCTGGTCGCCCGGCATGATCTGCACCGGATGTGACCGATTTGGTCCCGAATTGCGGCGTCTTCTAGTCGTCGAAACTCTGATGCTTCGGAATATCGAGCAGTGTTGCGCGAGTGCATAGTAAGCACTTGTACGACTTTAGGCGTAGAAAATGGCTCTACTCCTCGCCTTCGCGAAAACCGCCCGCATGTGCCTTGCCTGTCGAGATGCCGGGCATGCGATTTCGCAGGGGCTCGGGCCGCGGTTTTCCACCACGCGCGGGGCGCCGATCCGACTCGGACGCAACGAAGCCGACGAGCCGGGCCGGCCGGCGTGACGTCCCCGTCCGGGGTTCACCCGTGCAAAGTCGGACTCGACAGAATCCATGACGCTTGGTTTAACGAAGTGACCGAAACGTCAATGTCGTGCCCATAAGGGACGCGAGGGAGGAACACATGCTCGGCTCCATGCAGAACTGGCCCCTGCTCTGCACCAAGATCATCGACCATGCCGCGCTCCTGCACCCGAAGCGCACGGTGATGACCCGTTCGGTCGAGGGGCCGTTCCACACCACCACCTATGCCGAGATGCGCACCCGCTCGCTCCGCGTCGCCAAGCGGCTCGAGAAGCACGGCATCCGCCTCGGCGACCGCGTCGCCACCCTCGCCTGGAACACCTGGCGCCACATGGAGGTCTGGTACGGCCTGCTCGGCCTCGGCGCGATCTATCACACCGTCAACCCGCGTCTCTTCCACGACCAGATCGTGTGGATCGTCAACGACGCCGAGGACCGCCTCCTCTTCGTCGACCTGACCTTCCTGCCGGTGATCGAGAAATACATCGCCGACATGCCGACCCTCGAGCAGGTGATCGTGCTGACCGACGCCGAGCACATGCCCGCGACGACCCTGCCCAATGCCGTTCCCTACGAGGAATGGTTGAAGGAGGCCGACGACGACTTCGTGTGGCGGACCTTCGACGAGAACACCGCCGCCGGCCTCTGCTACACCTCCGGCACCACCGGCCACCCCAAGGGCGTGGTCTATTCGCACCGTTCGAACGTGCTCCACGCCTTCCAGGCGTCCCAGGTCGACATGTTCGGCTGCGGCTCGCGCGACGTGATCATGCCGGTCGTGCCGATGTTCCACGCCAACTGCTGGTCGCTCGCCTTCACCGCGCCGATGGTCGGCGCCGCCATGGTGATGCCCGGCGCCAAGCTCGACGGCGCCTCGATCCACGAGATCCTCGAGGTCGGCAAGGTCACGCTGACCGCCGCCGTCCCCACCGTCTGGCAGATGCTGCTGCAGCACATGGAGGCCAAGAAGCTCGGCCTGTCCCACCTCGAGCGGGTGGTGATCGGCGGCGCCGCCTGTCCGCGCGCCATGACCGAGAAGTTCGAGAAGGTCTACGACGTGCGCGTGGCGCATGCCTGGGGCATGACCGAGACGAGCCCGCTCGGCACCATCTGCGGTCTCAAGCCCGAGACCGCCGGCCTCGACATCGAGGCCCGGCTCGACCTCCAGGTGAAGCAGGGCGTGCCGCCCTTCGGCGTCGAGATGAAGATCACCGACGATCAGAACCGCGAACGCCCGCGCGACGGCAAGGCCTTCGGGCGCCTGCGCGTGCGCGGCCCCGCGATCGCCGGCGGCTATTTCAAGGGCGCCGGCCAGGAGGCCTTCGGCGAGGACGGCTATTTCGACACCGGCGACGTCGCGACCATCGACGAGAACGGCTACATGCAGATCACCGACCGCGCCAAGGACGTGATCAAGTCCGGCGGCGAGTGGATCTCGACGATCGACTTGGAGAATCTGGCGATCGCCCATCCGGACGTGCTCGAGGCGGCGGTGATCGGCGTGTTCCACCCGAAGTGGGACGAACGCCCGCTCCTGATCATCGTGCCGAAGCCCGGCGCGACCCCGACCAAGGAGAAGATCCTCGCCTATTACGAGGACAAGATCGCCAAGTGGTGGATGCCCGACGACGTGGTCTTCATCGAGGAGATCCCCCACACCGCCACCGGCAAGATCCAGAAGATGTCGCTGAGGGAGCAGTTCCGGGATTACAAGCTGCCGGGGGTGTGAGGGGATTGGAGGGGCGTCGAGCCCTGCCGCCCGGTCGCGGGATTCTGGTGGGCTGCCTAGAAGGACGGTCGGTCACGTGTCTTGCGGCGTCCGTCTCCGCCATCGCCGAGACGAACCTTCGTCCCCCGCCCTCAAGCCCCGCCGCCCTTCGCGGCCGTCATCCGCCTCACCTCCTCGGCGAGGCGTCGAGCTCTTGCAACTTCTTCCCTGATGGGGTGCTCGGGCGCCTCGGCGATACGGGCGACGACATCTTCGCAGGCGGCGAGGGCCTCGGCGGTTCTGCCGAGGTTGCGGCAGGAAATACCTTTATTGACGAGCGCCATGGCGACCAATTCTCGTAGCGCCGCCTCGGTCGCGGTGCCGAAGCGTGCGACGACGTCGTCGTAGACGTCGATCGCTTCGGCGGCTCGGTCGAGGCTTTCGAGGGCAAACCCCTTGTTGACGAGCGCTCTGGCGACGCGCTCGCGCAGCGGTGCCTCGGTCGCGGTGCCGAAACGGGTGACGACGTCGTCGTAGATGTCGATTGCTTCGGCGCCTCGGTCGAGGTGTTCGAGGGCGACGCCTTTGTTGACGAGCGCCTTGGCGACGCCCTCGCGCAGGGTCGCCTCGGTCGCGGTACCGAAACGGGTGACGACTTCGTCGCAGACGTTGATCGCTCCGGCGGCTCGGTCGAGTTTGCGGAGCACCTGCCCCTTGTTGACGAGCGCCCTGGCGACGCCCTCGCGCAGGGTCGCCTCCGTTGCGGTGCCGAAGCGGGCTACGATGTCATCATAGATGGCGATCGCTTCGACATGCCGGCCGAGTTCGTTGAGTGTCCCTCCCTTGTTGAAGAGCGCTCGCGCGACCTCATGTTGTGCATTGGGACCCGTGATGTGCGCCAGCCGCTCGACTACCTCGTCGAATGCAGCGATGGCCTCGTCGGCGATGCCGAGTTCGGCTTTGGCTACGCCGAACAAGTTGCGTGCATCACTCCATTCTATGTCGCTTCGTGCCGTCGCAATGGCGCGCTCGGCGAAATAGAGAGCGAGGCTCGGTTGCTTGCGTGCCGACCGCGCCTCTGCGATCCAAAAGGCATGACCAGGATCATGGATGGAGGGCGCGGGGGAGCCGCCGTCAGCGAGGGGCGACGCCGACAGACCGCTGCCCGGCCTTTCGTGATCGTCGAGCCAGCGCGCGAGATGGCCATCGAGACGGTCCCGGAATTCATCGAGCCGTTCATAGGCATGGAAGAGATAGCGTTTGCCTTCTTCGACGCTCTTGCGAAAGGCGAGAACTTTTTCCAACTGCTTGCCCGGATCGGCCAATTTGGTCGGATCGACCGCTTTGAAGAAAAGGACGATGTTGCGGATCTTCTTCGCGTCCCAGAGCTTCTCGGCGAGATCCCACTCCTCCTCGGTGCCGACTTTGCCGTCCTTCCCCGTCGGGGATCCCCACCGCTCGTGAAACACGAACACGGCGTAGTCGCATTCTGCGAGATCGCGGTTGATCTGCTCTTGCGGGCGCCCGCAGCCACCGAGGGTGTCTTCCCAGCCGACCGCCTCGAACTGGACTTTCTTCGCCTCTCCGTGGGTCTTGGAGCATTGGCCGAGGCGGTCGCGGAATGCCGTACGTTCCTCGTCGAGCCCGCTCGGCGGGTTACGTCCCCGGGAGTGGTGTAGGAGCGCCGATCTTCGGTGGGGTCCGAAGTGGGCTCAGGCCGCCACGGCGGGC
>OFTX01000246.1_pt1 | contig 32715 bp, 30 predicted proteins | sample 1775051 | NCBI WGS metagenome assembly OFTX01 (sample SAMN08195772, study PRJEB24354) | sludge metagenome | isolation source: sludge from phenol fed wastewater aerobic bioreactor A | place: India: Nagpur | collected 2016-09-15
GCAACGGCGTAGGGGGCGGCACGTGAGCGTGGCGACCGATCTGGTGAGCATCGATGAGATCCGGGCGGCGGCCGGGCGGATCGCACGGTACGCGGTGCGCACGCCCTTGCTGGCTCCGCCGCTGGGCCGGCCAATGGGCACAGGATGGGCTGGCCTGTACCTGAAACCCGAAGTACTGCAGCCGATGGGGGCGTTCAAGATCCGCGGGGCGGTGAACGCGGTGGCTGCGCTGGACCCGGAGGTGCGCGCTCGGGGGGTAGTGGCGCACTCGTCGGGGAACCACGCGCAGGCCGTGGCGTTTGCCGCACGGGCCTTCGGCATCGCCGCGCACATCGTCATACCCGAGAACGCACCCACGCGGAAAGTCGAGGCGACGCGGGCGTACGGGGCGACGGTGGATCTGGTGCCGGTGGCCGAGCGGGTGACGCGGGCGGAGCAGGTGGTGCGTGAGACGGGGATGACGATGATCCCGCCGTTCGACCACCGGGACGTGATCGCAGGGCAGGGCACCATCGGGCTCGAGATCGCCGAAGACACAGCGGATCTGGGCGAGCCGATCGCGGCGGTGCTGGTGCCGGTGTCGGGCGGGGGGCTGATCTCCGGGATCGCGGCAGCGCTGGCCGCGCTGGCGCCCGAGGTGGCGGTGATCGGGGTGGAGCCGGAGCTGGCGGGCGACGCGGCCGAGTCGTTCCGGGCGGGGCGGCGGATCGCGTGGCGCGCGGAGGACACTGGGCGGACGTGCGCCGATGGACTGCGGGTGCCCTGCGTCGGCGAGTTGACGTGGGCGCACATCCGCTCGTACGTGCGCGACATCATCACGGTAACCGAGGACGAGATCCTTGCTGCGACACGGGCTCTCGCGCTGGACGAGCGGATCGTCGCCGAGCCGAGCGGGGCGACGAGCGTGGCGGCGCACCTGTTCCACGGAGCCGAGTTGCCGACCGGCGCGCGGGTCGCGGTGGTGTCCGGTGGGAACATCGACCCGGCGCTGCTGGCCCGGCTGCTGTGTGGCTCTTAGTACTGGGCGACTCTTAAACAGCGGCGGCGGCGCGCTCGCCAGCGGTGTCTCGGGTGTCCCGGATGCGCCGGAGCACGCCGAGGCCGAGCAGTAGCTGCGCCGCGAAGTAGGTCGACATGATGACCAGCCCCTGAGGGGCGCCCGTCAACGGCCACCAGTCGACGAAGGTGCGCAGCGCGATCAGGCCGTCGGAGACCAGGAACAGCGCGCCGCCGACCCAGGTGATTCCGTTGAGCCCGGTGGCGAGCACAGCCATGGTGACGAGCAGCACGCCGTAGACGACGACCGCGGGGGCGAGCACGCCGGCGCTCGGCAGGCAGGCCGCCAGCAGCGCGACGAAGACCGCGGCGTAGACGGCAAGCCAGCCCCGGCGCAGACGCAGGATGCTCGTCGCCGCGAACGGTCTCAGCGCCACGATGTACGCGATCTGGGCGAGCAGGAAGCCGCCGACCATCGCCAGGAACGCCGCGTCGCCGTCAAGGAACCGCGGGACCGTATCGCCGAGCCAGGACATCGCCAGTGCGACGATCGTCCAGCGGACCGGCCGCGACCGATTCCGCCGCGCGGCGACCACGGCCGCCAGGATCGGCATGGCCAGGATCTGGGTGACGGACGCTGGAGTGCTCTGCCCTGCCACCAGGAAGACCAGATGCGCGGCGGCGACCGCCAGGAAGCACGCGAGCAGGGCCCGGAACAGCGTCATGGGCGGTGAGCGTAACAGTGCGTCACACGTTGTGAAGCCTGTACGCTAGGGGCACGACAGACTCATGATTCCGGGGCCGTCGGCGCTTCTACGTGCCCGGCCGCCCCGCCGGTATGCGCAAGGGGGTCCGCCATGGGGCGCGGCCGTCAGAAGGCGAAGCACCAGAAGGTCGCTCGGCAGTTGAAGTACCACACGTCGACGATCGACGTTTCTGCCTTGGAGCGCGAACTGGCGGGTGAGCAGGGCGATCGCGAGTTCGACGACCTCGGCGACTACGACGACTCCGAAGACGACGACGCATACGCCGGCTATGACGAGGATGACGAAGACGACGAAGACGGCACCGCCGACACTGCCGAGAACGATCGCCGCTAGAACTTCGGGTGCTCGCCGGTGAGCACGACGCGCGGCGCATCAACATCACCATCCGCGGTCCCGGGCTTCTCGATCGTCCCGAGTGTGACCGACGGGATGTGCCGGGCGGTAAGCACAGCTAGCGCCCGATCGGCGTCCTCGGCGGAGACCACGGCGACCATGCCGATGCCCATGTTGAACGTCTTTTCCATCTCGGCGCGTTCCACCCGCCCGCGCGCGGCGACATAGCCGAACACCGGAAGCGGCGTCCACGCCCGGCGATCCAGGTGTGCGGTGAGCCCGGGCGGGATCACCCGCGCCAGGTTCCCGGCCAAGCCGCCCCCGGTGATGTGCGCAAACGCGTGCACGTCCGTCTCCCGCTGCAGGGCCAGGCAGTCCAGCGCATAGATGCGGCAAGGTTCGAGCAGCTCCTCGCCGAGCGTACGGCCGAACTCCTCGACATGCCCCTCCAGCGGGAGCCGGCCGATGTCGAGCAACACGTGCCGCACCATCGAAAAGCCGTTGGCGTGCAGGCCCGACGATTTCAAGCCGATGACGACGTCCCCCTCCCGGACACGGTGCGATCCGAGAACATCGTCATACTCGACAACCCCGACGGCGGTGGCGGCGAGGTCGTAATCGTCGGGGTCCATCAGGCCGGGGTGCTCGGCAGTCTCCCCGCCGACGAGCGCGCAGCCGGCCCGCACACAGCCCTCGGCGACGCCGGCGACGATCGTGGCGATCTTCTCCGGGCGCACCTTGCCGCAGGCGATGTAATCCTGGACGAAGAGCGGCTCGGCGCCGCACGGGACGAGGTCGTCGACCACCATCGCGACCAGGTCGATGCCGATGGTGTCGTGCTTGTCGAGCGCCTGCGCGATCGCGGGTTTCGTGCCCACCCCGTCAGAGGCCGAGGCCAGCACCGGCTGCTGGTACTTGCCCACGGGCAGGCGGAACAGGGAGGCGAAACCGCCGATGCCACCGATCACCTCGGGCCTGGTGGCGCGCTCGGTGTGCGGCTTGATCAGATCGACGGCGGCCTCACCGGCCGCGATCGACACCCCCGCGCCGTCGTAGGTCGAGCCCGAGATCGGGTAGTGGGTCATCGTTACCTCCGTTATGGCCGGCGCTGGGCCTTCTCTCGGGCCTATCTAGGGCCGACTGAGCGCGTCGCCGGAACCTTCCAGGACGTGCTTGCCCAGCGCCGGGGGGATCGGGATCGGGTACTCGCCCGTGAAACACGCGGTGCACAGGCGGCTGATCGGTTGTTCGGACGCCGCGACCATGTCCTCGAGCGATACGTAGGCGAGGCTGTCCGCGCCGATCACCCTGCGCACGGCCTCGGTATCGCTCGGGCCGCTGGCGCCGCCGGTGACGGAGCCAGCGGGGCCGGCGTTGGCGATGAGCTCGGCGCGGGACGGGAAGTCGACCCCGTAGAAACACGGCCAGCGCACCGGCGGCGACGCGATGCGCACGTGCACCTCGACGGCGCCGGCCTCGCGCAGCATGCGGACCAGCGCGCGCTGAGTGTTGCCGCGCACGATGGAATCGTCGACGATGATCAGCCGCTTGCCGCGGATGACGCTCTTCAGCGGGTTGAGCTTGAGCCTGATGCCGAGCTGCCGGATGGTCTGCGACGGCTGGATGAACGTGCGCCCGACATAGGCGTTCTTCACCAGACCCTGGCCGTAGGGGATCTTGGATGCCTCGGCGTAGCCGATCGCGGCGGGCGTGCCGGACTCCGGGGTCGGGATCACCATGTCGGCGTCGACCGGGTCGACCAGGGCCAGGCGCCGGCCGACCTCGACCCGGGTGGCGTAGATGCTGCGGCCACCGATCTGGGTGTCCGGCCGCGCGAGGTAGACGAATTCGAAGAGGCAGCCCTTCGGTGTCGCCGCCGCGAAATGCGAGCTGCGCAGGCCGTCCGAGTCGATCGCCAGCAGCTCCCCCGGCTCTACCTCCCGGACGAACGTCGCGCCGACGATGTCGAGCGCCGCGGTCTCCGAGGCGACGACCCAGCCGCGTTCGAGCCTGCCCAGGACGAGCGGGTGCAGGCCGTGCCGATCGCGCGCCGCGTACAAGGTGGTCTCGTCGCAGAACACCAGGCTGAACGCGCCCTGAAGGTCCGGGAGCAGCATCATGGCCGCCTCGGTGAGGTTCGCCACCGGGCTGGCCGCCGCGAGCAGCCGGGTCATGATGTTGGAGTCGGTGGTGGCCGTCCTGGTGCGGGTATCCGGAGCCGGCCGGCGCGCCGACCCGTTGCCGGCTGGCCCAGTGATGGCGTCCAGGCGCTCGGCGAGTTCCGTTGTGTTGACGAGGTTTCCGTTGTGCCCGAGCGCGATTCCGGTGCCGGCGGCGGTGGTGGCGAAGATAGGCTGGGCGTTCTCCCACGTGTTGGAGCCGGTGGTGGAATACCGGCAGTGGCCGACGGCGATGTGCCCCTTGAGGCTGGACAGGTTCTGCTCGTCGAACACCTGAGACACCAGGCCGAGGTCCTTGACGACCACGATCTGGGCGCCGTCCGCCACGGCGATGCCGGCGGCCTCCTGGCCGCGATGCTGTAGCGCGTACAGACCGAAATACGTCAGCTTGGCGACATCCTCACCCGGCGCGAAAACGCCGAAGACGCCGCATTCTTCGCCGGGCCGGTCGCCGGACACGTCCCCGGGCACCTCACTGAGCACGATGCCTCACTCTACCGTCAGCGGGAGCACGGTGGAAATGTCCGCCCGGGTGCCGCTCGCCTTCAGGCTCCCGTCGGCGACGGCGTCGGCCCAGGTGCGGCGGCCTGCGACGAGCGCGAGCCAGGTGCGGGCGTCCGTCTCCACGACGTTCGGCGGCGTGCCGCGGGTGTGCCGCAGCCCCCCGAACGCCTGCACGGCGATGTAGGGCGGAATCCGGATCTCCACCGTCTTCCCGGGGTGCCGCTCCGCGATCGCCTGGGCGGTGACGCGGACGGCGGTGCGCACGGCTGTCGGATCCGGGCCGGGTTCGGTGCCGGCGGCCTTGCCGGACGCTGCTGCGACGGCCTCGGTGGCGGCATCAGTGACAGCCTCGGCGACGGCCAGCGCCGCGCGAATATCGGCCGCTGTCACAGCTTTTCGGGGCATCAGGCGACAGTAGGCGCAGCGGCGCGGTGGCGGTCTCGCGGACCGGTGTTGACGGCGGCGCTGCCGGCCGTGTTGCCGGTGGTGTCAGGCGTCGTGCTTACCCCGCTTGGTGAGGGCCGTGACCGCGACGGCGGCGCAGAGCAACGCGGCCATGCCCAGCCACAGCACGCCGGGCAGGAAGTAGTTCGTGTTCGTCGCGCTGATGGCCCCGACGTTGTTGATCCGCGCCTGCCGGTCCCCCGCCTCGGCCACCACGCCGAACGCCGCGAGCCAGGTGAGGGTGACGGCGAGTTTGCGGCCTCCCCGGTGCCCTCCCCCGTGGTCACCGCGCAAAAGCAGGACGGCGGCACCCACCAGGGCGACGGCGCCGACGACGTTGAGGGTGACCTGATAGCCGCGGAGCGCGTGCAACGCCGCGAACGTCCCCGCGACGATGCCGAGCGCGACGAGTATGACGATGATCGCGGCCGCACGTATGCGGCCGGTCACGCGCGCGGACGGGCGACGCTGCACGGACGGCCGATGTTGCAGGGTGGTCATGGCGGCTAGTGTGCCATGCCGGGGCGCTATCCGAACAGGGCCGGCAGCGTCCCGGTCCATGCCTCGCGCATCTCCGCCACCGAGATGTCGGCGACCCCGCTGATCTCCAGCCTGGGCCGCGTCGGCGTGACGGTGCCCAGCGCGCTGGACGGTTGGCTGTGCTCCTCGCAGAGCTGTGCGAACTCGCCGAGCCGGGACGTCGGCACCGCCACCAGGATGCGGGCGGGCGTTTCCGAGAACAGCGCCACGAAGGGGTTCGGCGGCGGCACCGTGATCGCGGCGCCGCAGTCCGAGAGGACGCACATCTCGACGAGGGCCTGGGCGAGGCCGCCCTCGGACAGGTCGTGTGCCGCGGTGACGAGACCGGCCTTCGCGGCCTGCGCCATGACGCCCGCCAGCCGCTGCTCGGCTGCGAGGTCGACCAGTGGGGGGACGCCGCCCAGGTGGCCGTGGACGACACGCGCCCACTCGGAGCCGTCGAGCTCGTCGCGGGTCTCGCCGAGCAGGAAGAGCATCTCGGAGGTCCGACCCTGCCCGAATCGGGGGCCGATCCGCCGAGCGACATCGTCGATGACGCCGAGCACGCCGACCACCGGAGTCGGCAGGATGGCCTCGGACCCGGTCTGGTTGTAGAAGCTGACATTGCCGCCGGTGACGGGTATCCCGAGTTCCGCGCAGCCGTCGGCGAGGCCGTGCACCGCCTCGCGGAACTGCCACATGACGCCCGGGTCCTCGGGGGATCCGAAGTTCAGGCAGTTGGTCACCGCGAGGGGCGTGGCGCCGGAGGTGGCCACGTTCCGGTACGCCTCGGCGAGCGCGAGTTGGGTGCCGCGGTACGGGTCCAGGGCCGTGAGGCGGGCGTTGCAGTCGCTGGCCATCGCCAGGCCCAGGCTGGTCTCATCGTCCACGCGGACCATGCCGGCGTCCGACCGCTGCGCCAGGACGGTGTGGCCGCGGACGTAGCGGTCGTATTGGTCGGTGATCCAGCCCTTGGCGCATAGGTTCTCGGACGCGGCGAGGCGGAGGATGAGGCCGCCGAGTTCGTCGTCGGCCGGCCGCGGCAGATTTGCAGAAGTGTTGGCCTGCAACGCATCCTGCGAGTCGGGGCGGTGGAACGGACGCCGGTAGACGGGGCCGTCGTGGGCGACGGTGCGCGGCGGTACGTCGACCACCACCTCACCGCGGTGCGAGATCACCAGGCGGCCCGTGTCGGTGACCTCGCCGATCACCACGGCGGGCACATCCCACTTCGCGCAGACGGCAAGGAAGGCGTCGACCTTGGCGGGCTCGACGATCGCGCACATGCGCTCCTGGGATTCGGAAGTGAGGATCTCGGCGGCGGACATCCCTTCCGCGCGCAACGGCACGGTATCCAGGTCGACTATCATGCCGCCGTCGCCTGCGGAGGCGAGTTCCGATGTGGCACAGGCGAGTCCGGCGGCGCCCAGATCCGAGATGCCGGCGACCAGATCGGCGGCGAAGAGCTCCAGGGTGCACTCGATGAGCACCTTCTCGGCGAACGGGTCGCCGACCTGGACACTGGGTAGCTTGCGGCGGGCGCCTCCGTCGGCCGCGTCGGAGAAGGTCGCCGAGGCGAGGACGGAGGCGCCCCCGATGCCGTCCAACCCCGTGCGGGAGCCGTACAGAACGACCTTGTTGCCGACGCCGGAGGCGTGCGCGGTGTACATGTCGCTGGCGCGCAGCACTCCGATGCAGCCGGCGTTCACCAAAGGGTTGCCTGCGTAGCTCGCATCGAAGTAGGTCTCGCCGCCGATGTTGGCCAGCCCCAACGAGTTTCCGTACCCAGAGATGCCGGCGACCACGCCGGGCAGCACGCGGGCGGTGTCCCCGGCGTCGGCCGGGCCGAACCGGAGCTGATCGGTGACGGCGACCGGGCGGGCGCCCATGGCGAGGATGTCCCGCACGATGCCGCCGACGCCGGTGGCTGCGCCCTGGTACGGCTCGACGTAGGAGGGGTGGTTGTGCGACTCGATCTTGAACGTGGCCGCCCAGCCGTCGCCGATCTCCACCACGCCGGCGTTCTCGCCGATGCCGGCCAGCATCTTCTCGCGCATCGCGTCGGTGGTGGTCTCGCCGAAATAGGCGAGGTGCACCTTGGAGGACTTGTACGAGCAGTGCTCCGACCACATCACGGAGTACATGGCGAGCTCGGCCTCGGTGGGCCGGCGCCCGAGAATGCTTCTGATACGCGCATACTCGTCGTCCTTCAGCCCGAGTTCCGCGTAGGGCTGCGGTTTCTCGGGGCTGGCGGCGGCGAGTATGACGGTGTCCTGGGCAATCTCGCTGCCCGTCAGGTCATTGCCCGTCGTGCTTGTGGTCGTCATGCCACCGCTGGTCATGCCGGTGCTTGTCATGACGCAGCCCCGACCAGCGAGTCCATCAGCGAGGAGAACATGCCGAGGCCGTCCGTGCCCGGCCCGGTGAGCGCGTCGATGGCGTGCTCGGGGTGTGGCATGAGGCCGGCGATGCGCCCGTCGGCCGAGCAGATGCCGGCGATGTCCCGCAGGCTGCCGTTCGGGTTGTCGCCGTGGTAACGGAACAGCACCCGGTCCTCGGCCTCGAGCGCGTCGAGATCGTGTTCGGTTGCGACATAACGACCTTCGGCATGTTTGAGCGGGATGAGTATGGGCCGAACGTCGTCATACTCGCTGCGATACCTGCTGGTCCATACGCTTGAGGTGCGTTCGACGGTGAGCTGCTGGTCGATGCAGCGGAAGCGCAGGCCGGCGTTGCGAACGAGCGCACCGGGCAGCAGGCCGGCCTCGCAGAGCACCTGGAAGCCGTTGCAGATGCCCAGTACCGGCAGGCCCCCGCGGGCGGCGTCGACCACCGACCGCATGACGGGCGCCTGCGCGGCGATGGCGCCGGCGCGCAAATAGTCGCCGTAGGAGAACCCGCCGGGGATGATGACGGCGTCGACCCCGTGCAGGTCGGCATCGGCGTGCCAGAGCGAAACCGGTTCGGCGCCAACGATTTTGGCGGCCCGTAGAGCGTCGACGTCATCGAGGCTGCCGGGGAAGGTGATGACGCCGATACGGACGGTCACCGGGCTTCCCCGTCCGCGAGCCGGGTGACGGTCCAGGTCTCGATGACTGGGTTCGCGAGGATGGAGCCGGCGAGGCGTTCGAGCTCCTCGTCGGTGACGGCGCCGTCCACGTCGAGCTCGAAGTGTTTGCCGGCGCGGACCTCCGTGACGCCGGCGTGGCCGGACCTGGCGAGCGCGGCCTGGATCGCCTTGCCCTGCGGGTCGAGGATCTCCGGTTTGATGACGACATCGACTGCCACGCGGGCCACGGCGTGCTCCTGTCTGGAACGGTATCGGCGATCCCAGACTACCGGTGGCGGGCTCCCGGTCGGGCGGGCGGCGGGGAGCCGCGCCAAGAACAAGAACACAATCAGTGATCACTCCGTGACATTGCGGCAATGTAATGGCACTATCACACTGTGTCGGTGTAAGGGCCGCGTGACATCTGCTGCGGGCTCGCGTCGCGGAAGGAAGGTCTCGTGGAACTGGTCGAAACGGTGCGCGACATCGGCGTGCTGGCGCGAGCCGCTCGTATCGCACGGGGCTGGAGCCAGCAAGACGCGGCAGATGCTGCGGGCGTCTCCCGCCGGTTCGTCAACATGATTGAAGGCGGCCAGCACGTCAACGCCGAGGTAGGGCGGATACTGGCGCTGCTTCGCGCCCTGGACGTGCGCATCACTGCCGCGCTGCCGGCCGACGACCCGGTGACCATGCCGGAAGCACCCCACCGGGACACCGCCGAGCCGGATGAGATCGACCTCGATGCGTACCTGTCGACGTTTCGCACCCAGCCGAGGCCGATATGACGATCCCGCCCGGGGACCGCCGCGTACCGCTACAGCGGGGCCTTGTCGGGCCACAGCTGCACGTCGTCATGGACGGTGAGACGATCGCGATGGTGACCAGCGCGCGGGCTGGACGGGCAAAGCTGACCTACCTGCCAGGTGCCAGCGCCGTGACACGAGGGTTGTCGTGCAGCATGAAGACGACCACGGTGAGGCATTCGGGCACACCTGTGATCAATTGGATCAGCGGCCTGCTGCCGGACCGCGGCGAGGTTTTGGCCCGGTGGCGCTCGCGATTCGGGCTGAAGCGGATGGACGCCTATGCCTTGCTGTGGCATGTCGGTGAGGACGTGGCCGGGGCGGCGCGGTTCGTCCGACCCGACCGGCTGGACCACCTGGACGACGGCGCCGCCGAGCCTGTCACGGACGAGGCGATCGGCGAGCGAATCCGGGCGCTGACCGTCGATGCGTCCGCATGGGTTCCGTCGCCCGGCACAGGGCAGTTCAGCCTCGCCGGAGCCCAGGCCAAGTTCGCCCTCGCCCGCACCGACGACGGGCAGTGGGCCGAAACGACCGGTGCCAGGCCGACCACGCACGTCTTCAAACCGGCGATCCCGGGCATGGTCGATCAGGATCTCGATGAGCACCTCACGATGCGGCTGGCCGCCGCCGCGGGGCTTCCCGTCGCCCACACCGAGGTAATGGAATTCGCCGGTGCACGCTGCCTGGTCGTCACGCGCTTCGATCGCTACCAAGGGCCCGACGGGACGTGGCGGCGGCTGCACCAGGAGGACGCGGTACAGGCGCTGGGTCTATCACCACTGCTCAAAAACGAGCAGAACGGCGGCCCGGGGGTACGGGCCATCGTGAATCTGTTGCGGGACAACGTGACCGGCGAACACAGCGGCGAAGATGTCGACTCTTTCATCGACGCGACGGCATTCAACTGGCTCGTCGCCGGCACCGACGCCCACGCACGCAATTTCTCGCTCCTGCACACCCGCCGCAGCACCCGATTGGCGCCCCTGTACGACCTGAACTCGTTCCTGCCCTACGGGGCGGACCGGCCGCTGGGCCTCGCCATGAAGATCGGCTACACCGAACGGGATCCGGCTCGCATCAGTGCACGGCACTGGACGGAACTGGCCCGCGACTGCGGCGTCGACCCCGATGTCACCCTGGCCCGCGTGAAAGCCCTGGCCGAAGGCCTGCTCGCCGCGATCGACGGCGTTGTGACAGACGCCTCGATCCGCCGGTGGGACTCTCCTCTCCCGGGCAGACTGCGGGACCTGCTCGCGGCCCACATCACGGCATGCCAGCGGCGAATGTGAAGACATGCCTCGGCCCCCGTGCGCGTCGCGACACCGCAGGGTCTTTCACTCACCAGTGAGCACCATCCAGAAAGTCTGAACACACTCCCGCAAGAGGTACGGGCGACCGCCTCAAGCAGACGATCGTCCAGTCGCTCACCAGTCGAGTTGCGTAGAGCCCACCTCGACGCCCTCGGCGCGGGCGCCCTGAACGGAGTCGACGGAAGGGCACCCTTGTCGCTGCGGAAACAGGGGCCTGTCGGGGGAATGCCGTCATAGGCGGTTCGGTTACGTTGAGACGTGCCATCACCCGCCGAACCAGCCCGGCCCGCGCGTTTCGCGGCGCTGAAAAACCGCGATTGCAGCATCTATCTCGGCGGCGGGGCGCTGGCCATGATGGCGGACAACATCGAGCACGTGATCACTTACTGGGTGCTGTGGGAGATGTTCCACTCCCCCGCGCTGGTGGCGTTCGAGGTGGTGAGCCACTGGACGCCGTTCCTGCTCGGCTCGGTGCACGCCGGGGCGCTGGCGGACCGGTTCGACTGCCGCCGGGTGATCCAGGTCGCGCAGATCATGTTTATGACGGTGTCCCTGGGCTGGGCGCTGGCGATCGCGACCGGCACGCTGTCGATTCCGCTGGCGTGCGTGCTGCTCACGGTGCACGGCATGGCCGGGGCGCTGTGGGGGCCGGCCGAGCAGCTGATGCTGCAGGACTTCGTCGGGCGGGGTGAGCTGGAGAGCGCGGTTCGGTTGAACGCGACGGCGCGGTCGCTGGGGATCCTGTTCGGGCCGGTGGTCGGGTCTGCGCTGCTGCTCGGACTCGGACCGACCGGCGGGATGTTCGCGAACATGGCCATCTATCTGCCGCTGACGACGTTCCTGGCGGTGACGAAGTACACCGGACACCGCCGGGGCGGGATCGTGGCGCGCTCGCGGATGACGTTCCGTCAGGCCGGGCAGGTGATCCGCTTCGCCGCACACGATCCCGTGCTGATGGCGATGATCGTGCTCGGTGGGCTTGGCTCGTTCTTCATCGGCGCCGCCCTGCAATCGGTGATGCCGATCTTCGCGGACAAGCTGGGCGCCGGGTCAGCGGGCGTGACGTACGGGGTGCTGCTGTTCGCGGCCGGAGCCGGGGGCGTGCTCGGCGGATTGCTGCTGGAGCTGTTCCGCTTCCTCAAGCCGACGGTTCCCGCGGCGGTGATATCGACGCTCGCGTACGGGTTTTCGACGCTGGTGTTCGCGCTTACCGGAAGCTACGCGCTGGCGGTGGCCATGCTGTTCGTGGCCGGAGTGGCGAACCTGGCGGCGATGTCCATCTCGCAGACCGTGGTGCAGCTGATGGCACCGCCGGAGATCCGCGGCAAGGTGATCGGCGTGTACGGGATGTCCGCGAGCGGGCTGCGGATCGGGTCCGGATTCACCGTCGGACTGATGGCCGGCGCGGTCGGGGCCTCGTGGGCGCTGGGACTCTCGGCCGCGGCGCTGTGCGTCGGCACGGTGATACTCGTCGCCGTGATCCGGCGCGGGCGGCGGGCCGGCGGGGCCGCGAGCCGGACCGGGCTGGCGCTCGCGGACTGACCCGCCGGCTCTGCTGCCGGTGACGGGCGCCTCGCGGTTACGCGGGAGCCTCGCCGGCCTCCAGCGCGTCGGCGAACTCGCAAAAGGCGCTGTAGGCGCGCGGGCCGTAGATGGTCGCCGGGCCGCCCTTCATCAGGAACGTGACGCCGATCGCCTCGGCGGCCTCCTGGCGGGTGGCACCGGCCCGGGCGGCCGCCTGAGCCTGGGAGGCGATGCAGCCGTCGCATCCGTCGACCACGGCGATCGCCACGGCGATGAGCTCCTTGATCTTGGTCTCCAGCTCGCCGGCGGCGAACGCGGCGTGATGCAGCTCGCCAAAGCCCTTGTACACGTCCGGGATCGCCCGGCGCAGTTCGCGGTGCAGCGGACTGAGGGCCTTCAGCACGGCCTTGCCGTGCGGCGAGGGGGCGGTCCCGGTCTGCGCCGTGGGCTGTGTTTTCGGCTCGGTGATGGCCTGCGTCATGGTGACTCCTTGATCGGTGGAAGGGCGCGGCGATCGGTGAAAGGTGGCGGCGCCATGACCACCCTAACATACCCCTGGGGGTATCTACCGATCCGCGCGGGCGAGCTGCACCAGCGCGGCGGCCGCGCCGTCCGGCCGAGTGCCGCGCAGCCACACCGCACGCAGTCGGCGGCGCAGCATCAGGCCGGCGACCGTCACGACCACCAGCCGGCCGGCGGCGAGATCTCCGCGGACCGTGAGTTCCGAGAGCACTGCCGGTGCCGCACCGGCCGCTGCCGCGGTGCGGATCGCGGTGGTGGTGGAGAGTTGCAGCGCCGGTGGGGCGAGGTTCGCCGCTCCCCCGACGGCGCGTTCCAACACCTGCCGGGTGCCCGATCCTGGCTCGCGCAACAGCAGCGGCGTCGCGCAGAACTCGGCCATCGGCAGCGCCGACCGGCGCCGCGCCCATGGATGCGCGGGAGAGACCACGACCAGGAGCCGATCGGTGCCCACCTCGATCCGGGCCAGCGTCTTCGGGATCGACGGCCCCTCCACGAACCCGACCGGAACGGAGCCGGTCTGCACCGCCGCGATCACGTCGGTCGAGTTCGCGACCCGCAGATTCACGGCGAGGCCGGGATGTTCGGCATGCAGGCGCACCAGCCATTCCGGCAGCAGGTACTCGGCGATGCTCAGCGACGCGGCGACCGCGAGCTCGGCGGATCGCTTCCGGCGCAAGGCTTCTGCCCCGCGCGAGAGTTCTTCTATCGCCAGCAGGACCGGCTCCGCCCAGCCGACCACCAGCTCGCCGGCCGCGGTGAGCCCGGACCCCGTCGATCGCCTCACCAGAAGTGGCAGGCCGAGTCGCCGCTCCAGCGCGTCGATCCGCGCGCTGGCCGACGGCTGGCTGATGCCGTGTGCCGCAGCGGCCTTGCCGAGGCTGCCGCGCTCCGCCACGCTCGCGAGCAGCGCCAGGGAATCGATATCCGGGTGCGGCGCAAACCTCGTCATAGATAAATCCTATGACGGCGCCAGGCAAACGGCGGCTACCGGACTCCGTCGCGGGCTGTGAGGCTGAGTGGTGTTACGACTCAGGCACAGTCAGGCGGTTGGTCAAATGGGTGGTCCGGTGGAGGCTCAGGCGAATGGTTGGGTGAATACGCTCGCCGCGGAACGTCGTCATACTCGGATGCTCGGCGCGATCCGGCCGCGGATACCCGGGCTGGCCGTCGCCGCCGGGGCCGTCGCGGTCGCCTTCGCGGTGAACCGGGCGCTGCCGTCGCTGAGCCCGCTGACGATCGCCGTGATCCTGGGCGCCGTCCTCGGCAACGTGGGCGTGGACCTGGCCGTGCTGAAACCCGGCCTCGGGTATGCCGCGAAGAAGCTGCTGCGGGTCGGGATCGTGCTGCTGGGCCTCAAACTCGCGATCGGGGACGTGCTGCACCTGGGTGGGCGCGGCCTGGCGATGGTCGTGGTGGTGGTGACCATCACGTTCTTCGGCACGCAGCTTCTCGGCCGCGCGATGGGCCTGTCCAGGGGGACGAGTCTTCTTGTGGCGACTGGGTTCTCGATCTGCGGGGCCTCCGCCGTGGCCGCGATGGACGGCGTGACGAAAAGCCGCGAGGAGGAGGTGGTGACGGCGATCGCGTTGGTGACGATGTGCGGCAGCCTCGCCATCGTCGTGCTGCCGTTGCTCAAGGGGCCGCTCGGGCTGTCGGACGCGGCTTTCGGATCGTGGGTCGGCGCCAGCGTGCACGACGTCGCCCAGGTGGTGGCCACCGCATCGGTGATCGGGCCGGCGGCGCTCGCCCCGGCGGTGATCGTGAAGCTGACCCGCGTGGTGCTGCTCGCGCCGCTGGTCGCCGGGATGAGCCTGTGGCAGCGGAGGGGCTCGGCGCGCACCAACCGGGTCCCCGGCGAGAAGCGCCCGCCGATCGTTCCGCTCTTCGTCGTCGGCTTCCTGGCGATGGTCGCGGTGCGGTCCACGGGCCTGGTGCCGGCGGGCGTCTTGAACGTGGCACAGACCTGCGAGACGGTGCTGCTCGCGGCCGCGCTGTTCGGGCTGGGGACCAGCGTGAACCTGAAGACGCTCTTCACTACCGGCGGCCGCGCGGCGCTGCTGGGGCTCGCCTCCTGGGTGCTGATCGCGGCGCTCGCGTACGCCGGGGTGCGGCTGATCGGGTAGCGACCGATCGAGTCGGCGGTTGATCGGATACAGCGGTTGATCGGATACAGCGGTTGATCGGATACAGCGGTTGATCGGATACAGCCGCGCCGCATCCGGGCCGGCTCAAGTCCGGGCGCGGCGCGCCGATGACAGGCACATGGGGCTATCCGTCCACGCGTCGGCGAGGGACAGCATTCCCGCGCGACCGCGCCCGGCGGAAAACCCGGCGGAAAGCCCGGCCGTCAGCACAGCGCATGGTGCCGCCGACAGCGCGGCGGCGTGCGGCGTGGTCGACGCGCTGGTCTTCCGCCAGATCGGACGCGACACCTGGGCGCATGTGGGCGGCCTCGGCCGGGGCAAAGGGTGGGCGGGAATCATCAACCTCGACGAGACCGATGGTCCGCTCGCGTTCCGCATTCCCGCCCGCGTCGGCGAGGTGTACCGGGCACGGTTCGGCGAACCGGACCGGTTGTTCGGGCAGTATGACGCCACCGGCGGCGGGGTGGTGCGGGTCTCCGTCGACGTGGCCGTCGTGCTGGGGAGCCCGACGGACCCGATCGCCGCCGCCGACGACGCCCAACTGTTGCGGCTGGCCCAACTCATCGACGCCGAGATCTCCGAGATCGACCCGTCGAAGCGGCTCGCCGACGAACTCGCGGTGCTCACCGCCGTCCGCGAATTGATGGACGCCCCCATCGACTGCGGGCGGGACGCCGCCGTGCGGCACCTGATCACCGTCGCCACCAAGGCACTCTCCTGTGCGATCGGCGTGCTCTGCGACGGGTCCGGCACCCTGACCGTGGTGGGCGACGAGACCGTCGCCGCCGACGACTGGCGCCGCGTGATGGACGACCTCGAATCGCATCTGTGCCGCGACCCGTGCTGCTGCCACGACAGGTCGTCATCCCCGTCGCGCCTGCTCTGCGAGCTGCTTCCGCAGACACGATCCGTGCTCACCACGCGCGTGCCCGAGCCCATCGGCGGAATCCTGCTAATGACCCACACCTCGGCCGACCCGCGCGATTTCTCCCTGCAGTGCCAGCGCCTCGCGCGGAACATCGTCGAGACCGGGACGGTCGTGGCGCGGACCGCGATCCTGCGCGATGAGCTGCACGCCGCCGCGGAACGGGCCTCGGCCGCCGCCCGCACCGATCCGCTCACCGGCCTCGGCAACCGGCTGGCGTGGGACGAGGCCATCGTGCAGGCGCAGGCGGAGGTCGACGCCGGCGGAACCTTCTCCGTGGTGACCCTCGACGTCGACGGCCTCAAGGACATCAACGACCGGTACGGTCACGACGCCGGCGACGACCTGCTGCGCCGCTGCGCCGCGGTGATCCGCGCCCATTGCAGCGAGGCGGACCTAGCGGTGCGCCTCGGCGGGGACGAGTTCGCGATCCTGGTGCCGCATGCGCTCGGCCCGGGAGATGCGACCTACATCGCGTTCACCACCGCGCTATCCGGTCTGCGGTCGACGCGGGACACCGTGACGGCGAGCCTGGGGGTGTGCACCGTGAACCCCGGCGGCAGCGTGTTCGACGCCGTGCGCGAGGCCGATATGCAGATGTACGGCAACAAGCGCCAGCGGCGCACGGCGCGCGCCCCGATTTGGGCCATTTAGCGGGCGCTGCACGCAACGTGAGCGGCGGCGCGGGTTTGGGCGCCGGCCGTTACCGCAGCGGCGATCTTTGCGTCGGCGATCATAGAGGTGTGAAGAGCCCGCCCCCGCTGCCCGATCGCGACGGCGTCTCCGCGGCCCGGCTCACCATGCCGCGGGGCGGAACATGGCCGACGGTGGCGGCGTTCCTGCTGGAGCGCACGCACGGCGCCGAGGAGGTGCGCCGCCGACTGGCCGCCGGCGAGGTGGTGCTGGGCGACGGCAGCGTGGTTGCCGACGACAGCGCAGTTGCCGACGGCACGCCCTACCGCGGCGGCGAGACCGTCTACCTGTACCGCGATCTGCCCGACGAGACGCCGGTTCCGGGCGAGATCGACGTGCTGTACGCCGATTCCGACATCGTGGTCGTCGACAAGCCGCATTTCCTGGCGACCATGCCCCGCGGGCGGCACGTGGTGCAGACGGTGGTGGTCCAGATGCGGCGACGGCTCGGCCTGCCGCAGTTGTCCCCCGCGCACCGCTTGGACCGGCTCACCGCCGGCGTGCTGCTGCTCACCGTCCGGCCCGAGGTGCGCGGCGCGTACCAGCTCCTGTTCCAGCGGCGCGAGGTCGCGAAGACCTACCTCGCCCTGGCGCCGATCCGCGACGACCTGGGGCTTCCGACCGTGGTCCGATCGCGAATCGTCAAGCTCCGCACCAGCATTCAGGCGGTAGAGGTGCCCGGCGAGGCGAACGCCGTCACCCACGTCGACCTCGAAAGCGCGTTCACCGCGCCCGACGGCCGCGTGCTCGGCCGCTATCGGCTCACGCCGCTCACCGGCCGCACGCACCAGTTGCGGGTGCACCTCGCGCGCCTCGGCATCCCCATCGTGAACGACCCGCTGTACCCGACACTGCAGGAGCACCGGCCGGGCGACTTCTCGCGGCCGCTGCGGCTGCTGGCATCGACCCTCGAGTTCACCGACCCGCTGTCCGGCCGGCCGCGGCGGTTCGTATCGAGGCGGTCGCTTCTATGACGTTGATGACGGAGTTCGCGGATAAGCTCTGAGATGGACAGAAGGAGGCGGCGTGCCGAGTTGGCTTGAGGGGCGAGGTTTCGCCATCACGTTCGGCGTGCTCTTCGGCATCGTGCTCTTGCGGGCGCAGGCCACGTACTGGGCGGGCCGCGGTGCCATGACCGGCGCGCGCCACACCCGCCTCGGCCGCCGGCTGGACGGTCCGCGGATGACGCGGGCCGTCGCCGCGCTGAATCGCTGGGGCCTTCCGGTGGTCACCGTGTCCTTCCTGACGGTCGGCTTCCAGACCATGGTCAACGCGGCGGCCGGGCTCACCCGGATGCGTTGGGGCCGCTACACGGCCGCCATGTTGCCGGGGTGCGCCGCCTGGTCGGCCATCTACGCGACGGCCGGTTTCGCCGCGCTCACCGCGTGGATGCGCCTGCACGGGGCGTGGAAGTGGGCGGCGTTCGGCGCCGTCCTGCTGGTGGTCGCCGGCGGCGTGGCCATCGCGTGGCACGTGCGGTATGTGCGGCGCAAGCGCCTGATTCAGGGTGACGCTATCGGGGCAATCAGTCCCGACGCTCCAGCAGTGCCGGATTGATCTCGGCCGGCAGCGCGGCGCTGTGCACGATGCCCAGTTGCTGCGTCGCCCGCGTCATGGCGACATAGAGGTCACCGAGCCCGTGCACGCCGGCGGCGACGATGGCCGCCGGTTCGACGAGGATCACCCTGTCGAACTCCAACCCCTTGGCCTGCTTGACGTCCAGCACCACGACGCGCCGTCCCGGGCCTGCCTGACCCGACGCCTCGGGCACGAGATCCTTGACTGCGGCGAGAATGTCACCATCTCCGCCGGCGTGCAGCACGGCCAGTTGGCCTGCCTGCATTGTCTCCGCCTCCGCCGCGGCCGCCGCGGCCACCGCGGCCCGGAGCCCGGCCCCGTCGGCCCGCGTGACCCACGGCCGCACACCCGTCTCGCGCAGCGATGACGGCGGGGAGAGGTCCGGATCGATGGCGGCGAGCACGGGCGCGGCGAGTGCCATGATCTCGCCGGGGGTGCGGTAGTTCACGGTGAGCTCGGCGAGCCGCCAGCGGTCCCGCGCGTGCGGGGCCAGCGCCGCCGCCCAGTTGGACGTTCCTGCGGGGTCGGAGGTCTGTGCCGTGTCGCCGACCACCGTCATCGACTTGAGCGGGCAGCGGCGGAAGATCGACCGCCAGGCCATCGGCGAGAGCTCTTGCGCCTCGTCCACCACCACGTGCCCGTAGGTCCACTCCCGGTCGGCGGCGGCGCGGACCGCGGTGCTGCCCTGCGGCGCGGCAGTGTCGTGCAGTGCGGCGATGTCCTCGGCGGTGAGCATGCTGAGTGTGAAGGCGATGCCGGAGCCGCTGACCCCGGCCTCCTCGGATCCCAACGCCTGCAGGGTGTCTCGCGCAAAGGCCAGCTCCTCGGCCAGCGCGGCCTGCTGGGCGCGGTCGGATTCCGGTATCTCGCCCAGCAGCTCCGCGGCCTCGTCGATGAGCGGGATGTCGGACGTGGTGAGCGGGCTGCCGACCGGCCGCAGCAAGAGCTCCCGCTGTTCGGCGCGCAGCGATGGCGCGGCACGCTTCAGCCGCTCCGGGTCGGTGAACAGGTCCTGCACCAGCCGCTGCGGGGTGACGAGCGGCCAGATGTCCGCCAGCGCGGCCTGGATCACCGTGTCGCCGGCCATGTCTCGCACGACGTCCGACGGGTCCGGCCGTATCGCGTCCGGCTCGAGCGAGGCCACCCCGGGCCGTTCCACCACCTGTTTCGCCAGCCCGTTCAGCACGGTGCGCACGAAGATGCTGCGCGCCCTGTTGTGCGGCCGACGGGATGCCCAGGCGCGCCGCTGCGCCCGGCGCAGCAGATCCGGATCGAGCACAACCGTGCCGTGGTCGTACGGCACACGCCGCGCGGTGGCCGGCACGCGCTGCCGGTCCAGTACGGCGTGGTCGAGGATCTTCGTCATGCGCAGCGAGCCCTTCAGAGCGGCGGCCTGCGGGCCGTCCTCGGCGCTCGCCTCGATCCCGGGCAGCAGCGTGCCGATTGTCGCCAGTACTACGGACGTCTCGCCGAGCGACGGCAGTACCTGGCCGATGTACTGCAGGAACGTGGTGCTCGGGCCGATCACCAGCACACCGTGCGCGCCGAGCCGCTCGCGGAACGTGTAGAGCAGGTACGCGGCGCGGTGCAGGGCGACCACCGTCTTCCCGGTACCCGGACCGCCCTGCACCACGAGCACACCGTCGCGGTCCGCACGGATGATCGCGTCCTGCTCGGCCTGGATGGTCTCGATGATGTCGCCCATGCGCCCGGTGCGCGGCGCATTGAGCGCCTCGATGAGTGCGCCGTCGCCGACGACCCCGACATCGACCACGGACTCGTCGAGCATCGCGCCGTCCGCCTTGAAGAACTCGTCGGACACCGACGTCACACGACGCTTCCTGGTGCGAATATGCCTGCGACGCACGACATCCTGCGGATCGAGGGCTGTCGCCGTATAGAACGGAGCGGCCATCGGCGCCCGCCAGTCCATCAGAACCTGCTCACGCGCCGGGGTATTGTCGGCGAGCCCCATCCGCCCGATGTGCAGGGCGTGTCCGTCTTCGAGGTCCAGCCGGCCGAAGCACAGCCGGTCCTCCGCGGCGGCGAGCATGGAGAGCTGCTGCGCATAGCGGAACTGCAGGGCGTCTCGGGTGAACAGGCCCGATGGGGTGCCGTCGTTCTCGAACATCGCAGCGTCCTTCTGACCCTGCACATGGCGTCGCTCCGCATCGAGCAACCGGTACAGCAGGTCGAGGTGCTTCTGCTCGGCCTCGATCGCGGAGCGGCGTACATCCAACGGTCCGTCCAACGGCTCGTCCAACTTCGGTGGCCTCCTGGCAAACTTTGGCGGCCATCCAGCCTACGCCATGGATGCGAACCGGGGTGACGGACTTACGTCAGGGCCGCTGCGCCAGCACCACCGTGTCGATGGCGGGCCGATCCGCGCCGGGCACCTCGCGCAGCGGCTCGGCAGCGACCTCCACCAGCATGTCGGGCGCGACCTTGCCCAGATCGTCGATGATATCCGTTGCGGTGTAGAGGATCTCCGGGTCCTGAGGCCCTCCGGTGCCGTGGGTGATATTGCGCGTGTTGTGGCCGATCATCAGGATCCGCCCGCCGGGACGCAGGGCTGCGGCCGCGCGCCTGAGCACGGTCCGGCGCAGCGCCGCCGGTAGGTGCGCATAGACGATCATCGCGAGGTCCACCGGCTCCGGCGTGAACGTGAGGGCGTCCGCGCAGATCCATGTGACGGGTATGACGCTGTGCTGCTGCGCCGTTGCCGCTTCGAGTTGCCGCGCCTTCTCGAGCGCCTTCGCGGAGAAGTCCACACCGGTGACGTGCCAGCCACGCTGCGCAAGGTAGACGGCGTTGCGCCCCTCGCCGCAGGCAATGTCCACGGCGCGGCCGGGAGGCAGGTCCGCGGTGTGCTGCACGACGAAGCGATTCGGCCCCGCGCCCCAGACGAGTTCGCTGGCCGCATAGCGGGCGTCCCAGTCGGCGGCCGTCGCTGTCGGCGCAGCAGCATAGCCCGGACCGTGTTCGTGCGTCATGGCTCTATTCTGGCGCCCTTCGCTGATGGGTCACCGATCAGCGCCGCGGACTGCTGGGCGATGGCCAGTTCCTCGTTGGTGGGGACGACGAGCACGGTGACCGGTGAGCCGTCGGGCGAGATGATCCGGGCGGCTGCCGAGGAGGCCGGGGCCCGAGCTACATTGCGGTCCGGGTCGATCGAGATACCCAGCGCCGCTAGGTTTTCGACGGCCCGCGCACGGACGATCGGGTCGTTCTCGCCGACCCCGGCGGTGAAGATCAGGGTGTCGAGGCGCCCGAGGATCGCGTGGTAGGCGCCGATGTACTTGCGCAGCCGGCGGGTGTAGATGTCGAGCGCCAATTCCGCCTGTTGCGCACCGGCGCCGCCGGCCGCGATCTGGCCGTGCACGTCGCGCAGGTCGACCGTGCCGGTCAGGCCCTTCATTCCCGAGGGCCTGCTGAGCAAATCCTCGAGCCCGTCGGCGTCCAGGTGAGCAGCGCGCATGAGGTGGATCAGGACGCCGGGGTCGATGTCGCCGCCGCGGCTGCCCATGACCAGGCCCTCCAGCGGGGTCAGGCCCATGGACGTGTCCAGGGCCCGGCCGCCCGCGATGGCAGACGCGGAGGCGCCGTTGCCCAGGTGCAGCACGATCTGATTGAGTTCGGCGTAGGGCCGGCCCACGTGCGCGGCCGCGGCACGCGAGACATAGCAGTGGCTGATGCCATGGAATCCGTATCGTCTGATCCCGTACTTCCGCGCGAGGCCTCGATCGATCGCGTAGGTGGCGGCGACCTCGGGAAGCGCGGCGAAGAAGGCGGTGTCGAAGACCGCGACCTGCGGAACGGCGGGGAATGCGTCGAGGGTGCACTCGATGAGGGCTGCGTTCGCCGGATTATGCAGGGGCGCCAGGGGAATGAGGTCCCGGACGGTCTGTAGCACATCCGGTGTGATGAGAGTGGGTCTGCGAAACCGCTCCCCGCCGTGCACCACGCGGTGGCCGATCGCGCGTAGGTCGACAGCGTGCGGATCGAAGCCGGCCGCCGACATCTCCTCCCGCGCCGCGGCGAGGGCGGAGGCGTAATCGGCGGTACCCCCCACGGTATTGCCGACTGCGCCGCCTCCGGTGCTACCTATCCGCTCCACGATGCCCTTGACGGCGACGCGACCCGAATCCGGTTCCAGCAGTTGGTATTTGAGCGAGGACGAGCCCGCGTTGAGAACCAGTACGTACGCCGTCATCTCCGTTATCCCTGCGCCTGAATCGCGGTGATGGCCACGGTGTTGACGATATCGTCCACCGTCGCGCCGCGGGACAGGTCGTTGACGGGCTTGGCGAGCCCCTGCAACACCGGCCCGATCGCCACCGCCCCGGCGCTACGCTGCACGGCCTTGTAGGTGTTGTTGCCGGTGTTCAGGTCCGGGAAGATCAGCACGGTGGCGCGCCCGGCAACCGGGGACGTGGGTGCCTTGGCCGCCGCCACGGTCGGATCGACGGCGGCGTCATACTGCATCGGGCCGTCGACCGCGAGGTCTGGCCGCCTGGACCTGACGAGATCCGTTGCGATACGCACCTTCTCGACGTCTGCACCGCTGCCCGAGGTGCCGGTCGAGTAGGACAACATGGCGATGCGCGGGGCGATGCCGAACTGCTGCGCCGTCCCGGCTGCGGAGATCGCGATGTCGGCCAACTGCTCGCTCGTCGGGTCGGGGATCACCGCGCAGTCCCCGTACACCAGAACCCGGTCCGCCAGGCACATCAGGAACACGCTGGAGACGACCGACGTGCCGGGCGCGGTGCGGATGATCTCGAACGCGGGCCGGACGGTGTCGGCCGTGGTGTGCGCGGCACCGGAGACCATGCCGTCCGCGTATCCGAGCTGCACCATCATCGTGCCGAAATACGAAGGCTGAGCGACGATCTCGTCCGCCTGGGCCAGCGTCACGCCCTTGTGCGCACGCAGCGCCGCATAGCGCTCGGCGAACTCGGCGCGCAGCGCGGGATCGTCCAGCGAGATCACCTGCGCAGCAGCGATATCCAGGCCGAGTGCGGACGCGCGGGATCGGACGGCGGCCTCGGCACCGAGCAGCGTGATGTCCGCGACGCCGAGCCGCAGCAGCGAGGCGGTGGCGCGCAGGATGCGGTCGTCGCCGCTCTCCGGGAGGACGATCCGGCGCCGCGCCGAACGGGCCCGCCCGATCAGCCGGTACCCGAACATCAGCGGCGTGACGACATCGGAGGCCGGAACATCGAGGGCCCGCTGCAACTCCTCGGCGTCGATGGAATCCGCGAACACCCGCAGCGCGGTCTCCACCTTGACGGCAGAATCGGCGGTGAGCCGCCCGCGGACATCGGCGAGAGCCGTTGCGGTGGCAAAGGTATCGTGCCGCGATACGGCTATGGGCAGCTCCTGGTCGAGCCCGTCGAGCAGGGCCTGGATGGGCTCCGGCGGCAGATACCCACCGGTGAGCACGATCGCCGACAGGTGCCCGTAGGTGCCCGCCTGGTGGGCCAGGACCAGCCCGGGCAACAGGTCCGACCGGTCCCCCGGCGCGATCACCGTGCAGCCAGGGCGGAGCCTGGTGAGCACGTTCGGCAGCGACATCGCGGCAACCACGAACCCCATGGACTCCCGCCGCAGCCAGTCCGGATTGCCGCGCAGCAGGGTCGCATCGCAGGCCTCGAGCAGCGCGGAGACCGGCGGGGCAACCAGCACCGGTACCTCCGGGATGACGCCGATCGGCATGCGCGGCAGCGACTCTCGCGCCTGGGGTTCGCGTAACCGGGCCGCCCGCGACTGCGCGGACAGCCAGGCCGTGAGTCCGGCCCGCACCGCCTCCTCGGATCCGGGATCGACGCGGTTGGCGATGATCGCGATCGTCTGCGCATGTGCGGCCGCGAGCTCCGCCAGGGCCACATCGGCGACAGCGCACACGTCATGCGGGCCGCGCCCGTGGCCCGAGATCACCAGCACCACCGGGGATCCGAGGTCGGCTGCCACCTTTGCGTTGAAGGTCAGCTCGCCGGGGGTGGCCACATCGGCGAAGTCGCTACCCAGCACGACGAGCGCGTCGAAATCGCGGGACAGCTCGTTGAAGCGTCGCACGATCTCGGCGTGCGCGGCCGCGGGATCGCGGTGGACGTCGTCATAGGTGACGCCGATGGCGGTCTCGCGACGCTGGTCGATCGCCGGATGCGCGAGCAACAGATCGACCACGAGGTCCGCGTCGGGCGCGGGCGTGACGGGGCGAAACACGCCGACCCGCTGCACTTGTCGGGTGAGCAGATCGGCGAGACCGAGTGCCACGATCGATTTGACCGACGCGCCCTCGGCCGCCACGACAAAGACGCTGCGAGTCACGGGAGAGACGCTACCGGGCGGACGCGTGGCATAGGCAGGGACTTTCGTCACGGCGCGCCGTAGGCTTCCTGACCATGACGGAATCCACGCGACCCACATCGGGCGCTGCGCCCGCGACGCGCGGCCAGGTCGCTGCGTGGGCGATATGGGACTGGGGGTCCGCGGCATTCAACGCGGTCATCGTGACGTTCGTGTTCTCGGTGTATCTGACCAACTCCGTCGGCAAAGGGCTGTGCACACCGAGCCAGCTGACCGAGGACGGTGCCTGCCCGGCGGCCTCCTCCTGGCTCGGGTACGCGCTCGGCATCGCCGGATTCTTCATCGCCGTGCTCGCACCGGTCACCGGCCAGCGCGCGGACGCCGGCGGGCATCGACGGCTGTCGCTGGGCGTGTTCACCGGTGTCGCGGTGCTCGCCACCGCGGGGCTGTTCTTCGTCAAGCCGCACGACAGCTACCTCTGGTATGGCCTGCTCCTGATGGGCATCGGCTCGGTGGTGATGGAGTTCGCCGGGGTGTCCTACAACGCGATGCTGCGGCAGGTCTCCACTCCCGAGAACATTGGCCGCGTTTCGGGTTTCGGATGGTCGATGGGGTATTTCGGCGGCATCGTGCTGCTGCTGGTCTGCTACGTCGGGTTCATCTCCGACTCCGCGGTGTTCGGGGTGCCGACCGACGAGTCGCTCAACATCCGCGCCGTCGCGCTGTTCGCCGCCGCCTGGCTGACGATCTTCGCGATCCCGGTGTTACTGAAAGTCCCTGAGGTACCAGGGGTTCCGCCGGAGGCACGGCTCGGATTCCTTGCGTCGTACCGGAAACTGTTCCGCGACATCGGCGCGCTGATCCGCACCGAGCGGCACACCGCCTACTTCCTGCTGGCGAGCGCGCTGTTCCGGGACGGGCTCGCCGGTGTCTTCACCTTCGGCGCCGTGCTCGCCGTCCAGGTCTACGGATTCAACCCCGGGGACGTGCTGATCTTCGGCGTCGCGGCGAATGTCGTCTCGGCCCTCGGCGCCGTCACCGCGGGCCGCTTCGACGACCGGATCGGCCCGAAGACGGTGATCACGGTATCGCTGGTCGGCATGCTGGCGACCGGGATCGTGCTGCTGTTCGTCTCGGGGCAGGGGATGTTCTGGATCTTCGGGCTGATCCTGTGCCTGTTCGTCGGGCCGGCGCAGTCCTCGTCGCGAACCTTCCTGGCCCGGCTCGCGCGGCCCGGCGCCGAGGGCGAACTGTTCGGCCTGTACGCGACCACCGGCCGGGCCGTCTCGTTCCTGGCGCCGGCGCTGTTCGGCGCGTTCGTCGCTGTCTTCCACGCGAACCGCGCCGGCATCGTCGGCATTCTACTGGTGCTGGCGGTGGGGCTCGTCGCGCTGCTGCCGGTGCGCCGCCCGGTCGACACCCTCACGGGTGTGACGATAGGCCGGTGATCGCCCGCGACCCCCGCGCCCTCGCGGCCGTCTTCCTCGGCGGCGCCGCAGGCACACTGGCACGGGCGCTGCTCGCGCACGTCTGGCCGGTGGTACACGGACAGTGGCCCTGGGCGACGTTCACGGCGAACGTGGCCGGGGCGGCTGTGCTGGCAGCCGTGCTGCTCACCGTGCACGAACGGCTTCCCTATCGCAGGCTGCTGCTCGGCACCGGCCTGTGCGGCGGGCTCACCACGTTCTCCACCGTCCAGGTGGAGCTCGTCATGATGCTTCGCGATCGCGAGTTCGCCTTGATGGCAACGTATCTCACGGCGTCGCTCGCGGCTGGCCTCCTTGCCGCGCATGTCGTCACCCGTGTCATCACCATCGTTCGGGAAGAGCGGGAATGACGGCTATGACGACGTTCTCGTGGATCGCCATGACGCTGGCGGGCGGGCTCGGCGCGGTGCTGCGGCTCGTGGTGGACAGCGCTGTGAAGTCCCGGCTCGGCGCGCGCTTCCCGTATGGGACGCTGATCGTCAACCTGTCCGGCGCGTTCCTACTCGGCCTGGTGACGTCGGCCGCGTTGCCGTCACCGGTGTCACTGATCGTCGGCGCCGGAATGATCGGCGCATACACGACGTTCTCGACGTGGATGCTGCAGACGTATGAGTTGGCCGATGGTGGCGAACTGCGCTATGCCGCAGCGAATATCGTCATCCCCGCCGCCGGCGGACTGGCGGCAGCCGCCCTCGGCTACTGGCTGGGCACGCTGATATAGCGCCCTGCGGCGAGGCGCGCAAAGTCGCGTCGAGCTTGAAGGTGCATCTCATGGCCTTCTCACCCACGACGTCTTGCGTGGAGGTCGTACAACAAACCCTCACACGGGGATGGTGAATGACGATGAGCGACGACAAGCGCCCGGACGAAGCCCCCACGTCCCCGGCGGAACCCGACCCGACTCAGCAGCTCGGCGGGTGGCCGGGTTGGCGATCGACGTGGCAGCCGGGCTGGCAGCACAGTCCGACCGGCGGATGGCAACCCGGGTGGCAGGCCGAGCCCCCCCTCCCGCCGCACACTGGGCAGGCTCCCCGGCAGACCCCGCCGCGGAAGCGGCGCTGGGTCGTCCCGCTCGTGTCGGCGGCCGCGCTGGTCGTCGCGGCGGCGGTCGGTGCCGGTGTGGGGCATGCGCTGTGGCCGGACACATCGATCGCCGGGTCGGGACCGGTCGCCATGCGCGGTGGCCCCGCGACGGCGCCGTCGACCGGCCAGGCGGGCGGCTCGAACGGCAGCTCCGGCAGCTCGGGAAATTCGGGAAGCTCAGGCAACTCCGGAAGCTCCGGCAATTCCGGCGGCTCAGGAAGCTCCGGCAACTCGGACGGCGATTCCGATGGGAACGACCAGTTCCCCGGCTTCGGCGGATTCCCGGGCTTCGGCGGGTTCCCCGGATTCGGCAATGGGTCAGGTAACGGACCAGGCAACGGATCCGGTAACGGTCAGCAGCAGTCCGGCGCGGTGAGTTCCGCACCGGGGTCGCCGAGCAACATCACGGCGATCCGGAACAAGGTCGAACCGGGCATAGTCGATATCAACGTCGTCTTCCAATACCAGCAGGTTGCGGGGGCCGGCACCGGCATCGTGCTCACGACGAACGGTGAGGTGCTGACGAACAACCACGTGATCGACGGCGCGACGAGCATCTCGGTCACCGATCTCGGGAACGGGAAGACCTACGGCGCAACGGTCGTCGGCTACGACCCGTCCGGTGACGTGGCGCTGCTGCAACTGAAGGGAGCATCCGGGCTCACGACCGCGACAATCGGCAACTCCTCCACTGTGAAGGTGGGTGACCCGATCGTCGGTATCGGCAATGCCGGCGGCAGCGGCGGAACGCCTTCCGCGGCAGGCGGTTCCGTCACGGCGCTGAACCAGAGCATCTCGGTGGGCGACGAGATGTATGGCACCACGGCGCATCTCACCGGCCTGATCCAGACGAACGCCAACATCCAGTCCGGCGACTCGGGCGGCCCGCTCGTGACGAGCTCCGGGGCGGTGATCGGCATGGACACCGCGGCGTCCACCGGTCCGGCCGCGACCGACAGCGGGCACGAGGGATATGCCATTCCGATCGCGACGGCACTGTCGGTGGTGAAGACGATCCAATCCGGGCAGGGCACCGCCACCATCCACGTCGGCCCCACCGCGGCACTGGGCGTGCTGGTCACCAGCAGCGCGCGGTCCGGCGCGCAGGGCAACCAACTGCCTGGGCAGCAGCCGGGCACGGCCACCCCGCAGGGCGCCGTGATCGCGGGCGTGATCGCCGACGGAGCCGGCGCGACAGCCGGCCTGCAGATCGGCGACGTCATCACCTCGATCGGCGGCCACACCGTGACGTCCCCCGCGCAGCTGAGCACGCAGATGCTCACCTACCACCCCGGGCAGTCCGTGGCGCTCGGCTGGTCCGACCCGAACGGTGTGGCGCACCACGCCACGGTGATCCTCGGGACGGGCCCGGCTGCCTGATACCGGCCGCACGCATCGGGCTGAGAATCAGGATGCGAATTGGGTTGTGAATCGCGGCCGGTCGGGTTATCCGACCAGCCGCGATTCGCGGTCGTAGTTGCGGCCCAGGAACGCCGGTACCCGCGCCCACCGGAACGCGAAAATCATCACCAGCAAGGTGGCGACGTATGGGAGCATGGCGACGAACTGGTGCGGAATGCCGATTCCGGCGACCTGACTGCGCAGCGCCAGGACCTCCATGCCTGCGAAGAACGCGGCTCCCGCGACGATGAACTGCGGACGCCAGCCGCCGAAGAACGTCAAGGCGATCGCGAGCCAGCCGCGGCCCGCTGCCATGCCGTCCGTGTAGGTACCCGAGTAGACCATCGGCAGGTACGCACCCGCGATCGCCATCAACGCGGACCCCACGATGCCGGTCCACAACCGGGTCGACGCGACGTTGATGCCCAAACTGTCGGCCGCCTTCGGATTCTCACCAACCGACCGAAGTCGCATGCCGGCATCGGTCCGGAAGAGGAACCACCACAGGGCCGCCGACCCGATCAAGGCCAGGTACACCATCGGATCTTGGTGGAACAGGACTGGTCCGACGACCGGAATGTCGGCCAACAGCGGGATTCGCCATTTCTGCAGCAGCGGGATCAAGGGCGGAGACATCGTCACTCCGATCACCACCCGATACAGCAGACTGGCAGCTCCTAACGCGAGGAAGAACAGCGCAAGGCCGACGACGAACTGGTCCAGCCGCAGGTACGTCGTGACGGCGGCGAGCACGAGCCCGAACAATGCGCCCACCAGTCCGGCCGCGATGATGCCGGCCGCATTCGACCCCACCTTGAGGCTGACGAGGAACCCGACCGCGGCGCCGAGCGTCAGCATCCCCTCCTGGGACACGTTGAAGACGCCGGCGCGGCCAGAGAGCATCGTCCCCTGCGACGCGAAGACGTACGGCACCATGGCCGTCACCACCAACGCCAGGAAGTTCGTCAGTTCACTCATGGTTGGGCCTCCATGGCCGTGATGCTGTCGGGTCCGGCGTGAGCGCGCCCCGTAGCCTGTCGCGCTGTGGCCGGCCGCGGCGGTCGCTTCCGTCCGCTCCGTTGCCAGCGCGTGGCCAGCACATCGGACAGCAGCAGGAACAGGAGAATCAGGCCCTCGACAATCAGCACCAGCTCTGCCGGAACCTGTGCGGTGCGTTGCATGGCCGACGCGCCGATCTCCAGGATCGAAATGCCGAACGCCACAAAGGGAACCAGCGCGACGCTGCCCCGCGCGATCAGGCCGATGATGATCCCGAGCAGCAGGTAATTGGACTGGATCCCCTCAAGCAGATTGCCGTGCACTCCCGCCACTTCGATAGCCCCCGCTAGCCCGGCCGCCATCCCGCCGACGATCACGGCACCGACGGCGATACGGGCGGTGCGGATGCCGTGCACCTTCGCCGCGCGCTCGTTGATCCCGACCGCGCGCAGTTCAAAACCCGGTGCGCTGCGACGCATCAGGATCGCGCCGATGACGACGACGGCCGCCGTGATGAAGACCCCGATGTGCAGGGCGGGACGCCCGACCGTCGGCAGCATCGCACCGGCGCCTACCTTGACTGTCGCCGGGAAGCCCGCGCCGACATCGGGCCACACCTGGGATGCGATGTAGTCCAGCAGCTGGAAGGAGACGAAGTTCAGCAGCACCGTGGACAGAATCTCGTTGATGTGGAACCGGGACATGAGCCAGGCCGCGATACCCGCCCACACGCCGCCACCGAGAACGCCGGCGATCAACCCCAATGGCAGCAGTAGCGGCATCGGGAGGCCGGACAGGGTGATGCCGATCGCCGTCGCCGCTGTCGCGCCAAGGATCAGCTGGCCCTCCCCGCCGATGTTGAACCTCCCCGCTCCGAGCGGGATCGCGAAGGCGAGTGCCATGAGGGTGAGCGGAACCCACTTGGTGAATGTCTCCACCAGCCCGAAAGAGGTTGCGAACGAGGTGGTCAGCACCGACCGGAACGCGACGAACGGGTCGTGGCCGAGCATGGCGATCACGACCCCGGCGACGACGAACGCGGCAACGATGGCGGCCAGGTACGGTGCGAGCGCTCGCAGCGCCGATCCCGTCCGGTACCGAATGGCAGCGCCGCTCGTCATACGGAAACCCCCGTCATCAACCGTCCCAATTGATACGGGTCGGCATTGTTCCGATCGATGGTGGACACCAGGCGCCCGGAGTAGATGATGGAGATCCGCTGCGACAACGCCAGGATCTCGTCGAGGTCCTCCGAGATCAGGACGACCGTGCAACCGCCGGCGGCCGCCCGACGCACCTGTTCGTAGACGAACTGCGTGGAGGCAAGGTCGAGGCCGCGAGTCGGATTGTGCAGCAACAACAATCGTGGCTGCCGCCGGAACGCGCGAGCCAGGATCATCCGCTGGATGTTGCCACCGGACATCTGCCCCGCGGCCGCGCCAAACCCGGGCGCCCGGATGGAGTATTCGCTGATGACGTCGGTCGCCATCGCCCTGGCGCGCGACCAGTCGATCAGGCCGAAGCGGGTGAAGCGGCGGTGTCCGCCGAGGAGCAGATTCGCCGCGATCGAAGCGCTCGGCAGGATCCCGTCCCGCTGCCGATCCTCCGGCACGTACACGACCCCGGCCTCGAGCCATTCGACGGTGGCGCGACCGGCCAAGTGCGTGCCGTCCAACGTCATCGAGCCCGCGGACATAGGCCGCACCCCGGTGATCGCCTCCGCCAGTTCGGTCTGCCCGTTGCCGGCAACACCCGAGATACCGTGGATCTCGCCGCGTCCCAGCTCGAGGCTCACGTCGTGCACAGCGAGGGCACCCGCGTCATTCGACGCGGACACGTTCTCGATGCGTATATGTGACGTCCTCGGCGCAGGACCGGCCTCGCGATGTGGCACCGCGTGCGTGACGGCAGGTGGGGCGGTGTGCATGGCAGCGTGCATTGCCGTGTGCATGGCCGTGCGCGTGACGTCGGCGGCGCCCATGGCCGCCGCCATCACGGTCTCGTCATCCTCCAGCTCGACCGTGTCGCCGACCATGAGCGCCGCGAGCTCGTCCGGGCTCGTGTCTTCGCGGCAAACCGTCGTGACTCGTCGCCCATCGCGCATCACCGTCATCACATCGCAGGCTGCCATGGTCTCGCGGATCTTGTGCGTGATGAGGATGACGGACATCCCCTCGTCCACGATCGTCCGTAGCGAACCGAAGAGCGCATCGACCTCCTGCGGCGTTAGGTTGGTGGTCGGCTCATCGAGCACGAGCACCTTTGCCTTGCGATACAGCGCCTTGAGAATCTCCACGCGCTGGCGGACGCCCACGGGTAGATCACCGACGACCGCGGTCGGATCGACAGCCAACCCGAAATGGTCGCTGAGCTCCGCAATCGTGCGCCCGGCGGGTGCGAGATTCGTCCGGAAGGAACCGGAAGCGGCGCCCAGCACAACATGCTCGGGCACGGTGAACATGTCCACTGGAAGGAAGCTCTGGTGCACCATGCCGATGCCGGCGGCGATCGCGTCACGAGGGGATCGGATCGATACCCGTGCTCCATCAATCTCGATACGACCGTCGTCCGCGGCGTACAGACCGTAGAGCACGTTCATCAACGTCGTCTTGCCGGCGCCGTTGCCGCCGAGGAGGCCGTGGACTTGCCGTGCCTCCACGTCGAAGTCGACTCCGTCCAGGGCGCGCACAGTGCCGAAGGATTTGCGAATGTCGATCATCCGCAAGACCGGCGACTGGCCACCCGCGGGACGCAGCGCCGCCGCCGGATCGGGTCCGGCGGCGGCGGCGTTGCTGACCAATGCTTATCCGCCGATCTTGCTGGTATCGAGCTTCACGCTGATCGTGCCGTCGTCGATCTTTTTCATCGTGTCCTGGACGTTCTGCTGGACATCGGCGGGCACGTTCTTCGACATCGAGATTGTGACGCCTGTCGCGAAGCCGAGCGGGTAGTAGCCCGTGGTCTCCTTGGCGCCGATCTTCGCGAGAACGTCCGTCACCGGCTTCGCGAAGTCGTACAGCACCGTGCCGGCATAGTTGCCGCCGGAATCGAGGCTCGACTTGTCGGTGTACTTGGCCGTCACCCAGATCTTGTGGTCTGGCGCGGACGCACCTTCCGCCGCCTTGAACGTCCCCACTGC
>OFTX01000248.1_pt1 | contig 32662 bp, 31 predicted proteins | sample 1775051 | NCBI WGS metagenome assembly OFTX01 (sample SAMN08195772, study PRJEB24354) | sludge metagenome | isolation source: sludge from phenol fed wastewater aerobic bioreactor A | place: India: Nagpur | collected 2016-09-15
ACGGAGTCCGCTGTCGTTCGAATGCACCCCAGCGGCGCCGTCAGTGTGTTCGCGGGTACACACTCCCATGGGCAAGGCCATGCGACCTCGTTCGCGCAGATCGCCGCAGACGCTCTCGGCGTCGCCCTCGCCGATGTCGACGTCGTCGAGGGCGACACTAGCAACACTCCGTTCGGGCACGGGACGTACGGTTCGCGGAGCACACCAGTTGGTGGCATGGCCGTGTATACGGCTTGTCAACGCATCATCGAAAAAGGTACTGCCATCGCCGCGCACCTGTTGCATACCTCGATCGACGATGTTTCTTTCAAGGGCGGGATATTCACCGACGCTGCAACGGGCGAGAGGCGTTCGATCAAGGACGTGACGCTGGCCTCCTACAACCGCGGTCTGCCCGATGGCATCGAGCAGGGCATGGAAGCGACCGCTTTCTTCGACCCACCGAATTTCACCTGGCCGTTCGGCACGCATATCTGCGAGGTGGAGGTGGATACGCACACGGGCGTCACGAAGATCCTCCGCTACGTCGCCGTCGACGACTGCGGCAACATCATCAACCCGATGCTCGTGGAGGGGCAAATCCATGGCGGCGTCCTACAAGGTGTGGCCCAAGCCCTGCTCGAAGAGGTCCAATACTCTGAGGAGGACGGGCAGCGGCTCGGCGGCACGTTCCTGGACTACCTTGTGCCGACCATCAACGAGATGGTGCCGACTGAGGTGTACCACACCGTCACGCCGACGCCCACGAACTCACTGGGAGTTAAGGGCGTCGGTGAAGCCGGCACGATCGCCTCGAGCGTCGCCGTGATCAACGCGATCTGCGACGCGCTCGAACCCCTGGGCGTCCGTCACGTCGAAATGCCCGCTAGCCCGCAGCGACTGTGGCACCTGATCCACGACGGGATGCCCGCGGCTTTGCGCTAGGGATCAGGCACGCCTATCGCCGGCGGACCGGCCCCACCCGCCGGCGTCCGGCCGTCATTTCCCGGCCGTCTTGCGGGAAACCTCGATCGCCTGTTTGCGTGACGACCGGGCATCGCGCCGGATCGCGGCCTCCCGGTATCGCCGCTCCGCCTCCGCCGAGTCCGGCGTCAGACCCGGCACTGCCGTGGGGCGGCCATCCGCCCCGATCGCAACGAAGACCAGGTAGGCCGTCGCCACGTGACGCGCCGGATCGAGGCGTCGATCCCATCGCTGAGCCGTCACCTTGGCACCGACCTCGCAGGAGGACCGGCCGGACCAATTCACTTGGGCAACGCAGGTGATCACATCTCCCGGATGAACCGGGGCAATGAACTGCGCACTGTCGACGGCAACCGTGCTCATCTGCCCTTCCATGAACCGGCACGCTGCCACACCCGCCGCCTCGTCGATAAGCCGCAGAATCGCGCCACCGTGGACCGCACCGTAAAGATTCATATCGAGCGCGTCCACTATCCTGCTCAAGCGCACAGCGGTATCGGAGGTAACAATGGAAACCATGCGATCAGCCACCTGTCAATCGCCGCATCCTAATCGTTATCGGCGTCATGACGCGGATGACGGGTCAAGAACTTACCGATGAGCTTGCGCGAATCATTCGATTCCAGGATCCGCCGCGTATGGGTTAGCTCAGCTTCGTATCCGGCGGCCGACGGAGCCAGCGCCAAGCATTCTTTGAGTCCGACAATGGTGGCACGGGGCGACTCGGCAGCGTGATGCGCGAGTTCGAGTGCCGTCCGCTCCACATCGGCGCGCGAAACCGCAGCGTGCACCACGCCCAACCGGGCAGCGTCGGCCCCCGAGATCAACTCGCCCGTGACAATCAACCGTGTGGCCACCGACAGGCCGGCGAGCCGCACCAGCCGCTGCGTGCCCCCGCCGCCCGGGATCAAACCGATTTTCGCCTCGGGTAATCCCAGCCGGGTGTCATCCGCCGCAATTCTCAGATCACAGGCGAGCGCAAATTCCAGACCTCCGCCCGTCGCCGTACCCTCGAGGGCAGCGACGGTGATCAGGTCTAGGCGCGCCCATGCGGCGAAAAAGTCCTGCAACCGCTGATTGAACGCAAGAAGCGCATCGGCACTGCCGGATGGCCCGACAAGTCTGTCGATCATCGCAATATCGACACCCGGGCTGAAGAATCGCTGTGCGCTTCGCACGAGAACGGCAGCAGCATCCGATCCACTCGAAAGCTGCGTGAGCGCATTTTCAAGGTCGCCCAGCAATTTCTCGTCAATCGCATTGACCGGGGGTCGAGACAGCGTCAGTACTGCAACGCTTCCGCGCCTGACCAGAGAAGTCAACAATCCCTCCCATGGATAATACACGACGGCACCTCACGCGCAGGTGCGGATTCGGCCGCGGCCGTACTCACTCCTGTGTCCGGACGGCACTGCGCTCCTCGGCATTCCCGGACAATTCCTCGCCTGCGAGCGCCTGCTCGAGAGCCTTGGCGTGCACAACCAGGACGTGCTCCTTCATCGCAGCACGCGCCGCCTCGGCGTCGTGTGCTTGCAAGGCCGCCAGAATGGTCTCGTGTGCGGCAACGACGTCTGCCGGAACGGTGCGGCTGAGTCCTGCGTACTGCAGCCGGGCGAGGTCCCGGTAAACCAGGGCGATCATGTCCCCCAGCCTGCGGGAGCCCGACGCCGTCCCGATGAACGTATGGAAGCGTTCCGAATAGCGGTCGAACTCGAAGTCGAACTTCTCAACCTGCGGCGGTCGGATGTTCGCCAGCTCTGCCAGCTCGTCGTCGCTGATCCGGCGAGCGGCACACTCCGCCGACGTCGGTTCGAGGAGCGCACGCATGAATATGACGTCTTCGATATCGCGCTTGTCGAGCGGTCGCACCCGATAGCCCTTATACGGGATCGATGTGATCAACCCGGTCTGTTGCATTCGGGCGAGCGCCTCACGCACGGGCGTCCTGGACATCCCGTACGCAGTGGCAAGATCATTCAACTGAACAATTTCACCAGGGTGCAGTCGAAGCTCCACGATATCCCTGATGATTCGCTCGCGCGCGACGTCCGCGAGTGTGCGATAAACCGGCTGATCGCCCATTTCAGCTGGTGATGCTGCCATGTGTGCACCTCCGAATCCCTGACAATGCCTGTACGCCGCGTGCTAGCCCCAAACCGCCCGACGAGACCACAAGCCGAACCGGGGCAAGACTAGTATACCGGTCGTGTACGCCGCCCAGCGGAATGCGTCTTCCGGGCTGTACCTCCTGCTGTCTGCATGCTCATGGTCACCTATCCTCGGGGCCCGTCAGGTCGGCGACCCACGGCCGCGGCGATCGTGTAACGGGTTGTGAATGCGTCGGTGCGAGTGAACAGTCGGCTGCGGCGCAAGCGATGCATGCCGCGGGCGGGAACGAGGCTAGGGGACGTCAATGGTATTCCTGTTGCAGGGCGAATTTCCGTACCTTCCCCGCCGGCGTCCGCGGTAATTCGTGCGTAAATTCGAGGCGCTCGGGCCAATACTGCTTGGCGAAGCCCCGTTGTTCCAGATATCCGGTGAGTTCCTGGAGCGTCGGCTGCCGCCCGGGGGCGGGCACAACGACCGCGCACGCACGCTCGCCCAATCGAGCATCAGGGACGGCGATCACCGCCACATCGGCGACATCCGGATGCTGGTGCAGCGCCGCTTCAACCTCGACCACGGGAATATTCTCTCCACCTCTGATCACCAAATCCTTGACGCGACCGGTTACGGATATGTAACCGTCGTCGTCGATCGATGCCAGATCCCCGGTATCGAGCCATCCGTCGTCATCGACGGCTGCGGCGGTCAATTCCGATCGCTCGAAGTATCCGCGAAACTGCGAAGCCCCACGGATCAGAAGCCGCCCCGATTGTCCATTTGGCAGAGTCTTACCACTATCGTCGGCAATCCTGATCTCCATTGCAGGCGATACGGTCCCGTCACTATTACTGGATCTGTCCAAGTTCATCGCGGGGGTGACGGTTGCACCGCCCGTCTCCGTGAGCCCCCAATTGTTTGCAAGCCGCGCTCCTAAGACGCGCGAGGTCTGCTCGGCAAGGTAGCGCGGGATCGGTGCGCCGGAACACGAAAATATACGGAGGGTTCCGGCATCCCGTCGCATCTCCTGGCAGACACGAATCGTATCGAACACGAACGGCGGTGAGCCCATCGTGTAGGTACCGCCTTCCGCGTCGACTATTTTGAGAAATTCGTGTGCGTCCCAGATATCTTGGTAAACCACCTTCTGGCCCCAGGTGATCGGCATGAGAACGCCGTAGAGGAACCCCGACGCATGCGCCAGCGGCGACGGCATGACGACTACGTCGTCACGTGTGAGATCGAGGGCCCACGGCAGAAGCCGGGTCGCCGCAAAGAGCGTATTGTGGGTGTGCATCACACCTTTCGGCTCACCGGTGGTACCCGAGGTAAATTGCACGGACGCCACATCGTCCGCCGAGGGCTTCGGACACGCCAGCAGCAGCGGATCGGATGCAGCATCCGGGCGCCTGAGGAAGTGTCGCTGGAACGAGCCCGAGCCTTCGCTGGGGCCATCAATGTCGAATACATACTCCAACGACTCCACTTTCTCAAGCAACCTCTGCCCAAGACGTGAATGATCGAAGTGCCGATAGGTGGTCGGGACAATCAGGGAGCGCGCGCGTAGCGCCTGTAGCATGAACGTCAGCTCACGTTCCCGCAATATGGTCACTAGGGGGCACGAAATTGCACCAATCCTGTTGCAGGCAAGGTGCAGCGCCGTGAAATACCACCAGTTGGGAATCTGATGGCAAACCCGATCTCCCGGTCCGATACCTAATTCGAGGAGCCCGAGAGCGATGCTGTTGACGGCATCACGAAGCTCGGCAAACGTCAGCGACTCACGCCACGCGCCGTCTGCGGAGTACGTCACCATCGCTGTGTCATCCGGGCGCAGCCGCGCGACGTCCTCCAGGTCGTCGACGACGAGGCGATCGCGCCACCAGCCGTGCTCGCGATACGACGCAGGGTTCAATGGGATCGTTTTCATCTATTCGGAGTCCTGTCAATCACTCATGGTGAGTCCACCGCTGACGCTCAGCACCTGGCCCGTGATATATGACGATCGCGAAGATGCGAAAAAACTCACTGCGTTCGCAACATCATCGGGGCTGCCTATTCGTCGGAGCGGTATGCTTCTGATCAGCGCATCCTGAAGATGCTGCGGTATTTCACGGAACGCGCGGGTATCGGTCGGTCCCGGGCTCACGCAGTTGCACGATATCCCGTAGCGAGCGGTCTCCCGGGCGATCGATTTGGTGAACGCGATGACGCCGCCCTTCGCCCCGGCGAGGACGGTCTCGCCGGAGCTTCCGACCCGGCCCGCGTCCGAGGAAACGTTCACGATACGACCGGAGCCCAGCGCGACCATATTGGGAAGGAAGGCGTGGGTCACGGAGATGAGGCCCATCAGGTTGATCGCCATGATCCGGTCCCACAGGGCGCGATCCGAATCGATGAATGCCCGAACCTCGCCCCAGCCCGCGTTGTTGACGAGCACATCGCACCGACCCTCCTCTGCGATCACGTCCAGGTAGAACTGTGCGATCGAAGCCTCGTTCGTGACGTCGAGCGATGCCGCGCGAGCGGGGAAGCCTCCTTCCTCGATCATCGCGACCGTCTCGCGGGCCCCCGCATGGTCGACGTCGGCAACAACGACGCGCGCGCCCTCCCGTGCCAGCGTCACCGCGACCGCGCGACCAATCCCGTTCGCGCCTCCGGTCACGACGGCGATAGCGCCGCTGCGGCGAGTAGCTGATAGCAAGACTGACTCCTGACGTCGGCGGTGTAGCACCGAGAGGCCGATGTATGAGTAGTATACTAGCATCATTGAAGAGATTCGGCTTCGATCGTTTGCGGGTTTTGAGGTCCGCAGCGTCGTTCATGCAGCAGGTTGGCGGCTCGGGCGACGCGCGTCGGGTGCGCAGTCCGCCGATCGCTTTATGAAGGACTAGGGGAAGAAGGAAACATGACGTCGAGTGGCGTGTTGCCGTTGGTGCGGAGTTGGATTGGCGGGGTGACGAGGCCGAGTGGTTCGGGTCGGCGGTCCGTGGTGTTCAATCCGGCGACGGGGCGGCAGACGAAGGAACTGGACCTGGCGGACGATGCGACGATCGCGGCGGCGATCGCGACGGCTGCGGACGCGTTCCCGGCATGGCGGGATCTGTCGATCGGGCGGCGGCAGGCCGTGTTGTTCCGGTTCCGGGAGCTGCTTAGCTCCCGGGTGGACGAGTTGGCGCAGGTGATCACCTCGGAGCACGGCAAGGTCGTGTCCGATGCGGCCGGCGAGGTGCGGCGCGGTTTGGAGGTGGTGGACCTGGCGTGCGGATTCCCGAACCTGATCAAGGGCGGCTTCTCCGAAAACGCCTCGACAGGTATCGACGTGTACACGATCAAACAGCCGCTCGGCGTCGTCGGGATCATCAGCCCGTTCAACTTCCCGGCGATGGTGCCCATGTGGTTCTTCCCGATCGCGATCGCGGTCGGGAACTGCGTCATCTTGAAGCCGAGCGAGAAGGACCCGTCGGCGGCAGTATGGCTGGCCCGCCTGTGGCAGGAGGCCGGCCTGCCGGACGGGGTGTTCACGGTGCTTCAAGGCGACAAGGCCGCCGTCGACGGCCTAATTGAAGCGCCGCAAGTGCGGGCGCTGTCGTTCGTCGGCTCGACACCGATCGCCCAGTACGTCTACGAACAGGCCGCCAAACACGGCAAGAGGGTGCAGGCCCTGGGCGGGGCGAACAACCACATGTTGGTATTGCCCGACGCCGACCTGGACCTGGTCGCGGACAACGCGATCAACTCCGGCTACGGCTCGGCCGGGGAACGGTGCATGGCCCAGTCGGTGATCATCGTTATCGACAACGGCGTCGATTCCGCCGCCGACGAGCTGGTCGCCAAGATTCGCAAGCGCATTGCCCAACTGAAAGTCGGTGACGGCCTCGGCGACGCCGACATGGGACCGCTCGTGACCGCCGCCCACCGAGACCGGGTCGCCGGCTACATCGACACCGCCGAGGCGGACGGCGCCGAGATCGTCGTCGACGGCCGCGGCTTCACCGTTAGCGGCGCCGAGGAAGGATTCTGGCTCGGCCCTACCCTGATCGACAGGATCCCGCTTAACTCCCGCGCCTACACGGAAGAAATCTTCGGCCCGGTGCTGTCGATCGTGCGCGTGAAAACGTTCGACGAGGCCATCGAGCTGATCAACTCCGGCCGCTTCGGCAACGGAACCGCGATCTTTACCAACGACGGCGGCGCCGCACGCCGCTTCCAAAACGAGGTGCAGGTCGGCATGATCGGCATCAACGTGCCCATCCCCGTCCCCGTTGCCTACCACTCGTTCGGCGGCTGGCGGGACTCCCTGTTCGGCTCCGCAAAGGCCTACGGCACTGCCGGCTTCGACTTCTTCACCCAGGAAAAAGCCATCACCTCCCGCTGGCTCGACCCCGCCGAACACGGCGGCATCAACCTTGGGTTCCCTCAGACCGACTGAGTCTGCGAGATTAGCGGGGGCCCTCACCGGCGAACAACTTGCTCGCTGCGGTGAACTACTTGCGGCCTCGCGTCGTCCGGCGGAGCCCGCTCGTATTACGGCCACTAGGCCCAGCAGCCCGCCACGGCATCGCACACCCGGGGCAGTTCACCCTGACGAGCGACAGGTGACGCCAAGCGTCAGGTCTCACGCGGCGCCGACAATGTTCCGGGCCGGCGAGACGTCACGTTCGGAGCTACACCGCAGCCGATTGCGTTCTACTCCGCCGGGAGGCGTGCCGCGACGCGGATGCCGAAGGGAGCCGCGGACAACAGCGTGTCTGCCGGTATCGGGCGGCTGAAGCCGGGAAGCGGTGGTCGGCGTCGGCCTGCACGACCGAACCAGGCGATGCCGGTGAGCACGCTGCTCGGGTCGTGGCGTATGCGATAGCGGATTCCGTCGAATCCGGCGGTATGTAGCGCACGCGCCCAGGCGTGGGGCGCGGTGTAGTCGGCGGTCGCGCTCAATTCGGCTGTGACGCCGAAGGCGTAGGCGCTCGGTGCCGTGAGGTCTGCCAGGCGCACGTCGATCGGCAGCGATGCGGAAACCAGTCGGCGGCTGGCCAGGAAGCCTTCGGACAGGATCGTCAACCCGCGGGCAACTTCCAACAAGGCAGCCAGCGGATCCTCGGCCAGATAGCAGGCGCCGTGCGGCATCGGGAGGTCGAACCGGCCGGCACCGTCGGTGGCGAACCACCACGGCGAACGGCGACGCCGGTGGATCCGATATACGCGCGTCCCAGCCCGCAGGATGCGCGCCGGGAATCCATCCAGATCTGCGGGCGGGCTGTTCAGCGCGCAAGCCTTGTCGCGGTGCGCTGTGCAGCGGCCACGATCGTGCCGACCGCGGTCGGATCGGCCAGCAGCGATGCTGGCGTGGCGCCATCCAGCTCGTCCTGGCCGGTCGCGAGCCATGTCGCCACCGTGTAGGAATCCACGCCCGAGGTTTCGAACGCCGCGAGCACGTCGCCGATCACCGGATACCCGCGGCCGGTGTCCGGATCGAACTGGAAGGCCGGAAATGCCATCGACCCGCCATCACGCCGAAGGCCGAGGAGCCGGTGCCGGGCAACGAGATCGTAGACGGCCTGCCTGGTGGAGACCCCGAGCAGTTGCATCACGCCCTTGACATCCAGCAGTTCGCCGAGGTGCTCCCGCCACGCGGTCGCGCCTTGCACCAACAGCGCGGCGCGGCGACCCACCTCCTCCGCTTCGCTGGCGGTGACGCCCGCGAGCGCACCCCGAGTCAGAAGCGTCTCCCGGAACGCCTCCACAGCGGTATCGACAGCGGCAGTCATAGACACATGGTGCGCGGGGATCACGACCTGTGTCAAGAACTGTCAAGTCGGTAGTGCTCACGGCAACGGCGCCTGGGGGCCGCCACCTGTTGGTGAGGGGCGTGCGCGTCAGCGTGTGCCCCGCGACGAATGCTAGGTGGTGGCGATGCCCGGCGTGTTCGAAGAGACCGTCCCGGTGCCCGTGGTGTGGGCCGAGCTGTCGGCCGGTGAGGCGTTCGACAATTGGATGGACTTGAAGCATTGGGTGACGTGGCTGGTGCGACGGTTTCGACTGCGCCCCAAGGAGATCCCGCCGTGCTGGTTCCGGCATGGCGCGGTCGTCGAGGAACTGACTGCCCTATGGGGTGCCTACCGCGTCGCCTACGCCGAGGACCAGCCGGCGACCTCGGCCGCAGATTGGCTGCGCATCCTGGCCGACACCCGTGCGCACCTGGCGGAGTGGATGGCTCGCGCCGGGTGCACCGTCGCCGAACACCGCGACGATCCCGAGGTCGCGTGGCCCGCCGACGACTCCGTGTTAGGCCGGTTCGTCGGTGCGGATTGCGCGGCGCGAAACGCGCCGCCGAACGGCGTCATACCGGAAACCGGAGCGTTGCGATGATCAGCCAACCCGCCACAGGCTCCGAAACCGCGCCGGACATCACCGATCTCGTGCCGCACGCGCGCCACATCCACCCGGCCGAACTTCGGACCGGCGATCTCCTGTTCGACACGGCCGGCTCGCTGCAGGCCATCGCGGCGGCGACCAACTTGCAGGGCGGCAGGATCGTCTCCGCCCAACTCACGAACAACCATCGCGTCTGGTTCTGGAACGACGAATCGATCATCGCGATCCTTCGCCGCGACGAGGCCCCGCGGATCACACTGCACGAGCGGGTCTTCGACTCATACGACGAAGCCGGCTGGGCGGATGGCGATCCGCGCGTCATGGACGCCGAAACCGAGACACTCGTTTGGGAGCCGAATGACGGCAATCCGATCGGCTGGGCGCTGGGCATCCTGGACCGCCACGGAACGCTGGAGCCGTCGTCATCACCGCCCTTCACGAAGCGCACCTGGTATTCGGGCAGCGGCATCGACTTCGCGCGCAGCGGCGCCACTGTCGACACATCGGCGCACCTAGCTGGGTTCACGCGCGCCGAGATGCAGCAGATCGGCGCGCGGATCACCGCCCCGCGACCAGCCCCGCGAACCACGCCCCAGATAAGGCAGATACAGCACGGCATCGTCCGGCAGCGTTCTGCGTTTCCCCTGTTTTCGTGGAGGGTTTCGTTATGCTGCGGCCGGTTGGTCGTCAGCGTATCGGGCCTCGTAGAGGTCCGGGGGTTGCATGCTGGCGGTGCTGTGCCGTCGGCGGGTGTTGTAGAACTCGTAGCACCAGGCGCCGACCACGTGCCTGGCCTCGGCTTTCGTGGCGAACCGGTGCCGAGAGCGGACCTCGTGTTCCAGGGTGGAGAAGAACGATTCCGCCGCTGCGTTGTCGAAGCAGGACCCGACCCGTCCCATGGACTGCCGGATCCCTTGTGTGCGGCATAGCTTCATGAAATCCGTTGCGGTGTAGGTGCTTCCGCGATCCGAGTGGAAGATCACATTCGCGATTGCGGCCTTGCCGCCGCGCACCGCGACGGCGATCTTGATCGCATCGGCGCACAGCTCGGCGTCGGGGTGCTCGCCGATCGGGCAGGCCAGCAGCTTGCGGGAGAACAGGTCGATCACGGTGGCCATGTAAAGCTTGCCTTCGCCGGTTTCGATCTCGGTGACGTCACCCACCCACGTGACGTTCGGTGCCAGCGCGGTGAAGTCTCGCCTGACCAGGTCGCCGAACTTCGCGGCTTTGCGGTCCTGGCGGGTTAATCCCTTGCGGCGCTTGCGTTTCCGGCCGAACAGGCCCTGGCGAGCCATCGAGTCGGCCACCGTGTTCACCGACACCACCCAGCCGGCCTCGACCAGGTCAGTGTGCAACCGCGGCGACCCGTACGTGTCACCCGACGCGTGGAACCGGGATGCGATCTCCGCATCCAGCTCGGCGCGCCGCCGCCGGCGCGGCGCCACGGGGCCTTGGCCTGCCCCACTTGTCGAACCTGGAGACGGACAGCCCGAGGATCGCGCAGCACACCGCCACCGGGACGCGGTAGAAGGCCCTCTGGTCCGCGACGAAGCGTGCCACGCTCACTTCGTCGCCTCCTTCACCCACAGGACCACGGAGCGCTTGAGCACATCACGCTCCATCCGCAGCTCCGCGTTCTCGGCACGCAGCCGCTTGAGCTCGGCGACGTCATCTTTCGACAGCCCGTCCGTACCCTCCCGCTCGGCGCGGTCCTTATCGACCCAATTCCCGAGCGTGCCCGCGTTGATTCCCAGGTCACGGGCTATCTGGGCGATCGGTTTCGACGACTCACGCACGAGCCGAACCGCGCCCTCCTTGAACTCCTGATCGAACTTCCTGCGCATCTCTGGCATGCCTACTCCTTATAGAGCATGCCTCCACGAAAAAAGGGGATTTCCATTCCCCACAACGTAGCGCGCAAGCCGGACGGAGCCGCTGACCGGCCCAATCCCCCACCTGCCTGTCAGCGCAGGCGCATTTCCCGTCGGAGGTTCGTCATGGCAGCTCAGCCCGATCCGTCACCGGCCGCGCGGCCGGTGACGGTGATCCTCGATCCGCGCGTCGCGTATGTGGGGTTCGGCCCCGATGACGGTGATCTCGCCCGGATGGCCCGAAGCGTCGGCGCCGACGACGTTCTCGACGATCTCGCCGACGCGGCAGAACAGCTGGATCATGCGTACCGGCGGGCATGGGAGGCCGCGGCGCGCCGAATCGCACCCGATATGGACTGGAACGTGTCCGCGCCGTACCACCAGCCGGTGGGCGATTTCGCGCTGCTGCCGATGATCGCGCAAACCGACCGCGGGGCGCCCGTGACTGTCGGCCTACTCGCGCAGGTGTCGGCTGCGGTCGCCGTGGAAGCCGAGACGCTGAGCGCCGGCAATACCCGATGGGCCGTCATCGATGGCGGCCGGATGGTCGGATCGGCGACCGTGCCGTGGACGATCGGATCCTTCCAGGACCGGCAGGTCGCGGACGCTGCGTCACGTCTCGCAGCATCGTCGGAGCTGTTGCGCAGCAACGAGTATGACGGGATCCGTCTCGGCTTGTTCGAGCCATCCGGTGAGCTCGGAGCCGACGCGGGCCAGTTGGGCTACATACTGACCGACCGGGGAATGCCGATGTTCGCCGGGGTCGATTTCCGTCCGTCACCGCTGCACGCGGTCGATTCCGATAGGACCGTCGAGGCGCTGGTCGAGTTCCTGGCGCTTCGCGAGGGCGACACCGATGACGAATACTTCTCGAAATACACCGAGCGGCAACGGTTCTGGATCGCAGGCAGCGGCGCGGACCGGCTACACGAGCTTGTCGCCGAGCTTCCCGGCGACACCGAGTACCGTCGTCTGATGCGCGAGGAAGCCGTCGATACCGGCGGCGACCTCGTCGCCGGCCTGTGGCAGGTCAAACCCCTTGCGCGGACGGATCTTCCGACAGTGCTGCTCATCGCATCGAATGCCGATACCGCACGCGAGCAGTACCCCGGCTATGTGGCCGCGTGGCTGGAAGACACCGGGCGGGGCATCGATCTCGACGATGACCTGTTCCCCGTGCTCGACGCGGAGCAACACGAGTCCGTTGGCGCGCCGAGCCGAACGGTGATCGCCTCCGTGCGCGGGCAGCAGACGCTCGACTGGGCCGTGGAACACACGAATCACTGGGGGCTGGACGCCGTCATCCCCGTCGACAATCTCGTCAACCGACCGCCGCTGAACATCCCCGCGACCGGCGTCGCGATCGTCGCCATCCGAAACGCCCGCGCCGTCGCCCACGACGGCGCACACGTCGACGCCTACAACCGGTCCCGCGTGATCGCGTTGGCCGGTTCGCACGTCGAGATCCACCCCGGCGCCTGCGTCGACCGGCGCCGTGGCAGCCGGGTGGTAGCGGCCGTCGACGTGCGTCCGCCACGGGACTTGACGGCTGTGTGCACCCGGCAGTCGAGTCGGGGTGGGCTCAGCCGGTAGACCTGCCGGCCGCGCGATCCACGACCCCCGATGTCAGACCAGTAACACGGCCGCGAGCAGCCCGGTGAGGAATGCAGGCCCGAGGGCCATCCGGCCCTTGCGTCGCAGCCGACCCATCCCAAGTGCGAGCGCAATGACGACTTGAGTGGCGAGAATGCCGATCGCGACTGCCAGCCAGGAGAGCCAGCCCAACAGGATGCCGCAGGTGACGGCGAGTTTGACGTCGCCCAGGCCGTAGCCGCCGCGGACGGTGAGCGCCCAGAGCAGGATCCAGCAGCCGAAGATCGCACCGCTGGCTGCGGCGATCCATGGATTCCCGGCACCGGTCAGGGTTGTGACCGTTGAAAGCGCCGCGAGCGCGAACACGCCTGCACCGACGGTCGGGGCGTTCGGCAGCCGCTGTTCGGTGGCATCGACCGCGGCTGCGACGAGAACTGCAGCCATGCTGATGGCGTAGACGGCGGCCGCTGCTATGGGTCGGATCAGCACCGCGACCGCTCCGACCGTGACCGATCCGGCCGCGAGCGTTGCCCAGCCCGCCGCGTGCGGCCGCACGGTGCGAAAGCGGCTGCGTTGCGCCAGGAAGTGGATGAGTGGCGCCGTCACGAATCCGGCGGTGGCACCCCAGATCACGGCGCGGCCCGAGCAGGAGAGGCGCGCATCGGCGCGGAGGATGAGTGCACTGTTGCGCGGTACAGCGCTGCTACGAGATCGCCGCAGGGTTCCGGCAGATCCGCGGGCAGGTCGACGTCGTTGAGCGTGAGCATGAGATCGGCCCACTTCTTTGCGGTTTCGCGATCCTCTCTCGCGAGCGCGATGCGCACCAAGTCGCACAGCGGGACATTGCTGTACGGATCCGCGATCCGGCCTGTCGTGGTCGCGCTTTCCGCGTCGCTCACGGCGCCGATGGTCAGCGCGATATCGACCAGCGCGTGGGCGGTGTCGATGATCTGCATTGGCAGGATCCGGTCCTCCATGCGATCGGGGTTGGTCAGCCATGTGTAGCCGGCGCCCGCGGCTTCGGGCAGCACTGGTCCGCGCACCAGGCGCAGCGCCGCCTGGTAGTCGACAATCGCGGAGCGGGCATCGCCCCGCTTCGCGTGGGACATGGCGCGGGCTCGAAGTCTCGCGAACAGTTCCGCGTCGAGAAGTCGGTCGGCAAGCCGGTAACGGCCGCTGGCCGTGGGTAGGAAGGGATCGTTCGGTGACCGTTCCCCCAGCCAAGCCCGTAGCCGTGACAGGTCGGCCCGTCTCGTCGAGTCGCTCGGCTGCCGGTTTTCGGGCCAGAGATCGGTGACGAACTTGTCGATCGTCACGCCCGCGGGGTGCAGTGCGAAGTAGACGGCGTATTCAGTCATGCGTGCGAGTGGGCGGTCACGAAGCACTCCCAGGCCGTCGACGTGCGCGTCGCCGAGGATCGCGATCCGCGGTCGGGACGGGTGGTCTGCGAACCATTCGGCGATATCGGCGTCGAGTGTTGGGTCCGCGCCGGCTGTTTCCGGGGCGGCTGCACGGCCGTCAGGCATCGAATCGTCGGGGGCCGTTTTTGGATGCGCCGCGCCGACTGGCGCCTCTGCCTGTTCGGTTCGTGAGCCCGCTGCGGGAGTGTCGATGGGCTTTGTGTTGCTCGGCGCGCCGTCGATGTTCGTTTGATTGAACAGCGCGATGATTGCTGCGAACTCCGCGTCGGCGAGCGACGCTGCTGTCATCGTGAAGCTTCCGGCTGGCTGCGGCAGGTGCAGCGACCCGTCGCCATCCAAAATGACGGTCGATTTCACGTTGACGCTGTCTCCGCTCGTAATGATGGCGGCTGCCGCCGCGGGGCCTTGCTCCAGAGTTTCGATGAGTTCGCCGATACCGGAAATCTGCGCGAGGTCGTTGGAATCTGCGATGAGGATGTGCGGTTCCCACGCGTCCGAATAGGCGGTGTCGGTCCGCGCGTGGGCGATGGGCTCGTCGCCGAGTAGCTCCCGGGTGTGCTCGACCTGATAGGAGATGAATTGCGTTGCTGTCTCGAGGTTCTCGACGGGTTGGATCCTGTCGCTGTCGAGTCCGCAGGCGTCCTCGGCCACCCGGTGGAGTGCGAGGTGAACGCCGTCGGTCCATGGTGATTGGAGAAGCTCGAGGACGATGTGGTTGACGAGGCACCGGCACCGATCCGGGTCCCCGGTGAGGCTCAGCGCGCCGATGTGTTCGACGTCCACTGCGACGAGACGGCCATCGTCCAATGTTCCGAGTGTGACCAAAGCCGGTAGCGCTGAAAGGATCTCATCGTCGGCGGAATCGGGAACGTCGGGCAGGTCGACCACCCAAGAGCTCTCAGTCCCGGTGAACGGCGCCGGTGGCGGGGCGGGAATCGTCGGCCGGAGTTCGATGGCGTCATCGCTGATCAGAACCAGGTCCACTCCTGCAGGGGCGTGCTCCGCTAGCAGACCGTTGACCGATCTGAGCGCTGCGTTCAGCCGTGCCGGGGATGCGTCACGTGAGCGTTCACGAATGGCTCGCTCGATCCGTGCTTCCTCGACCGTCGCTGGCGCGAGACGTTGCCCCGGCCGGCGCGCTTTGGAGAGCTTTCGGCGCGCCGTCAGCAGGCCAGCCCAGGCGAGCGCGGCGGCGAGCCCGGTGATGCCGCCGAGGGCGACTGTTCGTTGCGACAGGGCTGGCGCGTGCACGGGCGCGGTGTCCGTCGCCGACCGCACGGTCTGCGTCGCAGGGGCGGATTCAGCCAGCTTTCCGCCGCCATTCGTGTCCCGCGTAGGCGGAATGTCTGCCGTCGCTTCGGGTATCGATGCGGGATCAACGTCGGTGTTCTCGTTGGCATCGGCCGTCGCCGGCTTCGACGGCGCCACCTCGATTGCCTCGTTCGTGCCAGGCGAGCCCGAGGAGGCCCCAGAATCGCCTTCGGCATGTCCGCGCACGTCAGCCGGGCGCTTGGCTTCCGTCGTTGAGCCATCGACGCCCGGCACTGACGGCACGGACCCGTCGTCTTGCGCAATTGCACTGGCGTTCTGCTTCGGGTCAGCCGTGGCCCTGTTGCCTGGTGCTCTGGGTGCGGGAATGCGGATGGTTTGGCCGGGGTAGATCAGGTCAGGGTTGGCGATGCCGTTGGCTGCGGCGAGCGCCGGATACTGGTTGGCGTCGCCCATCGTGTCCAGCGCAATCTGGGAGAGCGTGTCGCCGAGTTGAACGACGACCGACACCGGAGCGGTACCGCCGGCATCGGACCGGTGCGGGCTTGCGGCGCTGTCGGGCAGGTGTGCGTCAGGTGGCAGCAGCAGGGTCCATCCGGGCAACAGGAAGTTGTCCGCGACGAACATGTGCCCGTCCGCCTGCACGCGCCCCTTGTTCAGGGCCGCGATGTCCGGGTACCGCAGCGGGTCACCAAGAGCCTTGTCGGCGATGCTCCACAGCGTGTCGCCCTTGTGCACGGTCCAGGTGGAACCCAAGTGTGAGTCGGATTTGTCGGCGTGGCCGGCGGTCGAAAACCCTGTGGTGGCCGTGAATGTCGCTGGCCGCGTGGTCGCGGCGTGGCGGGGCGGCGTGGTTGCGCCGGCCGTCGGGCTACGGAGTGCTGCCGCCACGGTGGGGTTGTGTGGCAGGGTCGGCATGCCTGCCATGGCGTGGGCGGGCGCGGCGTTGGCGGTGGCCCCGGTGGCGATGATGAGGCCGATCAGCCCTGCGGCGATGGTTTGCGGCATGCGCAGCCCGGGTAGCCGGATCGCGGGCCGGCGCGTGATCGCGGCCGCGGCCTCGGCGAGAATGCTGGTGGCAAAGACGATCCAGGCGGCGAAGCCGATGACGGCGAGGGTGCCGAGGAAGATCTGCCCGGTGTCGCGCTCGGTGAGCGCATTCCAGATCTCGGCTAGGTTCGGCACGTGGTCGGGTAGCAGCGGGGCACCGAGCTTCCACAGCAGCCAGGGCGCGCCGACTAGCATGGCGAGCAGCGCGGCGAGCGCGACTAGCCGCTGGATGGTGCGGGCGATGAACCGGATCATGGGGCGCCTCCCGGGTCGTAGGCGGCATAGGCTTGTCCGGTTCCGGTGACGGTGAAATTGTCGATGCCGATCAGCGGCAGGAACACGGTCGCCTGCGTCAGGCTCGCAGTGGCGGTGACATTCAGGCCGGTGACGGTGATCTGGCCGCTGGCGCGAGCCGCGGTCAGGTAGTCGCGGGCCGCCGCGTTGGCCGAATCGGGGTCGATGGCGGCGTCGCCGGGCCGGTAGGTGGCGGCCGCGGCCCGGGCAGTTTCGGCGGCGATCGCCCCGGCGTGGTCCAGGGCGCGGGCCTTCGCGCCGCCATCGACGACCAGGCCGAGGACCATCATCAGGGCGACTGCGGCGCCGAGCATGAGGAGCGCCATGCCGCCGCCCGATCCGGCATCGGAGCGCCAATCAGCCCGCTGCCGGCGCGTCCGCTGCGGCCCACCGAGCGGGGTCGGTGCCGATTTGGCCTGTGTCGCTGTGCGTCTCATGGGGTTTCTCGATGCGGGTCTAGCGGGCTGACTGCGGTGGCGGTGACGTGCCGGCTACCGGGCCAGCCGGGGATCCCGAGCCCGGCGTAGCTGACGGTGCACTCGACGGTGACGGTGACGTGCGCCGGTAGTCCGGGCGGGATCGTCATGCTGGCGGCGTCGACATCGACGGCAAGCTCAGTGCAGTCGATGCCGCGGTCGGCCAAGTCCTGTTGCGAGACGAGGCGTGCGAGGTTGGTGGCGTCGGCCACCGTGTGGGTGGTTGATGCGGCGCGGGCTGCCGCGGCGGCGGCCTGGTCGACCTTGGATTGGCCGGTCGCGGCCCGCCCGGTGGCGACGCCGACGAGGACGAGCAGCACGATCATCGGCGTGATGATGATCAGTTCCAGCGCCGGCGCGGCGGAGCCGCGATCGGAGGCAAGCGCTCGCCGCGATGCTTGGAGGCGCACGCCTTGCGGCGGCCGACATGGTGTCGCTCGCAATGCTTCTCGCGCGAGTGTCATGGCAGCCGCTCGATTTGTGCGGTCGCCTCACCGACGACGCTCGGGTGGGTGAGCGGTATCAGGTTCGGTGCTGCGGCCGTGATGGTCACGGTGATCGTCTGCCCGGTCTGGGTAACGGTGATGGTCGCATTCGACAGCGTGCCGCTGGCCCGGTTGCCGATGAAGTCCTTCGCTGCTTGCCGGCCACGGGTTGTGGAGGCGGGTGCGGCGGTGGCGGCACGGACCCCGGCGTGCGCGGCCGCGACTGCGAGGGATCGGGCATAGTTGTGCAGGCCGAATTCGATGCCGCCGATGATCAGCAGGAGAACGGCGGGCATCAGCAGGATGTACGCGAGCGAGGTTCCGCCGGAGCCGCGCTCGCCGTGCCGCCACGCAGCGAGGCTCGTGTCCTCTGCGGAGGGTGCGGCCGCGGTCGCCGTCATATCCGATTCCTCCCTCTATCGGTTGCTGATGACAATCAGTTCAGGGGTTGAGGTCGGCGGTTTTCGACGTGATGACGGCGGCTATCGCGGCCACCACGATGCCGGCGGCGACGATGCCGCCGATGGCGAGCAGCACGTGCTCGAGTGAGACGCCGCCGGCGCCGAGTTCCGGCTCTTTGGCCAGCGTGCGGAGGCGGTCGCGGATGGTCAGGGTGAGGGTGATGTAGAACGTGCGGATGGTGAGCATGTCGACACTGTCCTTTCGAGAGCTGCTAGCTGGGCTGGGATGTCAGGTGGCGGTGAGGGTGATCAGCGCCGGGTAGAGCAGGAAGGCCATGACGGCCATGGTCAGGATCGCCTTCGGTATGGACATGCGGCCGGAGGCGACGTGGGCGGCGGCGATCTCGTCGGCCTGCAGCTGAGCGCGCAGCGAGGTGGCTCGCGCCATCAGCGTGGCGTAGATGGTGGCGCCCTGGGTGGTAGCGGAATCGGTGATCGCGGACAGGTCGGCCAACTCGCCGATGCCGAGTTCCGTGGCGAGGTTCCCGACACCTGCCGATGCGGTCTTCCCGGCGCGGGTGGCCGAGGCGATCGCCGCCGCGATCCGACGGAACACCCACGTGTCCGACGTTGCGGCCGCCTGGTCCAACGCGGCGCCGGTGCCGGATCCGCCGGCCCGGTACAGCGCCATCAGCTGCAGAAACGCGACCAGGGCGTGGCGCACGTTCCTGCGCGCGACATCGGCCTTGCTGGCGACATGCGAGGCGACGGCCACCCAAGTAATGGCTGCGGCGATGGCGCCAATGCCGGCGGGGATTGCCGCCGGGATCGGCAGACCGAACATGGCGAAGATGAGGCCGTAGATCGGGCCGATCAAAAGGGCCGCGACGGTGAGCGTGATGCGGGTGGTGAGGTATTCGCCGCGGCGCATGCCGATCACCTTGAGGTCCGCGTCCGGCGAGGCGAGCCTGGTTGCTGCCAAGGCGGTCTCGAGCCTGCGCTGCAGCATGGAGAGGCCGCTGGCGCCGTCGGGATTGGTTTCCTCGGTGGTCTCCGGGCCAGGGCGGGTCGGCCCGGCGAGGACTGCGAGCAGGTCAGGGCGGGTGGGGGTGAGCGCGGCGATGATCAACGCGACGCCCAGGCCGGCGGCGGCGCCCGTCGCGATCAGTCCGATCGTCACCGGGCTCATGATGGAGCCCCCACGTTCGCGAGGCCGCTGTGCCGCTGCCTGCATGCCGGTCTGCCGGTGGTTGTGGAGGTGGCGAGGAGTCTGGGTGGCGTGACGGTGGTCGACAGGCGCCGCAATATGGCCAGGGCCGCGACGACGATGGCGACGATGACGGCCAGCACCAGTTGGCCGACGGCGGTGGCGTAGGTGTCGGCATACGAGGTGAACAGGCACACCGCGGTCGCGAAGGCGATCTGGATGATGACGATCATGCGGGCCTCGGAACGCGGCTCGGCTCGGTCAGTTTCGATATCTCGCCGGGCGGTGACATCGGCGGCGAGCTGGGCGGCAAGGGTGCGGAGTACGTCGGGCACCTTCGGCGAAGGGGCGGCGATCGCGATCGTGAGTGCGACGGTGACCATGTCGCCGAGCGGGTCATCGATCTCGTCGGCGAAACGCTTCAGCGCTGCGCGGCTGTCGACTCGGCCAGTGGCCAGGGCGGCGGCGAGGTGTTGCACAGCGGGTTTGATCGCCGCCGGTGCGTGGTTCGCGGAAACGGTGATCGTCTGAGTTGGGGCGGACCCGGCGGCTATGGCATCGGCCAGGCGCCGCACCCATTCCTCCAGGCCCTGCAGCACCGCGATGCGCTTCGCGGCGATCTTTCCCGCCGAGAAAAGGTGCGGCAGGCCTGGTATTGCCAACAGCGTCGCTACCCCGGCGACCGGCCAGCCGGATGCCACCCACACCGCCAATCCCGCCGCGACTGCGATGCCCCAGCTGCGGACGGTTCGGTCGGCGGCCAGCCTCCGCAGACCCCCGTGGGTTCGGCGTACCTGGGCAAGGTTTGGTTCGTAGCCGTAGACGCCAGCGGCGATCAAGCACAGCCCGCCGATCACGGCCGCGGCGGCCACACCGAACAGGAGCGGCACGGCGCTCATGGCGTTTCACGACCTGCGGCGAATGCCGGTGCCATAGCTGTTGTGGGAAAGGGGTGCTTCCATCTGCCGTTCCCCGGGCTCAGCCAGCCGATGTCGAAACCGGTTTTGCGGCACCAGGTCTGATCTTCCGGCAGGTGCTGCGGGTAGCCGCGAGGATCATCCGGCGTGTCCGGGTTCGGGGCGTAGATGGTGGTGGCGGCGGGCTGCCCGTTCTCGCCGACCGGACCAACCTCGATGACCTCCGAGACGAACCGCGACTTCCGCCCAGTATCGGTGACCGCGTAATCCAAGTAGACGATGATGTCGATGGCGGTGGCGATCTGGGCCATGGCTGCGGCGTGGCTCCAGTTCGACTTGTGCTCGCCCAGCAGTCCGGCGAGGGCTTCGAAGGTGCCGTGGGCGGAGTCGGCGTGGAACGTGGACATCGACCCCTTGCAGCCGCGGGACATCGCCGCCAGCATCGGAATGATCTCGGCGCCGCGCACCTCGCCGACCAAGATCCGGTCCAGGCCGTGGCGCAAGAGCTCCGGGAAGATGTCGGCGATCGTCACCTCCCCTGCCGGTCGACCCGCCGCGGTTGTTTCGCCGGTGCCAGGCCTTGCCTCCGCTGGCAGCAGCAGCGGGAACGCGCCCGGTAGCTCGTGCAGCAACAGCTCGTATTCGGTCTCCAGCGTCGCGAAGCGCTCCCACCTGGGCAGGCAGCGCGCCAGGGCGCGCAACAGCGTGGTCTTCCCGACGGTGGGTGAACCGGCCACCAGGATCGAGCGGCGTCCCAATACCGCAGCAGTGAGAAACGCCGCCAACGACTCAGAGACGGTGCCCATGTCGACCAGCTGGGCGAGGGTGATGTCGGTGAATCGGTGCCGGCGGATCGTCACCTGCGGGTGTGGGGTGACCGACCACTGCGCCGCCAGGCGCGACCCGTCGGGCAACCGCAGGTTCAGAAACGGCCACGCGCTGGTGACGGCACGCTCATTTTGGCCGTGGTATGTGGCGATCGACCGCAACTGGCCCAGCAGGTCCTCGTCGGATTCCGCGACGGCGCCCACGATTTCGGTGCGGCCGTCGCCGTAGCGGCACACTGCGGGCGCGGCGCCGTTGATGAAGACTTCTTCGATGTCATCGTCGTCGAGGAGCTGCTCGATCCGGCCGAGGCCGAACATCGCGGCCAGTACAGCCGCCGAGAGCCGCCGCTCGGTCTCGGCGCTTGGCGGGCGGCCGCCGTCTGCGGTGACCTTGTCGGCCCAGGCGCTTATGCGCGCAGTGATCATGTGCATGGCCAGTTGCTTCTGCCCCGCCCGGTCCAAGTCGGCCCCGTCGTGGGTTTGCGCGAACCGGTCAAGCTCGGCGTTCACAGCGTCCTGGATCTGTCGAGTGATCGCGAAATCCACGGTGTCGCCGCGGTTCTGGCCACCAATGCTGCGATCTCTGTCGCGGGTCCACTGGTCGCCGCCCGATGAGCTTTCTCCGGGGCCGTCACCGTACGTGGCGCCATCCTGGTCGTCGCGCTCCTCGAGCGGGGCGGACCAGGGCCCGTCACCTTGTCGATCGACGTATCCGTTGACATGGCCATTCGTGGTGGCTGTCATTGCGCGCCTCCGGTTGCGAACGCCGGGTCACGACGGTCCCGGCGATGACGCCGAAACCGTGACTGACGGCTTTCAACGAGGTCTGCTTCCACGGGGATCTGTTGCACCGCCGCCGTTCCCGATGCGTCGAAGAGGCGCTCTTCGGCCGGCCGGGCCAGGACTCTGCCCGTGTGCTGAATTGAGCGCATCAGCGGCGACGCATGAAAGGCCCGGCCGGCCATGGCGCCGTCGGACAGCACGGCCGCGGGCGCCGGATCCCACGCGACCGAGTCGACCAGCGGCGCCACCTCCGACATGGCGGCGCGCACGTCGGCCTCCGGATACGGACGGCCCGCACCGACGAGTACCGAGCAGATCGCCCCGGCGGCACAAGTCCCCGCCATGGCGGCTACGGCGCCTTGGGCGGCGTTCACCGAGGCGAGCGTTGATCGAAGCGTCGCCACCACCCGGTCGCTCCGGGCTAGCAGCGGATCCGTGCGGGCGGCAGACGGGGTGCGTCCAGCGTCGACGATCACATCCAAACCCAAACCGGCCAGGGATTGCGTGAGAGCCGCAAAGTCGATACGTGCTGCTTGCGTGGGGTTTTCGACGCCGGGCAGCAGCCATCGATCATCTTCGAGCTGGATGACGTTGGCCCAAATCGCGTCGATGGGATTCATGCGGCGCTGCGCCACCCGCCAGCCGACAAGCCCCCGGCCGGCCAGGTCGATGCCCCGGCCGTAGCCGTGGCGAATGGATCCGCCGGCCGGATCGGCCTCGGCCAGCAGGACCGGCGCCGGCCAGGTCAGCGTCATTCCCAATGCCAGCGTGGTCGCGCCCGGGGAGCCTTTGCCGGCAATGACTGTCATCAGCATGGCCGGTCACCTTCCCGGCACCACGACGATCGACGCCGCGCCTGCGGCGGACCACTGCGTCAGCGCCGTAGCGTCGTCCTGGGCGACGAGGACGTCGACGGTGCGGGCTCCGCCGGCGTCGACGTCGCCGACGGTCAGCACCACCGCGTCGACCGCCATCGGTGCCGCCGCTTCCGGCGCGGCGTGGGTGTCGGCCGTGTTCCGGGTGACGATGATCCTCTGCCCCGGCGTGAGCGGAGTAGCGGGCAGCTGCCCGGGTTTCACGGCCACGCCCACCAGAGCTTGGCCGACCGGCGGGATCTGGCCGGTCATGAGATCCGCCGGGCCGATCAGGCTGCCATGGTGAATGTCGGTTCCGGCACGTTGGCCGATGACCGTGGCCCGATCCGTCCAGGGAATCCGGGCCAGGACCGGGTCCGCGGCGACCTGCGCCGAAGCCAGATCACCCACGGCAATCGTTTCGCCCCAGGCGATGTCCGATGCGGCGACCACCACCGCGGTTCGGGTGGACATCGATGAGGCGAGCGCGTATGCGCTGAGCCCGCCGGCCACCACAAGGATGATCCCGGCGGCCAGAAGCGCGGGACGCTTGCGGCGTTTCGGCGGCGGCAGGACCGGTGCCGGCCGGACTTGCGGCCCCGACCCGTTGGTTGCCGATGGCGTCTTCGGTCGGGTTAGTGTTGTCGTCCTCACTGCCTCTCACCTGCCATTTCATATCAACTGCCGGCGACGATGACGGTGCGCCACTCGCCTACCCGCGCGAGCGCCGCCGATCGTGTCGTCACCGCGTCGGCTCCGGACTCGCCCGTATTCGCGGTCCACGTGATCTGCCAGGTCGCGTCGGCCGAAACCCGCCACGTCCCGGTACCGGCCGTGCGCTCCGGCAGGGAGCGCAGCCGGTAGGTGTAACCGCAGGGCGGCGCCCACAAGTCGGCGTCCGGCCGCGGCCCCTCACCGCCGCCCGTGCACGTGAAATCAGCCGCGTCAGGCTCGCCCATCGACCACGTCACTGACTTGAGCGCTGCTGTCGCGGTGACCGTCACAGTCCGATCCGTGGCCGAGGCGAACACGGGATCCGGGTTCGAGATCCACAGCCACACCGGCACATTCACCGCGATCTGCTCCGCGTTGGGGCCGAACTGGATCTGCGGCAACGGAATCGGCAACCTCGCGATCGCTTCCTGCGCCAGCGCGTATGGATCAGGCGGCGGCCGGTTGTTCGTGAGCACCGCGAAAATGCTCGGGCTCTGCCAGTCCGTTGCGCCGCAACCGGTCTGCATCAGCACGTAGTCGGCGGGATCCGCGCCCGCCGGGATGTATCGCAGCCAGATCGGGTTGTCGGCGGCTGGCTGGCCAATCGCCACTGCGAAACATGGCTGATCGCCACCATCCGCGGCACCCTTGCCGGACCCGCCATTGCCTTCGCTGCCCGCGCATGCGATGTATTCCCCCGTCGCCGAATCGAATCCTCCGCAGTCCGACCCCGCTAAAGCAGTCGCCGGTGACCAAGCTTGGAGGGCGACAGCCAAGATGAAGACGAGGGAAGCGGCCTGCCGATTCATGGTGAGCAAGGCTGCACCGGCTTCGGCTTATCGACGAAACTGACGAACCAGACGTCCCGAGGCTCCGTGTAGAAGCCGAGCCAGAATTCCCATCGGACATGGCGTTCGTCGTTGGTGAGAACGCTGTTGCCCGCGTCATTGATGTAGTCGACGCTCGTGAGGTCCGTGCATGTACGAATCTTGACGCTGTGCGCATTCGCTTCGAAAACCTTTGCTGTGTAGCGGGTGTCGCCGACTTGGTGGATGCCTTGCTTGACGAACGTGTTGATTAGGGACATCTGCTGGAGCGCCGCCGGATCGTTGACGTACCGGTAGATGACCGGCTTCCAGTCCTTGCCGGCGGGGTCTTGCAGTGACTGGTCGAATACGCGCATCGCGTTTCGCCACACCTCGACGGCGTTGTTCGCCGCATTGAGATCGGCGCCGGTGATAGTGGCGGGGATATCGACGGGAATCGCCTCATACGCATCGCCGGTGACGCTGACGGATGTCGTTCCCCGCGCTGCCGTGCTCGTCGGTGCCACCGATGGCGGCTTCGTGGGGGTTGACGGCGTTGACGTCAGCGTCTGGCTCGGAGTCGACGCACGGTTCGTCGCGGTGGTCGTGGTTTCGTCGCTGGGGCCAGGTTCGGTAGCTGGCGGGTTGGTGCAGGCGGCAAGCGATATCGCGGTCGCGGTCACAATGGCTGCGATCAGGCGCTTCATCGCTTCGTCACCTCCCCAAAGCCGATGGAGGTTTGCTCATCGTGCGCCCGAATACGGGAATTATCAATGTCTGGCGTGAGCTCCTTGTGAGTTCCGTCAGAATGCGTCATTGCACGCTGATGTGGTTCCCTCGGTCTCGCGCCGGTTCGGTCGGTCCAGCGGCGCATGCGAATGACGGCCGGCGGCACGGAGCGCAGCAGCAGCACGGCGGAGCCGAACGGCAGTGTGCGGAGCCTGCCGGGGTCGAGGATCGGGATGCGACGCAGCGACGATGACCGGCTGCGGGTGCCGTCATGGGCGCGGTTTTCGGCCCAGGTGGTTTCGTCGCGCTCGCCGATCAGCGAGGACAGGTCGCGCAGGTCGCCCGCATTGCCGCCGCCGCCGAGGATGATCTTGGTGGTGCAGGCATCCCATACTGTCGCGGCGGCCTGCTCGCCCCATTTGTGGCGGGCTTGGGCGAGGGATTGCAAGATTGCCCAGGCGCAGATGCCGGTGCCGCCGCCTTCCGACATGAGGGTTGGCAGGGACGGCAGAGGCGCGAGGTTGCCGATCTCGTTGAGCATCATGGTGATCGGCGGATCCAGCCGGGCGCCCGGCGAGGCTGCGGCGAGTTGCCGTGCGGTTTCCAAAATGTCCTCGATAAACGCCGCGACTAGGTTCGCTGCCGCCCCGGCGCCGGTCGACGTGCCGATCAAGTACAGGGTGCCGTTGTCTCGAATGAAGCGTGCTGGTTCGAACTGCTCCCCCGCCCCCGGGGAGACGGCAGCGAGGACGTCTGGGTCGCCGAGAGCCCCCAGGGATTGGCGCACGCCGAGCCACACGGAGTCGCGCTGGCGCGGGTCGGAATCCGCCACCGCGTTGAGCGCAGTTGCCCAGCCATCGGGTGCCCGCGGATTCGAGTCGAGGATCGCGATGGCATCCTGAACGGAGGCGGGCGCAAGGGACCACCGGTACAGATCCGATGCGGTTCGTCCGTCGAGTGCCGCTGCCATCAGGAGCGACCGTAGGGCGGCTTCGGTTTGGCCCTGCCAGAAGCTGCCGTCGTCAGCCCCTTTGCCGGCGCCCGCGGCCAAGCCGGCGGCGCGGATCATCGCCGTCATAGGTTGGTCGCAGCCGCGGATCAGTGACCAGCGCAGTCCCACTTGGATGTCACCGGCCAAGTGTTGCGGATCAAACACCGCCACGGGTCCGAGATCGCTTCGGGCAGCGATTGTTTGGTGAATATTGTCCGGCCGGGTCGAGGTGGCAATCGCCGCGCCAGGGGCATCAAGAATGACGTTGATGACCAGGTGCAGGTCCTTGCCGGAGCGGGCCGGGCCGAGCACGACCACGGAGTCCTCCACCGACGACCACGCCTCGACGCCGCGGACGACACCGAGCCGGAAGCCGACCTCGTCCGCTGCCGGCCGACGAATGGAGGGGCGCAACACGCGGCCCTTACATCGGATCGCACGGCTTGAGCAGATATGCCGTAGTTCTCGGCGAGAAGCCGTGCCGGGCAGGCGATGTACATCGACCTCCGGGCTTGACGTCGCGAACAGGCGGTGAGCCAGAACCGCCACCGCCCCTGCTATCGCGAGGATCGTGAGGCTGATCAGCCAGTACAGCGCCGGGCCTGGCGCTGGAGCATGCCATGCCGCCGCCGGATCACTAGGCTTCCCAAGTGCTTTCACGCCGGCCCAAATGTCGCCGCGTGGCGGGGATCCCGCTGTCGTGACAGCCGCCGCACCTCCCAGCCACAGGGCACCGATAGTTCCGGCTGCAGCGAGAATGGCTATGGCCCAGCCGGTGTCGGACGACTGCCGTGTCGTGAGTTGCGTCATCTCACGGCCTCTCGGATCGCCGCGGGTCGGGGGAGGCGGTCACGTCTCGAGTACAGGACGCGTCCGTGTCGATCACGCTGCTGGTTCGTGATCTGCCGTTGTTGTTCGAGCCGCTGGTCCAGGCCCGGCGGTTGCCCGGATCCCCACTGCGCGGTCGGCAACTGGTCGAGTACCCGACGGGCGGTGGCGATCACTCGGGTGCCTGTCTGCCGCACCGTGGCGAGCCCCTCCTCACGACTGGCCCAGGTCGAGATGTACGGCAGCGAGTAGTCGGAGGTGTCCATGCCGTGCGCTGCCCCGATCAGGAATGCGACCGACTCGGCCTCCACCTCTTTGACCCCGCGCGTCACCGACATCGCCACGGCAAGGTCGACCGTGCCGTCTGGCTTTCTCGGATCGTGCAAGCACAAGTGTCCTAATTCGTGACTCAGCGTTTTGGTACGGCTGGCATCATCCATGTCGGCGCGCACCGTGACCGTGAGGTCCTGCCAATTGGTTACCCCGTTGGCGCCGCCGATCGTCGCGGCCGACCGCGCGTCGCTCAACGCGAACCCGTGTGCCGCAACCTGTTTCGCGAGTCCCTCCCACAACCCTTGGGGCGCTGAACCGACCAGCAGCTGCGGACGAGGCGGCTCGGGAATCGGCTCGCCGTCAGTTTGAGAGATGTCAAACACCGTTGCGAGGTCGAACGGCTTTTTCTCGTTGAGCCGCGACCGCTGTCGCACGGCGAGGCCAGGCTGCGTTCTTTCGGTGCGTGCAAGGCGGCGCCACTCCCCGCTCGCCGGATCCTGCACCTCGCGCCACTGGATCCGATTGGGGCGAAAGATCTTATAGCCGTGCTGACCCCGAAGTACCTGTCGACCCATGGCCCGCCACTGCCGGAAACCCGCGACCATGCTCGGCTCCGGTGCCGCAACAAGGCCGTCGCTAAACGCCTGCTGGTGCTGCGAATAGATCAGGAGGGTGTTGTCGAAGGAGAAATTGTGAAACCTGGCGGCGGTGGTCAGCGCCGAGCGCCAGTCATCCGACTCGAACAACTTTTCGACCGATGCCGCGAGCGCCTCCTGCACCGCCCGCAGCCGATCGTCCACGTCGTCATCAGGCATGGCGCGCTCCAATCCGCGGGTGAGCGAGATCCCCGTGCGCGGAACGAATGTCGACAGCCCAACGCGATGCATCCCGGCGGAGATCCGGCGGTGATGCCATGACGCTCCTCCTCACGGCGGGTCACGATGATCCGCTCATAAAGAGGTGGTGGCCCCCTGGCGCCGTTGGCGACGCGCCCAGCAAGGATTTCCACCAACGCGGGCGCTGCTTCGCCTTGGCGCCGTGCGGGGCCGCTACGTGCTCAGGCGACGCTTGGTGACGGTTTCGGTCCGCCCGTCTCGGTGCACGGTCAGGCGGATCTCATCGAACAGGCCAGCGATCGGCTCCTCGAGGGCCGCGCGGGCGTTGGCGAGACAGAGGCTTTCACGAGCCGGTCCGTACTTGTCGTTGATGGCTGCCGGTGGCGTGAATCGTCCGCCCAGCGGGTCCCCTCCATCGATTGCGGCTTGCCGCCCGGACCACCAGCGCGATGCTGCACGTTCCAGCGCGACTGTCTGCGGGACGTCGACGTCAACTATGTCGACTCGTTCGTATCCGGCGGCCGCGAGTTCGGACAGCAGGCGCGGGCCTTGCGGTGCCCAACCCAATGTTCCTTCGATGACGATGTTTTCGCCTTCGGCGAGGCAGTGTCGCCGAATGAGATCGGCGACGATCACGGATTCGCGATGCACCAGTCCGGCCAGTTCCCGTGGCATCACCGGATGCCCGTCAGGCAGATTGATGTCGAGCTGCCGGTCGAACGTTCCGGCGCTCATCTCGCCGACCAGGATCAGGTCCTTGACGATGTCCGCGTCGATCATGCGCCACTCGCCGGCGGGGTAGCTCTGCTGGAGGACGGCGGACTTTCCTGCGCCGGGCGGGCCCGCCATGATCACGGCGGCCATACCGGTGCGAAGTGCAACCAGCTCGCGGTCCAGAAAGTCTTCAACGAGCTGCTCGCGGCAACGTGCCCGGTCGAACGAGGCTCCACCGCGGGCGTCGATACCCGGCAGCCGGAATGACTCAGAGTTAAGTGGCCCGCCCGGCAGGGCGAGCGCCATCAGCTGACCTGCCACCTCGTCCCTGAGGATCGGCACTACGCTCCACCGGTGAGCAGGTCGAACTCCTCGCGGGACAGCAGCCCCTCGCCTGCCGCCTCTTCCAGCTGATCGCGCAAGCCCGGGATGTAGGACTCGGGCTCCGCGCGGTCGGCGTCGTCGAAGTGCCCCGGCTCGTAGGTCCACGTGTGCAGCTCTTGCAGCATCTGCTTGCCGTTGATCATGCCGATCGCGCGCTCCAAGATCACTTCGCGCGGCGTACGCGCATCCAGATCGTCCAAAGCGCGGGCTCGTCGGGCGAGCTTGCTCACCGCCGGCTGGCTGATCCCCAACGCATGCGCAACTGATTCCTGCGCGATCCCGTCGGCCAGGCTTCTCGCGACCGACCGCAACGTCTGCAGATCCGTCCATGCGGCAAGCGCCCTACTACGTCGTCGGCTGTCCGCAACTCGGTCCAGTGTCAGGGCTTGCACCATGAGGACCACCTCCACGTCTCATAACCAAGGTTATAGCATCGGGCACCTCGATGCGATCGAAATTGCCACTCATAGCCAACAAGCTCAATTCGACTTGCACCTTCATGCCGGCTGACCCGAGTCGGTGTTGAACAGGGCGGCTTCGGTGGGGCCGAGGTCGGTGTGGATGCGGCGGGTTGCGGTGCCGGTCCTCCAGAGGGACTCGCCCTTGCCCAGCGCCGGCAGGGCGGCTCGTTCGGGGCTGGTGAGGGCGAGTTCGGTTGCGGTGCGGTCGGTTTCGCCGGGGGCTTGGCGGAAGATGATGCAGGTGTCGCACAGCGCGACGAGGCCGCGGGCGGTGGCAGCGGCGCTGCTGCCGGCATCGGCGGCCCTGTCCGTATCGGACAGCGCGTGCGTGATCAGGATGGTGGCGGTGCCGCGTGCTCGGGACAGGCGCAGCTCCGCGTTGACGCGGGCGAGATGGGTTGGGGCGGCGAGGATGCGCCAGGCTTCGTCATAGATCACGAAACGTCGACCTGTTCCGGTGGCACTGTCCAACTGGCTGGTGGCCGTGAGTACCGCGAGCGTGTGGGCGAGGTCGTTGTCCGCGACGGCGGCGGTGCCGACGGCAATCATCGGCGCGGCCGGGTCCGGGGTGGCGGTGGCAGGTTGATCGAGTATGCCGGCCAGCGGGCCGGTGCAGAGCTGCGCGAGCGCGGCACGCATTGTGTCGGCGTGGTCGCCGCCAGCCGCCGTGAGGGCCGACACGACGTGGTGCAGCGTGGCTGTCGTGTTGCCGCGGGCGGCTCCTTCGATTGCGGCGTCGAGGGTTTCGCGGGCCTTGGGATGCAGGGGTGTGATGGCGGGAGCGACGGTTTCGACGATCGCGACCATGAGGGCGCTGCGGCGCTGTTCTGCCCGATGCCGCCAGGCCGCGACATCTGCACCTGGTGGTGGGGTACCGAGATGGAGGGGGTTGAGCCGGTCGGGCATGCCTGGGCCGAGCCGAACGGCTTGGCCACCGAGCGCCTGGGCAAGGCGGGTCCAGTCGTTCTTGGGGTCGCCGGGCACGATGACCCGGTAGCCGCAGGTGATGCCGCGCAAGGCAATGGCCATGGCGGTGTTGGTTTTGCCCCAGCCGATGTTCCCGACGACGAGGACGTTCGTGTTCGACACGGACTGCTGGGCGTAGAGCTGCCAGGGGTCGAAACAGAACCGCTGTCCGGTGACGGTGTCGTGCCCGATGAACATGCCCTCCGCGCCGGGCTTGCCGGTGAGGAACGGGTAGGCACCGCCGAGCACGGCGGTCGTGTCCCGGTGTGCGCCCGGGATCCGCAGCGCCAGCCGCTTTTCATTACCGGGACCGGCCCCTCTCCCGGTGCTAGTCTGCGTGCCTGGCTCGGGCTCGCGATGCCTACGCCACATGCGCCTGGGTTGCTCCCTTGATGCGATGCGGGCTTCGATGATCGGTGTTCTGCCTCGCCTGGTCATGACTGTTTCTTTCTCGCAACGGTTTTAGAGTCGGAGACCGGTGGGCAGGATGGTGGCGGTGAGGGCGGAGAGTTGCTGGCCGTAGAGGATGCGGGTTTCGCAGCCGGCCGCCGCTGCGGCCTGCCTGATCCGAGTCGCGGCGTCGGTGAGATCGTTACGGGTCGCGGCGGTGATCGCCATGAGTGCGGTGTGGCGCATGTCGAGGTGGCCCTCGGCGATCTCGGTCTCGCGCTGCAGCGTGTCGGTTTGACGAGCGAGCTGCTCTGCGGTGTCGAGGATACCGATCCGGCGGCGCAGGGCGGCGTCGGAAGCCTGGGCGGTCTTGTCCCGGCCGATCTGGCGCAGCGCGACCGGGGTGGGGATCGGCTCGTAGACGAGGCTCACCGTGACGGTCGCGCCGGCGGGCAGGATGAGCGGCGCGAGGAAGGCGGGGTGGGTGTCGAACCGTGGCCAGCCGGAAACCCACAGCACCTGGTGCCAGGCGGAGTCGGTGCGCACCGCCGACCAACCCTCGACGACCGCCACCGGGCCTGCCGCACGCGTGGACTCCGTTGGCGCGGACACCCGAGGGCGGGTCCGGCGCAGGGCGATGCTGGCTGGGTCGAATCCGTCCACGATCCAGTCGGTGAGATCCGCTGGAGTAAACCATTTTTCGACGTTGGCACCAGCTGGGTCGAGCGTCTCGGGCAGGCCTACGCGGTGCGCGGCAAGGACTCTCGTCGCGGCGGCGCGGCCGTGGCCGGCGCGGCGGATGGCAGCACGGGCGATCTTGCCGCCAAGTGTGATCGCGATCAGGGTGTCGTGCCGCCACGCGGAGCGGTGTTGGTCTTGGGTCTCGCGGTACGCGGCCACGGCCGCGTCGACACGGTGCGTCTCCCCACTTCCGCTCGCGGCGCTGTCGATAGCCGTTGCCGCACCACCGTTCTCGTCGCAGGCGAACGTCGCTCCCCCAGTCACCGTACGTCCGCCGACGAGAGCACCGCTGCTGTCGGAGCCGTCTGCCGCGGGGCTCGACGGGGCGCCGTCGCCCTGAGCAGGGACCGCGGCTGTGGCTCGGTGAATGTTGGGTCGGGTGCGGTGGATGATGTGGGTGCGCTGGATCTGGCCGTCGGAGCCGATCGCGGCCAGTGCCCGGCCGAAGCCGGCTGTGGCCGCGCCCTGAGTTTCCGCGTCCGCGTAGAGGAACCCTGTGCCGGTGAGGGCGGCGATGGCGGTCCAGCTGGCAGCGGCGGCGTCGTGCAGGATCGCCGAGCCGTCGGCCGCTTGAAACACGGCGAGCTGCATCACGGTGCCGGGGATCGGCAGCACCCCGGCCGGCACGGGGCGGTCGGGTTTTGCGAGTGTCAGCAACCGGCCGTTTGCGCCGCGCCACACGTAGCGGGCGGCGTCGGGGGTCCATTCGACAAGGGCGCGGCCCTCGACCATCAGCAAGGCTGAGCCCACCACTGGCGAGATACCGACGGTGGTGATCAGCCCGGTCGTCATACCCGATGTGACGGTGACGATCGCAACCGCAAGGACGCACGCGGCGAGGGTGACGGCGCGGGTGGCGGACATGGGTTTCCCCTCGTAGCGTGGAGGCATCGCCAATGAGGAGGCGGCGATGGTTGAGAAGCGGCGCAGGTTCGATGAG
>OFTX01000249.1_pt1 | contig 32551 bp, 31 predicted proteins | sample 1775051 | NCBI WGS metagenome assembly OFTX01 (sample SAMN08195772, study PRJEB24354) | sludge metagenome | isolation source: sludge from phenol fed wastewater aerobic bioreactor A | place: India: Nagpur | collected 2016-09-15
GCCCCAGGCGCTGGGGGTCGCGCGCCTCGTGGCGGGCCTGCTGGGCTTCACGGGAATTGCTGCCGGCGCCGCCGGGATCGCGAAGATATTGTTCGTGTTGTTCCTGGTGCTGTTCGTGATCTTCCTGTTGCTTGGCCTGACCATCGCCAAGAAGATCGTCGACTAGCGCGGTGCTTCGCGGCGACGCGCGCGTGCGCCGCCGCGAAGCCGTGCAGCGGCGCCGGCAAGTCCGGCGTGTCGAGCGCGAGCCGCTCACTTGATAGGAGGTTGCGATGCTTCACTACGCCGTCGTATTTTTCGTGATCGCATTGATCGCCGCGGTTTTCGGCTTTACCGGCATTGCCGCGGGCGCCGCCGAGATCGCCAAGATCCTGTTCTTCATCTTCCTGGTGATCTTCCTGGTCACGCTGCTCTTCGGCGTGATTCGACGATGAGCCGCGCCTGACTCCGGCACGATCCGGCCCTGCGCCGGATTCGCCCCGAACGAGCGCCCGGCTATCGCCGGCGCGCTCCCCCCCAAAAACACTGACAGGAGGAATCGCTCATGCATACCGCCAAGCACGCCAAGCAGCAGACTGCAACGTCCGGCACACACGCGATGAAGGGCAACGGGCACAGCCAGCATGCGGGCGAAGACTTCGAGATCGATGTGCGCGCGCTGCGCGAGCGGGCGCGCGAGCATCTCGACGAAGGTGCCGTCACGGAGGATTACCGCGCGGACCGCGACGCAGTGGTGCACATGCTCAACGACGCACTCGCCACGGAGTTGGTTTGCGTGCTGCGCTACAAGCGCCACCACTTCATGGCCACGGGCATCCATGCCGAGCCGGTGGCTGCCGAATTCGCGGAGCATGCCGCGCAGGAGCAGGACCATGCGGATCGCATCGCCGCGCGTATCGTGCAGTTGGGTGGCGAGCCGGACTTCTCGCCCGACAGCCTCTCCGCGCGAAGCCATGCCGAGTATGTGCCGGCCGCCAACCTGCGCGACATGATCCGCGAAAATCTGGTGGCGGAACGCATTGCGATTGAGAGTTATCGCGAGATGATTCATTATTTGGGCGACCGGGATACCACGACGCGTCGCATGCTCGAGGAGATCCTGGCGGTCGAGGAGGAGCATGCCGACGATATGCGTGACCTGCTCGACCGCGAGTGACGGTGAGTGGCGGTGAGTAGCGACGAGTATTGGCGAGTATTGGCGAGTAGCGGCCATGACCAGCGCATTGACACCATGCAAGCGCTGCCATCTGGCCGATGGGGATAGTCTCTGGAGCTTAGATGTCACTGACAACAATAAAAATCCTGATTGCCGACGACCACGCGATCGTACGCACCGGCTTCAAACAGTTCATTGCCGACGAGCAGGACATGGAAGTGCTGGGCGAGGCGTCGAGTGGCGACGAAGTGATTCGCGCCGTTCGCGATACGGCGTTCGATGTCGTGCTGCTGGATATCGCCATGCCCGACAAGAACGGGATCGACACCCTGCGCGTGATCAAGCAGTTACGTCCCGAGCAGGGCGTCCTGTTTCTTTCGACGTATCCGGAAGCGCAGTACGCGGTGAACCTGCTGCGAGCCGGCGCCAATGGCTATCTGATGAAAGATGCCGCGCCCGAGGAGATCATTCGGGCGATCCGCACGGTGGCACGCGGCCATCGCTACGTCAGCGAGGTGACCGCAGACCTGCTCGCGCAAAAGCTCGATCAGCCGGTCGACGAGCCAATGCACGAACAGCTCTCGGAGCGGGAATTCCAGGTGTTTTGCAAGCTCGCGCAGGGCCGTACCCCAACGGAAATCGCCGACGAATTGCATCTGTCCGTCAAGACCGTCAGCACGTATCGCGCGCGTGTGCTGGAAAAGATGCATTTGAAAACCAACGCCGATCTGACGCTATATGCGCTGAAGAACGGCTTGATCAGTTGAAAGAGAGGCTGTCATGTCAACCGGGAACGCGGCAACGCATACGGGGTCCCGCTTGCCCCTCAAAGTCCTGTTGATCGAAGACTCCGCCGTCATTCGCGAGAGCCTGTCGGAGGCGCTTGGCTCGACCGGCATGCTTCAGGTGACGGGGGTGGCGGAAACCGCGGACGACGCGGTGCGCACGCTCAAGGAGGACTCGTTCGATGCGGTGATCGTCGACATTCAGTTGCGCCGCGGCTCCGGCATGGACGTGCTTTCCTACCTGCATCAGGCGGGGCTTTTGTCGCAGCTCATGGCCATCGTGCTGACGAACTATGCGCTCGCCACGTATCGCAAGCGGTGCCAGCAACTGGGCGTGCAATATTTCTTCGACAAATCGCTCGAATTCGATCGCGTGATCGAAGTGCTCGACGAGTTCGCCACCAGCCGCCAGGCCTGAGCGTGTCCGCCCATCCGACCGGGCCTCGGCCCTGTCGTCACGTCGCCTCATCTTTCCGTCATTCCCGTTAAATGGGAATGAAACTCCCGGTTAGCGAAATCACCTCATCTTTTCTCGTTTGAGAGGGCAGGCCAGCTGTCATGCGCGCATTTCGTGCTGCAATGCGATACACCGATCATGGCACTCCCTGCCTTGGTGCAAATTAAGTGGAATTTCCGTATAAAGAGATCAAGTTTTATTATTTTCAACTATTTAGGTGCATGGGCTAGAATGTCGCCTTCACGCTAAATACCGAGTCTCGGCGGCGCACTGCGGGCAGTTTCCGGCAGTGGGGCTGCTATTTTTTTGCATGATCGAACTCCAGAACATTACCCAGCGATTTGCTGGGCCCAAGGGGCCGGTCGACGCGCTTTCCAACATCAGCCTGTCGATCGAGCGCGGCGAAGTCTTTGGCATCATCGGCCGAAGCGGTGCCGGCAAGAGCACGCTCGTGCGTGTGATCAATTTGCTCAACCGTCCGAGCGACGGCACCGTGCGCGTCGACGGGCAGGATTTGACGTCGATGTCCGCCGACGATCTGCGCCAGGCGCGCCGTCGCATCGGCATGATCTTCCAGCATTTCAATCTCCTGAGCTCGCGCACCGTCTACGAGAATGTGGCGCTGCCGCTCGAGCTCGCGGGCATGTCGAGCGCCGACATTCGCGCGAAGGTGCTGCCGTTGCTCGAACTGGTCGGGCTGACGGCACAGAAGGATCGTTACCCGTCGCAGATTTCCGGCGGCCAGAAGCAGCGGGTGGGCATTGCCCGTGCGCTGGCGAGCGAGCCGCAGGTGCTGCTCTCCGACGAGGCGACGTCCGCGCTCGATCCCGAGACCACGCGCTCGATTCTCGAGCTGCTCAAGCGCATCAATCGCGAGTTGGGGCTGACGGTCGTACTGATCACGCACCAGATGGAAGTCATCAAGCAGGTCTGCGACCGCGTTGCGGTGCTCGACGCCGGCCGCGTTGTCGAGCAGGGCCGTGTGATCGACGTCTTCCTGCGTCCGCGCCACGAAGTCACGCGTGCGCTCATCGGCGACGTGATCTCGCAGGAACTGCCTGCCGGTGTTCGCGAGCGTGTCGCCTCGCGCATCGGCAATGGTCACGACCACCTCTATCGTCTGGCCTTCTCGGGCGCGGGCGTGGATCAGCCGCTGCTGTCCGAGGCGATTCGACGCTACGAGCTCGATTTCAATATCCTGCACGGTCAGATCGACGAGATCCAGGGGCAGGCCTTCGGATCGCTCGCCGTGCTGGCAGGCGGTACCCCGGCCCGCGTGGCCGAAGCCATGGCGTTCCTTGCCAGTCAGGGCGTTGTCGTCGAGGAGCTCAGCCATGTGGAGTGAAATGTTCGATCTGTTCGTCTCCTCGTTCTGGGAGACGCTCGTCATGGTGGGGATCTCTGGCGTCATCGGTGCCGTCGTGGGCGTGCCGCTGGGCGTGCTGCTCTACCTGACGGACCGCAATGGCGTGTTGCAGAACCTGCCGACCAATCGCATCGTCGGTATCCTCGTCAACGCCGTGCGCTCGACGCCGTTCATCATTTTGCTGGTCGCGGTGATCCCGTTCACGCGGCTGATCGTCGGATCGTCGATCGGCACGATGGCCGCCGTCGTGCCGCTCACCATCGCCGCCGCTCCCTTCGTGGCGCGCCTGGTCGAAACGGCGCTGCGCGAAGTGGATCGCGGGCTGATCGAAGCGGCACAGTCGATGGGCGCGACGACCGGCCAGATCGTCATGAAGGTGCTGCTGCCCGAGGCGTTGCCCGGCATCGTGGCGGGCCTGACGATCACGTTCGTGAGCCTGGTGGGCTACTCGGCCATGGCCGGTGCCATCGGCGGCGGCGGCCTGGGCGATCTGGGCATTCGCTACGGTTATCAGCGCTTCCTGCCGGAGGTCATGATCACCGTGGTGCTGATCCTGATCGTGTTCGTGCAACTGGTGCAGACGTTCGGCGACTGGCTGGTGCGGCGTTTGAGCCACAAGTAATTTCCCCATAACGACATCGCCGGCGCTGACGTCCGGCATTTCTCACACACGCGAGGTATTCCATGCAACGTCGTACGCTCTTCAAGCTGCTGGCCGGTGTCGGTGCCGCCACGGTTCTTGCCACGCAATTCGCCGCCCCCGCCGCAGCGGCCGATGCCATCAATCTGAAGGTGGGTGTCACGGGCGGCCCGCACGCACAGATCTTCGACGAAGTGAAAAAGGTCGCCGCCAAGGACGGCCTGAACATCAAGGTCATCGAGTTCAGCGACTATGTGCAACCGAACGCGGCGCTCGCGTCGGGCGATCTCGACGCGAACAGCTACCAGCACCAGCCGTACCTCGACGCGCAGGTGAAGGACCGCGGCTACAAGCTGGAATCGATTGCCAAGACCGTGATCTTCCCGATGGGCATTTACTCGAAGAAGCTCAAGTCGCTCGCGGATCTGAAGACCGGCGACAAGGTCTCGCTGCCCAACGATCCGACCAATGGCGGGCGCGCGCTGCTGTTGCTGCAAAAGCAGGGTCTGCTCAAGCTGCGGGCCGACGCGGGCCTGAAGGCGACGCCGCTGGACGTGATCGAGAACCCGAAGAAGCTGAAGTTCGTGGAGCTGGACGCCGCGCAACTGCCGCGCTCGCTCGACGACGTGGCCGTGGCGGTCATCAATACCAACTTCGCGATGGAGGCCGGTCTGAACCCGAAGCGCGATTCGCTCGCGATCGAAGACGCAAACGGCCCGTACGCCAACGTGCTCGTCATTCGCTCGGCCGACAAGAACAAGCCGTGGGTGGCCAAGCTGATCAAGGCCTACCACTCGCCGGAAGTGAAGGCCTTCATCGAAAAGAAGTTCGGCGGCTCGGTGGTCACGGCCTGGTAAATTCCGGTCGTTCGGGATACGCCCCGGAAACGGCAATGCTTCGCGGCATTGCCGTTTTTTTTCGTCCCGGTGACGGCGCGTCTGTGCCACGGCGCGTCGGCATCACGCCCGCGCCCGGTGTGTGGCAATTCCGACAGTGTCACGGTTCTGTCAAATTCCGGCGATAGCCTGACCGTCAGTAAAAGAGGGCGCCCACGGGCGTCGTCTCCAGACGCGGGCATGGGCCAAAGCGCAGCAACCGCACGTGAAAGACGGGGAACTCGGGCGAGACACTTCATCGGAAGCGGCTTCTTGCCTTCGGGGCGCAGGGTTGCGTCCGACGTGTGCCCGCACGGCGTAACGCTGCTCGCACGATGGCGACGCACCGCACCGACTTACGGAGTCTCAGTTGAACCCTCTCCCGCCTGTCGCGATACGTCCGTCGGAGCGATTTGCCGCGCCCGCGACGCCACGCGACGCGAACGTCGTTCCCTCTGATGCCGCCGCGTCGGCCGCCTCGCATACCCGATACGCTGACATTGCCATGGGCGCCGCCGGCACCCATCACGTCGAACCGGACGAGCGGGGGCTCCTTGCCGAAGTGTGCGAGGGCATCGGGCTCACCTGCGTGTTTCAGCCGATCGTCGATTTCCGGACCTCGGAAGTGGCCGGCTACGAAGGGCTGGTGCGCGGGCCGGCCGGCACGTCGATGCATTCGCCGATGGCGCTTTTCGCGGCGGCGCGTCGCCATGGCCTGATCGCCCCGCTCGAACTCGCGTGCCGCCGTGCCGTGCTGCGCGGCTTCGCCGAGCAGGGACTGCCAGAGCGCCTGTTCCTGAACATCGGTCCGGTCACGCGGGCTCAGCCTGGCGGCGGCGTGACCGAGTCGCTCGGGCTCGACGAGACGTTTGCCATGCTCGAATCGTTTCAACTCACGCCCGAGCGGGTCGTGCTGGAACTCACGGAGCATGCCCCCACGTTGGATCTGGCGAGCACGCGCGCTTCGCTTGCCGCGTATCGCGCGCTCGGCTTCGAAGTGGCGCTCGACGACATGGGCGAAGGCTATGCGAGCCTGCGCCTGTGGTCTGAGCTGCGACCCGATTACGTCAAGATCGACCGTCATTTTGTCGATGGTATCGACACCGATACCGTCAAGCTCCAGTTCGTGCGCTCGATGCGGCAGATCGCCGAGACCAGCGGCACGCGCGTGATCGCCGAAGGTATCGAGCACGCCGAAGAGCTTCAGGTCGTGCGCGATCTCGGCATCTTTCTCGGCCAGGGATATTTCATTGCACGTCCCGAGGCTCGGCCGCAGCGCGCCATCACGGCGCAGGTGCAGGAAGTCGTGAACGAGCGACGCGCCTACGTCCATCAACAGCCGAGCCAACTGGGCGCGGGCAACGTCACGCTGGAGCGCATTGCGTCGCACGTGCAGCCGGTGTCGCCCGACACGCGCAGTGAAGACGTGGTGGCACGTTTCGAGAGCGATCCCGCACTGGAAGTGCTGCCGGTGGTGGAGCGCGATCGGCCGGTGGGCCTGATTGGCCGCGCCTCGCTCATTGGCCGGTTCGCGCGGCCGTTCACGCGGGAGCTGTACGGACGCAAGCCGTGTTCGGCGGTGATGGAGCCGCGCCCGCTCACGTTCGACAAGGGCGCGCGCGTGGAGGATCTGAGTCGCATGATCGCGGAAGGCGCGAGCCGCCAGATCGCGGCGGGGTTCATCGTGACCGACCAGGGGCGCTATTTCGGTGTCGCGCAGGGGCATGCGCTGATGCGCCACATCACCGACATGCAGCTCGACGCGGCGCGCTACGCCAACCCGCTCACGCTGCTGCCGGGCAACGTGCCGATCGACGATTACATGGATCGCATGATCGGCGAGCGACAGTCGTTTCACGCCTGCTACGTCGACCTGGACAACTTCAAGCCGTTCAACGACGTGTTCGGCTACCGGCGCGGCGACGACCTGATTCAACTGGTCGCGCGCGTGCTCATGGCGGTGCGCAATCCCGAGCGGGACTTCCTGGGGCATATCGGTGGCGACGACTTTCTGATTCTGTTTCGCAGTCCCGACTGGGAAGCGCGCTGCCGCGAGGCATTGACGCGTTTCGGCGACGCCGTGACCGAGTACTTTCATCCCGATCAGATCGCGGCTGGCGGATTCGAGGCCGAAGACCGGCGCGGCATGGTCATCTTCCACCCCATCACGAGCCTGTCGATCGGCGTGGTCGCGGTGACGCCCGAGAGCTTTCCGTCGCACGTGGAAGTCTCGGCGGCCGCGGCGGAGGCCAAGAAAATGGCCAAGCGCGCGCTGGGAAACAGCCTTTTCATCGAGCGTCGGCGGGCGCATCGCTAGTGCGCGAGGCAAAAAAAACCCGCCGGATCGGCGGGCTTTGCCATTCGGACGCCGGGCGGCGCCAGACACTCAGTGCGAAAGCGCGGGCATGCCTTCCATGCCGGCAACGTCCCGCTCGCGCTCTTCCGACAGGTACGGCGTGCGCCAGCCTGCTTTCACGCCCCAGTGATAGAACGCGAGCGACAGGAGGGCGACCACCGCCATGTCCCAGCCGTACGGCAACAGGCCGAGACCGCCGAATTCCTTGCTGCCGATGTACGAGCACAACGCCATGACCGGGAGGTAACCGATCAGCCACCACGACGCCTTGAGGTCACGACCGAACCCTTGCCATTTGTCCTTCGCCTGGTAGTAGAAGTAGACGGGCAGCGCCACGACGACCAGCACGATGATCTGGCCGGTCAGCGGCCAGCGTGCCCAGTACAGGATCAGCGAAGCGCACACGAACGCGAACGGCGCGATGAGCGACAGGCCGGGCAAACGCAGCGGCCGTTCCATTTCCGGTGCCGAACGGCGCAGCGCCATCACGCTGATCGGGCCGGTCAGGTACGAGATCACCGTCGCGACCGAAATCACCGCGGCAAGCGAGTCCCAGCCGCGGAAGAAGAACATGAAGATGAACGAGATGGCGAGGTTGAACCACATCGCCGGGCGCGGCACGCCGTACAGCGGATGCACGCGGCCGAAAATCTCGGGCAGGGTGCGGTTGCGTTCCATGGCGTAAATCATGCGGCTCGTGGTGGCCATGTACGTTGTGCCCGTGCCGCTCGGGCTCAGGAAGGCGTCGAAGTACAGCACGATGGCGAGCCAGTTCAGGCCGAGTGCGATCGCCAGTTCGGCAAACGGCGAGCTGAAGCTCACCATGTGCCATCCGCCGGCGAGCTGCTCGGGCGAGAGCGCGCCGATGTACGCGACTTGAAGCAGCAGGTAAATGACCGTGGCAAGCAGGATCGAGCCGACCACCGCAAACGGAATGCTGCGTCCCGGATCACGCGCCTCGCCCGCGAGGTTCACCGGGCTCTGAAAACCGTTGAAGGCGAACACGATGCCCGACGTGGCCACGGCCGTGAGCACGGCCGACATGCCGTTGGGCGCGAAGCCGCCATGCTCGGCGAGATTGAAGTTGCCCGGGTGGAAGCCCGCGATGATCAGGCCCGCGATCGTCAGCGCCGGGATCGCGAACTTGAACAGCGTGATGGCCGTGTTGGCGCGTGCGAACAGCTTCACGCCCCAGTAGTTCAGCAGGAAGTACACAACGACGAGCAGTGCCGAGAGCGTGAGACCGCTCGCGGTGAGCGTGCCGTCCACGAACAGGTTGTGTGCCCATTCGTACGGCCACGTGCTCATGTACTGGATCGAGGCTTCGGCTTCGATGGGGATCACCGAGACGATGGCGATCCAGTTGGCCCAGGCGGCGATGAAGCCCACCAGGCTGCCGTGCGAGTAGCGGGAGTAGCGCACCATGCCGCCCGACTCGGGGAACATGGCGCCGAGCTCGGCGTAGGTCAGGGCAATGGCCAGAATGACCACGGCGCCGATGATCCAGGCCAGCAGTGCGGCGGGGCCGGCGATCTTGGCGGCTTTCCAGGCGCCGAACAGCCAGCCTGAGCCGATGATCGAGCCGAGACCGGTCAACATCAGGGCGAACGGCCCAATGTTGCGCATGAGAGATTGATTGTTATCCATTCGATGTCTTCTCCACGCCCGGGGGGGACAGGTGCCACCCCGATGAGGGCAGGGCGGCAGACTGCGCGAGGGCGGACAAACTGCCGGCAGGCCGGTCGCCATCACAAGGAGCATGACGGCGCGGGGGACGGCGCTGACGGACACGACTTCTGTTGATCGGCTTCGCGAATCCGGTGCGGTCTCCGGCCTGACGACGCAAACGGGTACACGGGTGAGCGTGCAACCCCGAATTGGGGTCGGAGTCCGGGCTTCGCGAAAAAAGCGCGATTCTACCCGAGCCGGCCCGCGTGTGTGGGACTTTGTAACACTTTTGCAATGGCATCCGGTTCGGCGATGTTAGGCAAAAATGCGTACAACCCAGTCCGGGCGCGGCTCATGGCGTGGGAATCCGACTATTACAAATTATTAAAGGGTCAGATGTAATGCGCGGTGTCGGTGCCCTGTCTATTCCTGTCAGCCCATGCCGGCGAGGCAGAGATACTTCAGCTCGAGATACTCGTCGATGCCGTACTTCGAACCTTCGCGTCCCAGGCCGGACTGTTTGACGCCGCCGAACGGGGCGACTTCGTTGGAGATCAGGCCAGTATTGATGCCGACCATGCCGGCTTCGATGCCTTCGGCGACGCGCCAGACGCGTCCGACGTCGCGGGCGAAGAAATAGGACGCCAGGCCGAAGTCCGTCGCGTTGGCCAGCCGGATGCCCTCGGCTTCATCTCTGAAGCGGAAGACCGGTGCCACCGGTCCGAAGGTCTCTTCCTGCGCGACGAGCATATCCGCGCTCGCGTCGGCCACGACCGTCGGTTCGAAGAATCGGCCGTGCAGGACCTTGCCACCGACCGTCACACGTCCCCCCCTGGCGACGGCGTCGGCCACGTGGCGCTCGACTTTTTCGACGGCGGCGTCTTCGATGAGCGGGCCGATCGCCACGCCCGGTTCGAAGCCGTTGCCCACGCGCAGCCGGCTCACGGCAGCGGTGAGTTTTTCGACGAAGGCGTCGTAGATGCCGTCTTGCGCGTAGATGCGGTTCGCGCATACGCATGTTTGCCCGGCATTGCGGAACTTCGAGGCGATGCAGCCTTCGACGGCGGCGTCGACATCGGCGTCGTCGAATACGAGGAACGGTGCGAGACCGCCCAGCTCGAGCGCGACCTTCTTGATGGTCGGCGCGCACTGCTCCATGAGTCGGGCGCCGACCGGCGTCGAGCCCGTAAAGGACAGGTGCCGCACGCGCGGGCTGCCGGTGAGCACGTCGCCCACGTCGGACGAGTTTTTCGACGTCACCACGTTGAAGACACCTCGAGGCAGCCCGGCGCGCTCGGCCAGTTCGGCCAGGGCCAGCGCCGAGAGCGGTGTGAGGCGCGCGGGCTTGACCACGATGGTGCAGCCGGCCGCGATGGCCGGCGCGATCTTGCGCGTGATCATCGCGATCGGGAAGTTCCAGGGGGTGATCGAGGCGCATACGCCGATCGGCTGCTTGAGCACCAGCAAGCGCTTGCCGCCCTCGGGGGAAGTGAGGACGTCGCCGTCCACCCGCTTGGCTTCTTCGGCGAACCACTCGATGAAGGAGGCGCCGTAGGCGACCTCGCCCTTGGCCTCGGCGAGCGGCTTGCCTTGCTCGGCGGTCATGATGGCGCCGAGGTCGTCCTGTGCCTGCATGATGAGGTCATACCAGCGCCGCATGATGCGCGCCCGATCCTTGCCGGTACGGGCGCGCCACTCGGGCAGTGCGGTTTCGGCGGCGACCAGGGCGCGCTCGGTTTCCTTGGCGCCCAGGTCGGCGACGTGGGCGATCGCTGCGTCGGTGGCCGGGTCGTTGACGACGAAAGTCGCCTGCGAGTCGGCCTGCGTCCAGGCGCCGTCGATATACGCGTCGAACCTGAGCAGTGCCGGATCTTTCAGACGAGCCAGTGCCGGGTGAGCCCTGGCGGGCGTGGATGGGTGGGATGTTGACACGATCAGCTCTCCTCTCGATGACCGTGCGAAGCGGCTGCATGCCGCGCCGCGCGGGGGACGGAAACGGATACGGCTTGTCGGTGTGTCGGGCCAGCTTACTCCAATGCGGCGAGCGTTTCGTGACGCGCGGCATTGAGCGGCATTGAACGGCATGATGCGATGTGCCGCGTCGTCCGGCAGGCGAGTGCTGCGCTTGCCGAAAGCCCGTCGGCGGCCGGCGAACGACGCGGTCTTCTACAGCGATGAGGGCAGCGCGGTGCGCGGGTTGGCCCGTTTTACAGGCCGAGATCCCGGTAAAGCGCCGCCATGCGCGCGTCGACGTCGGCAGTCATTTCGATGGGACGTCCCCACTCGCGCGAAGTTTCTCCGGGCCACTTGTTGGTCGCGTCGATCCCCATCTTCGACCCCAGCCCGGCCTTGGGCGACGCGAAATCGAGATAGTCGATCGGCGTTTGATCGACGAGCGTGGTATCGCGCGTCGGATCGACGCGCGTGGTGATCGCCCAGATCACTTCCTTCCAGTCGCGAATGTCGACGTCTTCATCGACCACGACGATGAACTTCGTATACATGAACTGGCGAAGGAAGCTCCAGACCCCGAACATCACCCGCTTCGCGTGACCCGGATAGGCCTTTTTCATCTGCACGATCGCCATGCGATAGCTGCATCCTTCCGGCGGCAGATAAAAGTCGGTGATCTCCGGAAACTGCTTTTGCAACAGCGGCACGAAGACTTCGTTGAGCGCCACACCGAGCACCGCCGGCTCGTCGGGCGGTTTTCCGGTGTATGTCGAGTGATAGACCGCATTGCGCCGCAGCGTGATGCGCTCGACGGTAAAGACCGGAAACCACTCCTGTTCGTTGTAATAGCCCGTGTGGTCGCCGTAAGGACCCTCGAGCGCGTGCGCGTATCCCGCGGTCGCACCTCGCGAGGGCGGTGGCGGCGCACCGTCGGGCACGGCCGGGGGCTGGTCGGCGGGGTAAATGAAACCTTCCAGCACGATCTCGGCGCGTGCCGGCACTCGCAACGACTCCAGGCCGGGCGTGAGGCATTTGGCCAGTTCGGTTCGGCTGCCGCGCAGCAGGCCTGCAAACTGGTACTCGGACAAGGTGTCGGGGACCGGCGTCACGGCCCCGAGCATGGTCGCCGGGTCCGCGCCGAGCGCCACGGCGATCGGGAACGGCTTGCCGGGATTGGCCTGCGCGAACTCGCGGAAGTCGAGCGCGCCGCCGCGATGCGCGAGCCAGCGCATGATCACCTGATTGCGACCCATGACCTGCTGGCGATAGATGCCCAGATTCTGGCGCCTGCGATTCGGGCCCTTGGTGATGACCAGACCCCAGGTGATGAGCGGTGCGGCGTCGCCGGGCCAGCACGTCTGGATCGGCAGGCGGCCAAGGTCGACATCCTCGCCTTCCCACACGATCTCCTGACACGCCGGGGCGCTCACCTCCTTCGGTGCCATGTCCCACACCGCCTTGGCCATGCCGAACAGCTTGCCCGCGTCCTTGAGGCCGCGCGGGGGCTCCGGTTCCTTGAGCGTCGAGAGCAGCCGACCGATGTCGCGCAGCGAGCTCAGGGCGTTATCGCCATTCTCGACGCCCATGCCGAGGGCCACTCGTTCAGGGGTGCCAAACAAGTTGGCGAGTACGGGCATGTCGTAGCCGGTCGGTCGCTCGAACCACAGCGCCGGCCCCGCCGCTTTGAGCACGCGGTCGGCGAGCGCCGTCATCTCCAGTACCGGCGAGACCGGCACGTCTACGCGACGAAGCTGGCCGGATCGCTCCAGTTGCGCGGTGAAGTCACGAAGATCGAGATATTTCATGAAACAAACAGTTACCAAAAATTTTTACGAAATTCATACGGGAGATGCGAACGGCCGTTTGAATCGCGTGTAAGACCGGGGGATGCCCTTGTAAACGCAGGGCGCGGCAGGGCATTTTACCGGGCAAGGCGATCGAACGTCACGGCAAAACGGCTGTTACAAATTACTTTTAGTAATCATTTTGCTTTGAAATAGTATTGACGGTTTATATATCGCTGCTACAATCCGCCCGTTGAATCCAGAAAGGCGGCTTCGTGGACGGGTAGGCCGACCCGCTCGAGCTTAGCGACAACTACAACATCGACGTGGATTTTCAGTGGCTGGTTTTCTCACCGAGGTCGGGAAGCCAGTGTTTTAGGAAGCAGCGCGAGCGATAGCTCGTCAGCGCCGGACACCTGAACAGGTCGGCGCGCTGCGGCGGTAGCGGCATCGTCCATGACAAACACGATGCACCGCCTCGTTCCATATGCCGTAAATAAGCGCTTCACGGGGATGCCTGGCGGGCATACCGGCTTATTTCCTTACGCCTCGGGGCCACCCCGTGGTGACGGCGTAACCGGAGTACGTAGTATGAAGAAGTCTGGTTTATCACCCTGGCTACTGGCCGCGATCCATGCGCTTCGTGCGCGCGGTGCGGCAATGGTGGCTGCGGCTCGCCGCGATTGGCGTCGCCTTGCATGGCATGGCGGTCGTGTCGGACTGTATACGTCCAGCGCGGTCGGTCTGGTTGCCGTGGTCGGTACGCTCGCGTTGTGGGCTCGACCGACATGGCGCGCCGATCTGGCGTCGCGCGTGGGTCCGCTGCTCGAGGCGGCGACCGGCACGGCCAATGCGGCCGGCCAGAGCGCCAATGGCGCTGCCGATGCCAAGCTTTCGCCGTCCGATTCGGCGATGATGGCCCAGGCGGCGCAGCATGTGCCCTCGGCAGCCGTTCTCGCCGCTTATATCCCGAACCAGCGCGTGGCGGCGGATGCGCGTGCGAACAAGGTGCTGGACACGCGCGAGCAGATTGCCGTGGCCGACTACCTCGCTCGCCGCTACCGCGTGGCCGGCGACGTGACGGGTAACCTCGTTCGTGCGGCGTACTCGACCGGCAAGGAAGTCGGCCTCGATCCGCTGCTGTTGCTCGCCGTGATGGCCATCGAATCGGGCTTCAACCCGTATGCCGAGAGCACCGTGGGCGCTCAAGGTCTGATGCAGGTCATGTCGAAGGTGCACCAGGACAAGCTGGAATACTTCGGCGGCCCGGAAGCGGCGCTGCATCCGCTGGCCAATATCAAGGTCGGTGCATTGATTCTGAAGGAATGCATTGCGCGTGGCGGCTCGCTCGCCGGAGGTCTGCGTCTGTACGTGGGCTCGACCAGTGCGGGTGACGGTGGCTACGGCGCCAAGGTGCTCGCCGAGCGCGACCGCCTGCGCGGTGTCGCGATGGGCCGCAAGATCTCGCCGTACGCGCCGCAGGCGCCGGTGATCGTCAGCTCGGCCAAGCCCGTCACCAAGCCGGTCTCGGCCGGCAAGTCGTCGGATGACGCGGCGGAATCGACGTCTGCGCCGGCCGCTTCCACGTCGACGGGCAAGGCGGCCGCCGCCGGCAAGTCGATGGAAGCCGACGACAGCACCGCGGCCTGATCCCCCGAACGTCGATCTGGCCGCGCTCCGGCATGCGCGATGCCACTCTATATAGAGGCGCATCACGCAGCCAAGAAAAAAACCCATCGAAGCGATTCGATGGGTTTTTTGTTTTTCGCGGGCACCTTGCCTGGCTGGCGAGTCGGCTCGGCAACTCAGCCGTTGGCGAAGACTTTCCCGATCCGGTCCATGGCTTCTTCCAACTGGGCCAGGGAGGTCGCGTACGACAACCGAATGTACTTGCGTGGTTCGGCGAAGCCGAAGTCGAGGCCGGGCACGAGTACGACGTCCGCCTGTTGCAGCAAGGACTGGGTCAGGCGGTCGCTGTCCGCGGCATCCGGGTGCGACACGCCGGTGCAATCGGCATAGACGTAGAAGGCGCCGTCGGGCATCACCGGTACCTGGAAACCCAGGCGCTCGAGCGCCGGCACGATGTAGTCGCGTCGCTCGCGAAACGCCGCCTTTCGGGTCTCGTAGAGCGCGATCGTCTCCGGAAGAAAACAAGCGGTTGCCGCGTGCTGCGCGACCGCCGATGGGCAGATGAACAGATTCTGGGCGAGCTTCTCGAACGTCGGCACCATCGACGGCGGTACCACGAGCCAGCCGAGCCGCCAGCCCGTCATGTTGAAATACTTCGAGAAACTGCTGACGACGAGCACGTCGTCGCCGAATGTCAGGGCGGTGGTCGGCTTGCCGTCATACGACAGGCCTTGGTATATCTCGTCGACGAGCGTGAAACCACCGCGCGCGCGCACCGCCTTCACGATGCGCGACAGCTCGTCGGGCGCGATCGAAGTGCCGGTCGGATTGGATGGCGAGGCGAGCAGCACCCCCTTGGTCGCCGAACGCCAGTGCGCCTCGATGCGCTCGGCCGTGAGCTGGAACCGCTCGGCCGGGCCGGAGGGGACCAGCACCGGCTTGCCGTCGAAGGTCGACACGAAATGACGGTTGCACGGATAGCACGGATCCGGCATCAGCACTTCGTCGCCCACACCCACGAGTGCCGCACACGCGAGGACGAGGGCGGCCGACGCCCCGGCAGTCACGACGATGCGCGACGGATCGACCTCCACGCCGTAAAAACTGCGGTAGTAGTCGGCAATGGCATGGCGCAGCGCTGGAATCCCCATCGCGCCGGTGTACTGCGTACGCCCGTCGCGCATCGCCTTCGCGGCGGCCTCGATCACCGCCTCGGGGGCAGTGAAGTCCGGCTCCCCGATCCCCATGTGAATCACGCGATGTCCGGCCTTCTCGCGCAATGCCGCCTGCTTCGCCAGCTCCATGACGTGGAACGGCGCGATGTCGTCGACACGTTGTGCCAGTTTCAGCGCGGCGGGAGCGAGTTCGGGAGTGCGGTCCATGATGTGTGGGGGGAGGTACGGTTGCAGGTGGGGGGAGACTCGCGGGACGAGGGGAACCACACGCCGCTGGGCCCATGGAGGGCGGGCGGCCCGACAGGCACCGGCATCGTCGGCTGGAAAGCCCGGGATGCCGGGGGGGCGCGTCGGTCGTCCCGACCGCCCGCGCTGCGTCAGGCGCTCTTGTCGCGCCCGGCGTTGCGGCGATTGGCCGCGACTTCGTCCGGACGAACCTCGGCGGCGAACTTGTCGAGCACGCCGTTCACGAAGCGATGGCCGTCGACACCGCCGAAGGTCTTGACAACCTCGACGGCCTCGTTGATCACCACACGGTACGGCACGTCCTGCAGGTGAATCAGCTCGTAAGCGCCGATGATCAGTGCCGCGTGTTCGATCGGCGACAACTGGGCCGCCGGCCGGTCCAGGTACGGCTGGAGTTGCTTCGACAAGGCGTCCGCTTCGCGAATGCTGCCATGCAGAACCGCGTCCAGGTGGGCGTGGTCGGCCTTGTCGTAGCCGGGGGTAGTGCGCAAATGCGCATCGATCTCACCCGCGTGACCGCGCGAAAGCAGCCATTGATACAACCCTTGCAGCGCAAATTCGCGCGCGCGGCGGCGAGCACTCTTCATTACCGATCTTCCTCTTCGTCTTCGTCTTCGTCCGATCCGTCGTCGCCGCCGAGCATGTCGATGGCTTCGAGCAGATTGGCCATTTCCACCGCCACGCGGGCTGCGTCGCGGCCCTTCTCGGCGGCGCGCACTTCGGCCTGTTCGTCGTTTTCGGTCGTGAGCACCGCGTTGGCGATGGGGATACCGAAATCCAGGCCGATGCGCGTGATGCCGGCACCGCTTTCGTTCGAGACGAGCTCAAAATGATACGTCTCGCCCCGGATCACCGCGCCGAGCGCGATGAGCGCGTCGAACTGGCCGCATTCGGCCATCTTTTGCAATGCCAGCGGGATTTCCAGTGCGCCGGGTACCGTCACGAGCAACACATCTTCGCCCTCGACGCCGAGACGCTCGAGCTCCGCCACGGCAGCGGTGCGCAGTGCCGCGCAAACGGCGTCGTTGAATCGTGCTTGCACGATACCCACGCGCAGGCCTTCACCGTCGAGTTCCGGCTGGTATTGTCCGATGTCCATAATGGGCTTCCTCAAAAAAAAGTACCGTCCAGGCGGTGCGGCCAACGTTGTGCCGGGCAAGCCTCAGGCAGGCCGTGCTCGGCTTTGCGACGCCCCGTCGTCGTTGTCCGGCGGGGCATCGATACTTGCAATCGTCCCGGTATTCGCAACACTCGCGGCAACGACCGCGCGTGCGCGACGGGGCATGCCGGCGACCCGGCTGAATCCCACCGGATCAGATAGCCTCGGCGCTCGGCATCGGTTGGAAACCGGTGACTTCGAGGCCATAACCTGCCATGTTCGGGATCTTGCGCGGATTCGACAGCACTCGCATTTTACCGACGCCGAGTTCCCGCAGTATCTGCGCACCAACGCCGTGCGTGCGGAAGTCGACCGGGCGACGTTTTGCGCGGGCCGCTTTCTCGGATTCGTCGAGGGCTTCGAACTGGCTGAAAAGATGCTCCGGCGTTTCCACACAGTTGAGCAACACCACCACGCCCTTGCCAGCCTCGGCAATCGCCTGCATCGCGCCGGCCAGCGTCCACGAGTGGGTCGACACGCCGGTCTCGAGCAGGTCGAGCACCGACAGAGGTTCGTGCACGCGCACGAGCGTCTCGTCGTCCGGTGTGGGCGTGCCACGCACCAGCGCCAGGTGCGGCGCGCCGCTGGGCTTGTCGCGGTACAGCGTGGCCTGGAACGAACCCCATGCCGTTTGCATTTCGCGCGTCGCGACCGTCTCGATCATCGATTCGGTGCGGCTGCGATAGTGAATCAGGTCGACGATGGTGCCGATCTTGATGTTGTGCTGTTCAGCGAACTCGAGCAACTGTGGCAGGCGTGCCATTGTGCCGTCGTCGTTCATGATTTCGCAGATGACGGCCGCGGGCGTCAGGCCGGCCATCGCCGTGAGGTCGCAACCGGCTTCGGTATGACCTGCGCGCACCAGCACACCGCCGGGCTGCGCCATGATCGGGAACACGTGCCCCGGCTGGACGATGTCTTCCGGGCGGGCGTCGCGCGAGATGGCGGTTTGGACCGTGTGGGCGCGATCGGCCGCGGAGATGCCCGTGGTGACCCCTTCGGCCGCCTCGATCGACAGCGTGAACGCCGTGCCGTACTGCGTGCCGTTGCGATAGGTCATCAGCGGCAGGTTGAGCTGCTTGCAACGCGCTTGCGTGAGTGTCAGGCAAATCAGGCCCCGGCCGTACTTCGCCATGAAGTTGATGGCTTCGGGCGTCGCGAATTCGGCCGCCATGACCAGATCGCCCTCGTTTTCACGATCTTCCTCGTCGACGAGGACAACCATGCGGCCGGCCTTCAGCTCGGCAATGATTTCTTCTGTAGTGGCCAACGGCATAGCGGACAACGCGGGAGCTGAATTTGGAAAGGCTCTATTCTACGCCAAGCCGGTGCGCGGCTGCGCCCGAATCTCGCGCGGCATGGCCCGGAAAATCGATTGACGACGACATTTTGAGGGCCATCCGAATCGGTCGACGGACAAATCGTGCGAGCCCCTGCGCGACGGGCGCCATCGTCGTCGGAAAATGCTCAATACAAAGGTATTGACCTAAGTGTTTGGGCTGCCTATAGTTAGGCACATGGCTAATCAACCCATTCCTCTCGACCGGATATTCCAGGCGCTGTCAGATCCCACACGACGCGCGGTCGTCGAGCGACTCACGCTCGGCCCGGCATCGGTGAGCGAGCTGGCGCGTCCGTTCCCGATGGCGTTGCCGTCGTTCTCGCAGCATCTGAACGTGCTGGAGGAGAGCGGTCTCGTGGTCTCGCGCAAGACCGGACGCGTGCGAACCTATGCCCTGGAGACCGGGACATTGGCGGGGGCGCAGGATTGGCTTCAGTTGCAGCGCGACAAATGGACGCGCCGCCTCGATCAACTCGACAGCTACTTGCTGCAAATGAAGGAGACGTGAACATGACTCGTGCCAACCTTTTCTCCGTCGACCCGAAGCTGGATCTGGTACTCGAGCGTTATGTCGACGTGCCTTGCGAGCGCGTGTGGGCGGCCTGGACGCAGCCGGAGCACATCAAGAAGTGGTTCACGCCCGCACCGTGGCAGACCGTGGAGTGCGAGATCGATCTGCGCCCGGGCGGCCTGTTCCGCACCGTGATGCGCTCGCCCGAAGGGCAGCAGTTCCCGAACGTGGGCTGCTACCTGGAGGTGGTCGAGAACACGCGCCTCGTCTGGACGAATGCGGTGCTGCCGGGCTTTCGTCCGGCGCCGGCACCCGTCGAGGAGCACGGTGGCTTTCAGTTCACCGCCGCCGTGCTGATGGAGGCACAGGGCAAGGGCACCCGTTACACGGCCATTGCGATGCACGGGAATGAAGCGACGCGGGCGCAGCACGAAGCCATGGGCTTCCATGATGGTTGGGGCAAGGCGCTCGATCAATTGGTCGCATTGATGAAGTGAGCGACGTGAGGCGCATCGGCCCAGGCGGAAGCGGACTCACCTGAACGTACCCGGTCGCAGCGCCCGGAGGGCGCCTCGGTGCCATCTCGAGGGTGCCTTGGCGGTGCCGCGAACGGCATTTCTCCCCCGAACGAAAATGGGACGCACCTACCGAACTTGTCCGCCCGAATTCATGGGGGGATGCTCGGGGTGCGTCCTTTTCATGACCTGAGGCCACGGCGATGCGCGCCGTGGCGGAGGGCGCGTCAGGCGCCGAGATAGGCGCGCTTGATGTCGTCGTTCGCCAGCAGATTCGCTGCCGAGTCGGCGAGCACGACGCGTCCGGTCTCGAGCACGTAACCGCGGTCGGCCACGTGCAGGGCCTTGTTCGCGTTCTGCTCCACCAGAAACACGGTCACGCCTTCCTCGCGGATCGCGCGAATGATGTCGAAGATCTGTGCGATCACGAGCGGCGCGAGGCCGAGCGTCGGTTCGTCGAGCAACAACAGGCGCGGACGGCTCATCAGCGCCCGCCCGATTGCCAGCATTTGCTGCTCGCCGCCCGACATCGTGCCGGCGCGCTGCTTGCCGCGTTGCGCGAGTCTCGGAAACAGCTTGAAGACGTGGTCCATGCCGGCGTCGATGTCGTCCTTCGACGCGAAGAAACCGCCCATCTTCAGGTTTTCGATGACGGTCAGGCTCGGGAACACGCGACGGCCCTCCGGCGAGATCGCCAGGCCCATGCGCATGATCTCGTGCGTGGGGCAGCCGGTAATGTCGTTGCCTTCGAACATCACGCGTCCGCTCGAGGCGCGCGGCGTGCCGCACACGGTCATCATCAACGTCGTCTTGCCGGCGCCGTTGCTGCCGATGAGCGTGACGATCTCGCCCTTGTTCACTTCGATCGACACGCCCGAAAGCGCCTCGACGGCCCCGTAGTGGGTGTGGATCTGTTCCAGCTTGAGCATTATTCCTCCCCGAGGTAGGCCTTGATGACGCGAGGATCGTTGCGCACCTCGTCGGGCTTGCCGGTCATGATCGGCTTGCCGTGCTCCATCACGAGAATCCGGTCCGAGACACCCATCACGAGACTCATGTCGTGTTCGATGAGCAGCACCGAGATACCGAACTCGTGACGCAAATTGTCGACGAGCTGCTGCAGTTCGACCTTCTCCTGCGGGTTCAGACCGGCCGCCGGTTCGTCGAGCATGAGCAGCCGAGGTTCGGTGATCATGCAGCGTGCGATTTCGAGGCGTCGCTGATGACCATAGGACAGCGTGCCGGCCTCCCGGTTGGCGACCGCGGTCAACCCCAGCCGGTCGAGCCAGTGCTTGGCGCGCTCGAGTGCCGTGCGCTCGGCGCGGCGGAACGGCCCCGTGGAGAACAGTCCTTGCAGAAAGCCGCTGTGTACGCGCATGTGCTGCGCAACGAGCAGGTTCTCCACGACCGTCAACTGACGGAACAGACGAATGTTCTGGAACGTGCGCACCAGTCCGCGACGCGCGACCATATGGCTGGGCAAGCCCGTGATGTTCTCGCCGTCTAGCATGATCGAACCGCCCGTCGGCCGATAGAAGCCGCCCACGCAGTTGAAGACGGTCGTCTTGCCCGCGCCGTTCGGGCCGATGATCGCGAAGACTTCGTTCTTGCGGACGTCGAACTCGACGCCGTCGACTGCCAGCAGACCGCCGAAGCGCATTTGCAGGCCGGAGAGTTTCAACAGTTCTGCGCTCATTGCGGCAACTCCACATGCGGGCGGGTGGCGGGCAGCAGCCCTTGCGGACGCCACATCATCATCAGCACCATCACGAGACCGAAGATCAGCATGCGGTACTCGGCGAAGTCGCGGGCAACCTCGGGCAGCACCGTGAGCAGCACGGCCGCGAGAATCACGCCGATCTGCGAACCCAGGCCGCCGAGCACCACCACGGCAAGAATCAGTGCCGACTCGATGAACGTGAACGACTCGGGCGTGACCAGCCCCTGACGCGCGGCGAAGAACGCGCCGGCGAGTCCGGCGAACGACGCTCCCAGCGTGAACGCCGAGAGCTTGATGCGCGTGGGATTCAGGCCGAGCGAGCGACAGGCGATTTCGTCTTCGCGCAGCGCTTCCCATGCGCGGCCGATCGGCATGCGGATCAGACGGCTGGTGACGAACAGGGTAAAGCCGACGAGCGCGAACGCAAGCAGGTACAGCCAGATCACCATGTGCGAACCGCTATAGTCGAGCCCGATCAGTTCGTGAAAGGTCTTCACGCCTTCCACGCTCGACGAGCGCGCCATCTCGAAGCCGAACACGCTCGGCTTTGGAATGCCCGATACGCCGTCCGGGCCACCGGTGAGGCTCGTCAGGTTGTTGAGCATCAGCCGGATAATTTCGCCGAAGCCAAGCGTCACGATCGCCAGATAGTCGCCGCGCAAGCGCAGCACCGGAAAGCCGAGCAGGAACCCGAACGTGGCCGACATGAGCGCGGCAATCGGCAGGCATTCCCAGAACGTGAGGCCGAAATACTGGTTGAGCAGCGCGTACGTATAGCCGCCGACTGCGTAAAAGCCGACGTAGCCCAGGTCGAGCAGCCCCGCGAACCCCACCACGATGTTGAGACCGAGGCCAAGCACGCAGTAGATGAGCGCGAGCGTGGCCACGTCCACCGCGCCGCGCGAGCCGACGAACGGCCACACGAGACCGACGGCGAGCAACACCCACATGGCAGTGAGTTGCTGGCGACGTCCCATCGCGGGTACGGCGGGTAACTTGATGGCGCGTCGTGAGCGCACGAGCATCGGCTTGATCAACTGGAACACGAACACGATGGCGGCGGCGATCCAGACCGGACGCCAATGCTGTTCGAGCACCACCTTGTAGCCGTCGAGCTTCAGTTGCAGGCCCAGGATGGGGGCCGTGAGGATGATCGTCACGATCGTGGCGATGACCGCGCCCTTGAGCGTTTCGCCCGCCGGAGAGCGGTTCGCCGCACCGGACTTGAGAGTGAATTGTTGTGTCATGGTCGACCTCAGACTTTCTCGACGTCGGGCTTGCCCAGCAGGCCGGTCGGGCGGAACAGCAGCACGAGCACCAGCAGGCAGAACGCCACGATGTCCTTGTACTCGGAGGGCATGTAGCCGGACGCGAGCGTCTCCGCCAGGCCCAGCAGCACGCCGCCCAGCATGGCGCCGGGAATGCTGCCGATGCCGCCGAGCACGGCGACCGTGAAGGCCTTGATGCCCGCGATGAAGCCGATGTACGGGTTGAGCTTGCCGATGGTCAGCCCGATCAGCACGCCGCCCACGGCGGCGAGCATGGCGCCGAGCACAAAGGTGAACGAGATCACGCGGTTCGTGTCGATGCCGAGCAGGTTGGCCATGCGCATGTCCTCGGCACAGGCGCGGCAGGCGCGTCCCATGCGCGAGTTGGCGATGAACAGCGTGAGCAGGATCATCAGCGCGACGGTGACGCCGACGATCAGCATGCGGGCATAGGGAATCGTCACGGTGAAGTCGCCCATCGGAATGTCGATGGCACCGGAGATCAGCATCGGCACGGAAACGTCACGCGCGCCCTGGCCGATCTGCACGTAGTTCTGCAGAAAAATGGACATGCCGATCGCGGAGATCAGCGGCCCCAGGCGAGGTCCGCCGCGCAGCGGGCGATACGCGACCCGCTCGATCGCGAAGCCGTAAAGGCCCGTGATCAGCACCGACACCAGCAGCGCCGCGCCCAGCACGAGCGGCAAGGGGTAACCCGCCGCCGTTCCGATCGCAGTCAGTGTGACAAGCCCGACGTAGGCGCCGATCATGTAGATCTCGCCGTGGGCAAAGTTGATCATGCCGATGATGCCGTAGACCATTGTGTAGCCAATGGCGATCAGCGCATAGATCGCACCCAGCGTCAGGCCATTGACCAGTTGCTGGGCAAGCTGTGGGAAAAATTCGTTCATGCGGGAAGCCTCGCGACGAGCGGGGGCCGAGCGCGAATGCGAGCCGCCCGCCGGGAGCGGCGGGCGGCTGGGGGAGATTCGCTGGCCGGTAAAGCGTCAGGGAATCAGTTGGCGGCGGTCTTGGTGGCGTCCTTGTGCCAGGTGTAGACGACGAACTTGAACGACTTCAGATCGCCGGCAGCGTCATAGGCCACCTTGCCGATCGGCGTGTCGAACGTATTCGCGTGCAGGTACTTGGCCACCTTTTCCGGGTCCGTGCTCTTCGCGCCGGCAATGCTCTTGGCGATCAGTTGCACGCCCGTGTACGCCGGCATCTGGAACGGACCGTTCGGGTCGCGCTTGGCATCGGCGAAGGCCTTCACCAGCTTGGCGTTGGCCGGGTCGGCGGCGAAGTCGGCCGGCAGCGTGACCAGCATGCCTTCCGAGGCCGGGCCGGCAATGGCCGTCACGTCCTTGTTACCCACACCTTCCGGTCCCATGAACGTCGCCTTCACGCCTTGCTCGCGCGCCTGGCGCAGCAGCAGGCCCATTTCCGGGTGGTAGCCGCCGAAGTACACGAAGTCCACGCCCTGCGACTTGAGCTTGGTGATGACCGCCGAGTAGTCCGAGTCACCGGCGTTGATGCCTTCGAACAGCACCACCGGGATCTTGGCGGCGTCGAGGTCCTTCTTCACCGAGGTGGCGATGCCCTGGCCGTACGACTGCTTGTCGTGCAGCACGGCAACCTTCTTCGGCTTGACCTTGTTGATGATGTACTGGGCGGCCGCCGGGCCCTGCTGATCGTCGCGACCGATCGTGCGGAAGATGAAGTGACGCTTCTTGCCTTCGGTCAGTTGCGGGGCGGTGGCCGACGGCGTGATCATCACCACGCCTTCGTTTTCGTAGATGTCCGATGCCGGGATCGTCGATCCCGAGCACACGTGACCGATCACATACTTGATCTTCTGGCTGACGATCTTGTTGGCGACGGCGACCGCCTGCTTCGGCTCGCATGCATCGTCCATCATCACGGCTTCCAGCTTGTTGCCGTTCGCACCGCCTGCCGCGTTGATTTGTTCGATGGCGGTCAGTGCACCGGCCTTGACCATGTCGCCGTACTGGGCCACCGAGCCGCTGAACGGGCCGGCGATGGCGATCTTGACGGTCTCGGCGTTGGCGGCCGTACCGATGAAGGCGAGGGCAGCGGCGACGAACAGGGATTTGTGACGGAACTGCATTGTGGACATCTCCTTGATTTGTATTTTTTGACGACCCGGGCGTGCGGGACGCCTCAATCGACTGCTGAACCTGGTCGGTATTGGATCATTCTGCCGTGACCGGCGAGAACGATGCGCCATAGTAGCGTAATAAGCCGTCAAATTGGAACAGCAATGCGCGGCCACCTCGAAACCCGCATGGATAAAGGATTTCAAAAGGGTCGGAATGGGAAAATAAGAGTCGTCACATCGATACTCCGTAGTACTACGCAGATGATGTGAGGGGGGGCAACGGCGCGATTACCGGAATCGGGGCCATGATGACGGGCGACATTGGATTACGTGTTTGTACATTTTGGATACAATTTTTCGGCAATTGAAATCCAATCAATTCCCATTGCATCTGATCCGATATATCGGTGCCCATATCCGCGGGTCGCTCCCCCGTGGGAGTCAGACGCCCGAAGCGCAAGCCAATGCCTTCCCGCCGGGGCCGTGGTCGAAGGGCATTACATCGCGAGCGCGTGACGGCGGGTGCGCGAGTGCCGGATGAGCGCGAGAAATGCGGCGAGGATCGGTGATTCGTCGTCGCGCCGGTACATGCAATTCAGTTCGATCGCGCGCAGTCGCCGCGACTTGAGCGGTCGATAAACCACACCGGGCAGTCGCAGATTCGCCGCCGACTCGGTCGTCACGCAAATGCCGAACCGGCTCGCCACGAGCGCCATCGACGTCACGACATCCTCCACCTCCTGTTCGACGCGCAGCGTCACGCCTTCATCGCGAAACGCGGCCGCGACCTCTTCGGCAAGGCCCGGCACCGGCGCGTTCGGATAGAGGATCATGCGTTCGTTGTCGAGGTCGGCGAGCGTGAGCGATGCGCGCGTGCACAGCGGGTGACCCTCATACAGCGCGACGAGGTACGGTTCCCGTTGAATCCAGTCGACGACGAGGTCAGGTTCGTCCGGGATCAGCCGGTTGAAACCGATGGCGATGCGTCGCTCGCGCAGGGCCGCGATCTGCTCGGTCTTCGACAGATTGTGCAATCCGATCTTGACCTCCGGACGTTCGGTATGAAAGCTCGCGAGCAACCTCGGAATCGCGTTGAGAATGCCCGAGCTGAAGATGCCGACGTCGAGACGTCCGATATAGCCGGCGCCCGCCAGACGCGTCTGCTCCTCGGCGCGGCGCGTGAGCGACAGAATGTTCGGCACCTCGTCGAGCAGCGTTTGTCCGGCGGCGGTCAGCGTCGCCCCTTTGGGCGTGCGCACGAACAGCGCGGTGCCCAGTTGTGCCTCGAGTGCATGAATGTGCCGCGTGAGCGGCGGCTGCGCCATGTTGAGCCGCTGCGCCGCCCGCCCGAAATGACCCTCCTGCGCCACGGCAAGGAAGTAACGCATCTGCTTGATGTCCATGAAAGCCTCGTTCGGTGCCGGACGGACGCTGTGCACGCCCGTCACTCAATACCGGAATGGTATCGGAATCTGGAAATTTGGTATTGGACGGTATCCGCCCGGGCGCGCATCATAAGGCACGACGCCGCTCAATCCGGCATTTTCAGGGGACAGCCTCATGCCAATCGTACATATCAACCTGGTGGAAGGTCGCGACGACGCCACCGTCAAGGCCTGCGTGAAGGCCGTGGCACGCACCGTGCACGAAACGCTCGGCGCGCCGCTCGAATCGATTCGTGTCTATGCCACGCAAGTGCCGGCCGCCCACTGGGCCGTGGGCGAGCGCACCAAGGACGAGCCGGCGGCGCCGGCCAAGGCTGGCGCGTGATGGGCACGATCGAACGACACGACGAGGCGACGCGTGCGCGTCTGCAGCAGGCCGCCGACGCGTTGCACGAAGCCGAGCGCTCGCACCGGTTCATCGCCCCGCTGCGCGAGACGTATGCGCCCTTGAGCATCGACGAGGCCTACGCGATTCAGCGCATCAATACCGAGCGCCGTCTGGCCGCGGGGCGCCGCATCGTCGGCTGCAAGATCGGCCTGACGTCGGTCGCGGTGCAAAAGCAACTGGGCGTGGACCAACCGGACTTCGGCATGCTTTTCGACGACATGGGGTATGGCGACGGCGAGCCGATTCCCGCTTCGATCCTCACGCAGCCGAAGATCGAAGCCGAGATTGCCTTCGTGATCGGCCGCGACCTGAACATCGAGCATCCCGGACAGCTCGACGTGCTCAACGCCATCGACTACGCCTTGCCGGCGCTGGAGATCGTGGGCAGCCGCGTGGCCGACTGGAACATTCGCATCACCGACACGATCGCCGATAACGCGTCTTCGTCCGCTTTCGTTATCGGCAACACGCCGAAGAAGCTCTCCGAGTTCGACGTGCGCATGTGCGGCATGGTCATGGAGCGTCGCGGCGAGCCGGTGTCGGTGGGGGCTGGTGCCGCGTGTCTGGGCAGTCCGATCAACGCCGTGGTGTGGCTCGCCCGCACGATGGCGGCCGTGGGCACGCCGCTCAGGGCCGGCGACCTGGTGCTCTCCGGCGCGCTGGGCCCGATGGCGGCCGTGACGCCCGGCGATATTTTCGAGACCCGTATCAATGGCCTGGGTTCGGTGCGTGCCGTCTTCGCCCCGGCCGACTCTGCCAGCGAGGCTGCACGATGAGCCACATTCAAGACTACGCCAAGCTGCTCGACGACGCGGCCCACTTCGCCCACGAAGTCGAACAGTTCGACACCGACAATCGTCTGTCGCTCGACGACGCCTACGCCATCCAGGCCGCCTCGCTCGCCCGGCGCGCCGAACGCGGCGAGACGCGCGTCGGCGTGAAGATGGGGTTCACCAGCCGCGCGAAGATGATCCAGATGGGGCTGTCCGACGTGATCTGGGGGCGCCTCACGTCCGGCATGCAGGTCGAGGAGGGCACGTCGATCGACTTCAGGCGCTACGTCCATCCGCGTGTCGAGCCGGAGATTGCGTTCATTCTGAAGAAGCCGCTCGAAGGCAATGTCACGGGCCCGCAGGCGCTCGCGGCGGTCGAGGCCATCGCGCCGGCCATCGAGATCATCGATTCCCGCTACAAGGACTTCAAGTTCACGCTGCCCGAGGTGATCGCGGACAATGCATCGTCCAGCGGCTTCGTGATCGGCGCATGGCACGATCCGCACGTCGACTTCTCGAACCTCGGGCTGGCGATGACGATCAACGGCCGCACGGCGCAGGTCGGGTCGACGGCGGCGCTGCTCGGTCATCCGCTGCGTTCGCTGGTGGCGGCCGCGCGTTTGTCGGCGGCGGCCGGCGAGCCGCTGCAGGCGGGCTGGATCGTGATGGCCGGCGGCGCCACGCCCGCCGAGTACATCCAGCCGGGGCAGTATGTCTCGGTCGAGATGGAAACGCTCGGTCGCGTGGGATTCCACGTCTGAGCCCGACGTTCGCGCGGTATGAAGAAACACGGGGCGCACCTCAACGGGCGCCCCGTGTTTTTTCAGGGCAATGCGAGTCGTGTGTGGGGGGCGACGAAGGTGCGCCGCACCACTTCGCCGCGTGCGCGCCGCGCTTCAGTGCTGCACGAGGCGGGCCATGACGCGCAGGTCGTTGTCGATCGTGCGTACATCGGTGAAGCGCAACGTCAGCTTGTCGTCGAGCGACGAGAGCGCCGGCAGATGGAACATGCCTTGCGCATCGCCGAGAATGCAGGGCGCGAAATAGGCGAGCAGCTCGTCGACGCAGTGCTCGCGCAACAGCGAGCCATTGAGCTTGTATCCGGCTTCCACGTGGATTTCGTTGAGCTGACGCTCGCCCAGCACGCGAAGGAGCGCCGGCAGCTCGACCTTGCCGTTCGCATTCGGCAAATCGAGCACTTCCACCCCGAGATCGCGCAGGCGTGCCACGCGCGCGGCATCGCCGTCGGCGCACACCACGAGGGCGTTACCGTCAGCGAGCACTCTCGCGGCCGGAGAAATGTCCAGATGCGAGTCGACGACAATGCGCAGCGGCTGGCGCGTGGTCTGCACCTCGCGCACGGTCAGCGAGGGATCGTCTTCGCGCACCGTACCGATACCCGTCAGGATGGCGCAGGCGCGTGCGCGCCACGCATGCCCGTCGGCGCGCGCGGCCGCACCGGTGATCCACTGGCTCGCACCGTTGTTGAGCGCCGTCTTGCCGTCGAGGCTCGCGGCCACTTTCAGGCGTACCCACGGCGTGCCGCGCGTCATGCGGGCGACGAAGCCGATGTTCATTTCGCGCGCTTCCTGTTCGAGCAGGCCGCAGCGCACGTCGACGCCGGCGTCGCGCAGCATGGCCAACCCCCGCCCTGCGACGACGGGATTCGGGTCTTCCATCGCGGCGATCACGCGCTTGACGCCGGCCTCGATGAGCCCTTTCGCGCAGGGCGGCGTGCGCCCGTAATGGCTGCACGGCTCGAGTGTGACGTACGCGGTGGCACCTCGCAGCGTCTCGCCGCGTGCGCGCGCGTCTTTCATCGCCTGCACCTCGGCGTGGTCCTGACCGGCGGGTTGCGTGAAGCCCTCGCCGATGACACGCTCGTCCTGCACGATCACGCAGCCCACGCGCGGGTTCGGCGTGGTCGTGAACATCGCTTGCTCGGCAAGGGCGAGCGCGCGGCGCATGTGGGCAAAGTCCTGTTCGGAAAACATGAGGCGTCAGAGCATCAATGGCCGGTCGGTCAAGGTATTGGCCGACACGGCGCCGGCGTGCGCCGGCAGGGATTCACGCGCGATCGCGCGCAGGGTCTCCAGGGCGTCGAGCACACTCTGGACGTATCGTTCTTCGCGAAATCCGTCGCTCATCCTGGCTACGACGGCATCCCACGTGCGAGCGGGCACCAAGGCGTTGACGCCCTTGTCGGCGATGAGCTCGATGTCGTGATCGGCGAGGTTGATGTACAGCAGAATGCCCGTGCGCTCGTTCGTGTGCGCGATCCCGAGCTGGCGAAACAGATGCACGGCGCGTTGCCGGCACGTCTGGCCGTGCCAGACGGCCGCCAGCGGCATGGCCGCTTCGATGACGAGCCGGATCTCGCAACGGTGCTCCAATTCCGACGCCCGGATCGCGGCCTCGAGTGTGTCGAGCGCCTTGTCCGGGAAAATCCAGCGAGCATGGGCGCGCCACGTGCCGAAGTGCCGTAGCCAGCGCGAGAGGTTGTGCACGCCACTGGCGTCGGACTCCGGCGCGTACGCCTGAGCGGCAGAGGCGTCGCCGTGGTGAGGATCTCTCGCGTGCGCGGGGGAAGTCGAGTGCGTTTCGTGTGCCATGGTGATCACCAGTTCCCCGACGAGCCGCCGCCGTCGAATCCGCCGCCTCCGCCACCGCCGAAGCCGCCCCCACCGCCACCGCCGCCAAAGTCGCCACCGTCATTGCGACCCCAGCCGCCGCCGAGTCCACCGCCCAGCCCGCCGCCGAGAACACCGCCGAAACCCCCCGGGCCAATGCGGCCACCGCGCCCGCCGGTGAGCACGCGCGAGCGCGGATCGTTCACGCCGGCGCCGGGCAGGCCGGGACCGCGAAAGCGTCGGCGGCTTTCCATGAGCACGACCATGCCGATGATGAACACGATGAAGAGCAGCGGCAGGAAGTCTGACAGATCCGAGTGCGGAGCCCGTGTCGACGGCAAGTTCGGTGCGGGCAGCGGCTCGTTGTTCATGGCGGCTTCCACGGCGGCCACGCCTGCGGCCAGGCCGCCGAAGAAGTCACCGTTGCGGAAGTGGGGCGCCATCACGTCGCGCAGAATGCGACCGGAGATGGCGTCGGTGAGCGAGCCCTGCACGCCGCGTCCGACTTCGATGCGCATCTTGCGCAGGTCGTTCGGATTGTCCTTGGCAATGAGCAGGATCACCCCGTCGTCGACACCCTTACGGCCCGCTTTCCACGCATCCGCCACACGAATGCTGTACTGATCGATGGTCTCGGGCGCCGTGGTGGGCACCATCAGGATGAAGATCTGGCTGCCGCGTTGTTGCTCGTACTGCGCCAGCTGGGTCTCCAGAGCGTTGCGCTGCTCCGGCGTGAGCGTGCCGGTGAGATCGGTCACGCGTGCCGTGAGCGCGGGCACGGCCACCAGGTCTTGCGCGCCGGCGGGCAGCGCCAGCCAGCACAGGCAAACGAGCGTCAGCGCCAGCAGGGTCCAAAACGCGCGCGCTGCCCGGCCACGGGCCGCCCGCGGCGCATCCGGGCAGGGGCATGCGTGCCTGGCGGAACGCACTGACCGCCCTGAATTTGCCGGAATCGCCCGGATGGCCGGAACAGTCGCCATGACGTGCTCCTTAGAACTTGACTGCCGGCGCCGTCGAAATGGCTTTTTCGTTCTCGACCGTGAAATTCGGTTTCGGGCCGTAGCCGAACATCTTCGCCGTCAGGTTGTTCGGGAACTGGCGCACGTAGACGTTGTAGTCCTGCACGGCTTGAATGTAGCGATTGCGCGCCACGGTAATGCGGTTCTCGGTGCCCTCGAGCTGCGACTGGAGGTCGCGGAACAGGCCGTCGGCCTTCAGGTTCGGATAGTTCTCCGAGACGGCCATCAGTCGCGAGAGTGCGCCGGAGAGCTCCCCCTGCGCCTGCTGGAATCGCTTGAACGCCTCGGGGTCGTTCAGCGTCTCCGGCGTGACCGTGATGCTCGTGGCCTTCGCGCGCGCGTTGATCACTTCGGTCAGTGTCGATTGCTCGTGCGCGGCGTAGCCCTTGACCGTGTTCACCAGGTTCGGGACCAGATCGGCGCGACGCTGGTACTGGTTGACGACCTCGCTCCAGGCCGCCTTGACAGCCTCGTCCTTGACCTGGATCTCGTTGTATCCGCAGGCGGAGAGCAGCGACGTGAGCAGGCCGAGGGCCAGCCAGCGCAGGAACGACTGACGAAGCTTCGTCGGCAGCAGCATTTGCATGATGTTTCCCCTTGTAATGTTCGAACGGGACGATGGGCGACGCGCGAGCGCCATGACGCAAAGCGTACGCCAGCGGCCCCGGGCGCTCACGCGAGCGTCCCAAACGCCTCGCGGGCGGCGGCGATCGTCGCGTCGATGATCGTGTCGTCGTGCGTGGCGGAGACGAAGCCGGCTTCGAATGCGCTCGGGGCGAGATAGACGCCCCGATCGAGCATGCCGTGGAAGAATTTGTTGAAGCGGGCGACGTCCGACGTGGTGACTTCGGCGAAGCTTTGCGGCACGCTCGCGCGGAAGTACAGGCCGAACATGCCGCCCACGCTGTCGCCCGAGAACGGCACGCCGACCGCCTGCGCCGCGTCGACGAGCCCATTCACCAGCCGCGACGTGCGTGTGGCCAGGTCTTCGTAGAAGCCCGGCGTCTGGATCAGCCTGAGCGTGGCGAGTCCGGCCGCCACGGCCAGCGGGTTGCCCGAGAGCGTGCCTGCCTGATAGACGCCGCCCAGCGGCGCGAGGTGCGACATGATGTCGCGTCGTCCGCCGAAGGCCGCCGCCGGCATGCCGCCGCCGATGACCTTGCCCAGGCAGGTGAGGTCGGCGGTGATGCCGTAGAGCGCCTGAGCGCCACCCAGCCCCACGCGGAAGCCGCACATCACTTCGTCGAAAATCAGCACCGCGCCGTGCGCGGTGCACAGCTCGCGCAGCGACTGCAGGAAGTGGCGCGAGCCGCGCACGAGATTCATGTTGCCGGCGACCGGCTCGACGATCACCGCGGCGATTTCGCCGCCCTGACCGGCAAAGAGCTCGCGCAGTTGCTCGACATTGTTGTACTCCAGCACGAGCGTGTCGCGCGTGACTTCGGGCGGCACGCCGGCCGACGACGGTGCATTGCGCGTCGAATCCGCAAACGTGAGCAAGCCGGAGCCGGCCTTCACGAGCAGGCTGTCGGCATGGCCGTGGTAGCAGCCTTCGAACTTGATGATCTTGGG
>OFTX01000250.1_pt1 | contig 32463 bp, 28 predicted proteins | sample 1775051 | NCBI WGS metagenome assembly OFTX01 (sample SAMN08195772, study PRJEB24354) | sludge metagenome | isolation source: sludge from phenol fed wastewater aerobic bioreactor A | place: India: Nagpur | collected 2016-09-15
AAGTGAACGCAGTGAACGAAGCGAGTTCCGCAGCACCGCCCCAGGCGCGAGCATCGCAGGTTGCCCGCAGCGAAGCGAAGGGACGCGGCCAGTGGGGTCGCCTTTCTTTTGCCTTCTTTTCTTTGGCGACGCAAAGAAAAGAAGGTGCGCCACCGGGCGCACATCCCGGCCAGCGGAAGACAGCAGAGTCAAACGAACTTCAAACGACAGCGAACGATCCAACGCCAGCTGCCCCTCACCCCCACCCTCTCCCCAAAGGGGCGAGGGAGTAGGCCCCCCGCGCATCACGGCTCCGCCCCCTGCGCACCATCCAGCTCGACATCGCCCAGCCGCTTGACCCCACCGCCCAACCGATCAAACCAAAGATAGATCACCGGCGTGGTGAACAGCGTCAGCAACTGCGACAGCACCAGCCCGCCGAAGATGGCGATGCCCAGCGGGCGGCGCAGCTCGGCGCCGTCGCCCCAGCTCAGCATCAGGGGCACGGCGGCGGCCAGCGCCGCCAGCGTCGTCATCAGGATGGGGCGAAAGCGCAGCAGCGCGGCCTGGTGGATGGCCTCCAGCGCCGGCTTGCCCTCCACGCGCTCGGCCTCGATGGCGAAGTCGATCATCATGATCGCGTTCTTCTTGACGATGCCGATCAAGAGCACGAGGCCGATGATGCCGACCACGTCCAGCGGGTGGCCGGTGACCCACAGCGCCAGCAGCGCGCCCACGCCCGCCGACGGCAGCGTGGACAGGATGGTGAGCGGGTGCACGTAGCTCTCGTACAGCACGCCCAGCACGATGTACACGCACACCACCGCCGCCAGGATCAGCCACAGCTGGTTGGCCAGCGACTTCTGGTAGGCCCCCGAAGCGCCGGTGAAGCGCAGCGTGATGCTGGCCGGCAGGCCCTCGGCCGTGGCCGCCGCGCGGATGGCCTGCACCGCCGCGCCCAGGCTGACGCCGGGCGCGGTGTCGAAGCCGACGGTGGCGGCCGGGTACTGGCCCACGCGCGTGATGCGCAGCGGCGCCGGCTCCTCCACCACCTGCGCGAACGAGGCCAGCGGCGTGGTGCCGCCGCCGCTGGTCTTGACCGGCAGCTCGCGCAGCGTGCGCAGGCCGGCGGCGTCGGCCTGGGCGGCCTGCAGGATCACGCGGTACTGGTTGGTCTCGGTGAAGATGGTGGAGACGATGCGCTGGCCGAAGGCGTTGTACAGCGTGTTGTCCAGCGCGCTGGCGGTCACGCCCAGGCGCGCGGCGGTGTCGCGGTCCACCCGCACCATGGCGGCCAGGCCGGTGGCGCCGGCGTCGGTGGTGGCCTGGCGCACTTCGGGCAGCTGGCCCAGGCGCCGCGCCAGGCGCTGCGCCCACTGGTTGACCAGCGGCGTGTCCACGCCCTCCAGGTCGAAGCGGAACTCGGTCGGGCCACTGTCCGAATCGATGGTCAGGTCTTGCGTGGGCTGCAAGAACAGCGCGACGCCCGCCACCTGCTGCGCCACCTGCTGGCGCAGGCGCTGCATGATGGCGGCCTGCGAATCGCCGAACAGCGTGCGCGCGCGCAGGTTGACCACCAGTCGCCCCGACGACAGCGCCGTGTTGTTGGCCGCGTCCACCCCCACCACCGAGCTGACCGACTGCACGGCGGCATCCTGCAACACCACGCGGGCCACGGCCGCCTGCAGCGCCGACATGCGCTCGAAGGACACGTCGGGCGCGGCCTGCACCTGGCCCTGCAGCTGGCCCGTGCTCTGCGTCGGAAACAGCCCCTTGGGCATGCCCCAGTACATGAGGCCCGTGACCACCAGCGTGGCCAGCGCCACCGCCAGCGTCAGCGGCTGGTGCGCCAGCACCCAGCGCAGGCCGCGGTCGTAGCGGGCGATGGTCCAGTCCATGCGCGCCTGCACCCAGGCGCCCAGGCGGCCGTGCACGGCATCCAGCGGCTCCAGCATGCGCGCCGACATCATGGGCACCAGCGTGAGCGAGACCAGGGCCGAGAACAGGATGGTGATGGCCAGCGTGACGGCGAACTCGCGAAACAGCCGCCCGATCACCTCCTGCATGAACAGCAGCGGAATCAGCACCGCGATCAGCGAAACTGTGAGCGAGATGATGGTGAAGCCGATCTCGCCCGCCCCGTCCAGCGCCGCTCGCAATGGCGTCTTGCCCATTTCCCGATGCCGGGAGACGTTCTCGATCATCACGATGGCGTCGTCCACCACGAAGCCGGTGGCGATGGTCAGCGCCATCAGGCTCAGGTTGTTGAGCGAATAACCCAGGCCGTACATGGCGGCCATCGTGCCCAGCAGCGAGATCGGCACGGCAATCGACGCGATCAGCGTAGCGCGCGCGCTGTGCAGGAAGGCGAAGATCACCAGCACCACCATCACCACCGCCAGCAGCAGCTCGATCTGCACGTGCTCGACCGAGGCGCGGATGCCCAGCGTGCGGTCGGTCAGCACCGTCAGGTGCACGCTTTGCGGCAGGCCCTGCTCCAGCCGCGGCAGCTGCTGCTTGATGGCGTCGACGGTGGCGATGACGTTGGCGCCGGGCTGGCGCTGCACGTTGACGATGATCGCCGGTGTGAGCCCTGCCGCCGCCGCGCTGCCCTTGATGGCGGTCCACGCGCCCAGCCGGTCGTTCTCCGAGCCGTCGACCACCTGCGCCACGTCCTTCAACCGCACCGGCGCGCCGGCCACGTAGGCGATGATCAGCTCGCGGTACTCGGCCGCGCTCAGCAGCTGGTCGTTGGCGTTGATGGTGTACTGGCGCTTGGGCCCGTCGAAGCTGCCCTTGGCGCTGCTCGAATTGCCCGCGCTGATGGCGCTGCTGACGCTGTCCAGCCCCAGGCCCATGGCGGCCAGCGCGTCCAGGTTGGCCTGCACCCGCACGGCCGGCCGCTGGCCGCCCGCCAGCGTCACCAGGCCCACGCCGCTGATCTGGCTGATCTTCAGCGCCAGCCGCGTGTTGACCATGTTCTGCACCTCGGTCAGCGGCAGGCTGTCGGACGTCACGGCCAGCTGCAGGATGGGCGCGTCGGCCGGGTTGACCTTGGCGTACACCGGCGGCGCCGGCAGGTCGGCCGGCAGCAGCGAGCCGGCGGCGTTCATCGCCGCCTGCACCTGCTGCTCGGCGGCGTCCATGCCCAGGTTGAGCGCGAACTGCAGCGTGATCAGCGACACCCCGGCGCTGCTGACGCTGTTCATGCGGTCCAGCCCCGGCATCTGGCCGAACTGCTGCTCCAGCGGCGCGGTGACGGTGCGGCTCATCACGTCGGGGCTGGCGCCGGGGTACAGCGTGCGCACCTGGATGGTCGGGTAGTCCACCTGCGGCAGCGCCGCCACCGGCAGAAAGCGCAGCGCCACCAGCCCGGCCAGCACGATGGCCAGCATGAACAGCCCCGTGGCCACCGGGCGCTGGATGAACAGGCGCGAGACGTTCATCGCCAGTCAGCGTGGTGCGGTCTCAGCGCGTGGCCGATGGGGCCGTGGATGCTCCTGATACAGGAGCTGACGCCGCAGAGCCGGTGGGGGCCGAAGCCCGATTTCGCTTGAAGTCGCGCGGCGCCGACGCGCCCGCCTCGGGCGCCGAGGCGCCGGCGCGCCGCCCGCCCGCCGGCGCGTCGCCGGCCAGCTGCACGCGGCCGCCGTCCTTCACGCGGTCGCCGCCCTCGGTGACGACCTGCTCGCCCGCCGCCAGGCCCTGGGCGATCAGGATCTGGTCGACCGTGGCCAGCCCGCGCGTGACGGGCCGCATGTGCGCCGTGTGCTGCTCGTCCACCACGTAAACGTAGTCGCCCTGCGGGCCGGTGCGCACGGCGGTGACCGGCACCAGCACGCCGGACTCGGTGCCCAGCTGCAGGCGCGCGTTGACGAACTGGTTGGGAAACAGCTGGCCGTCGGCGTTGGCGAAGCGCGCCTTGGCACGCACCGTGCCGGTGGCGGTGTTGATCTGGTTGTCCAGCGTCAGGAACACGCCCTCGGCCAGGGTGTGGCTGCGCGCGCGGTCCAGCGCCTGCACCGGCAGCTGGCCGGCGCGCTGCGCCGCGCGCACGGCCGGCACGCGGTCTTGCGGCACCGAGAACAGCACGTCGATCGGCGCCATCTGCGTGATGGTGGCGATGGCCGCGCCGCTGGGGTTGACCAGGTTGCCCGGGTCGACCGCGCGCAGGCCGATCACGCCGTCGATGGGCGCGCGCAAGGTGGTGAAGCCGACGTTCAGCTCGGCCGCGCGCTCGCTGGCGCGGTCGGACTCGACCACGCCCTCCAGTTGCTTGACCAGCGCCGCCTGCGTGTCCACGTCCTGCCGGGCGATGGAGTCCTGCTCCCACAGCTTTTGATAGCGCCCCAGCGTCAGGCGCGCCGCCGACAGTTGCGCCTCGTCCTTGGCGCGCTGCCCGCGCGCCTGCGCCAGCGTCTGCTCGTAGGGCCGCGCGTCGATGCGCGCCAGCACCTGACCCTTGGCAACCTTCTGCCCCTCGGTGAACAGCACCTGCGTCAGCACGCCCGACACCTGCGGCACCAGCGCGGCGGCCATCGGCGGCGTGACGGTGCCCAGCGCGTCGATCAGCACCGGCAGCGTGCCCTGCACGGCGCGCGTGGCGCCCACCGTCACCCCGCCGCCGCCGCCACCACCGCCAAATCCGCCCCCCGGGCCGCGCGGCGCCCCGGCGGACGGGCCAGCGGCCGCCGGCGTCTTCGCACGCTGCACCAGGTACACCGCGCCGGCCACCATGGCCGCGATCAGCAGCAGCGTCAGCGCCGCGCCCAGCCAGCGGCGGCGTGCGGGAGGCGGCGGGACGGGGCTCGGGTCAGCGGTCATGCAGGGGCATCCATGGATGAGGAGCACGCGCAGCCGGGGCCCGCGCAGCGCTCATCGTAGCCGCCCGGCTTGCACGCCCGGTCGGCGGGCGATGAAGAAATGTAAAGCGCGGGGCCGCCGCTGCGGGCCTTCAGTCGGCCCACGCCACCCAGCCCATGGACCAGGTCAGCAGCACGATCAGCCCGAACACGATGCGGTACCAGGCGAAGGGCACGAAGCTGTGGTTGGCGATGTAGCGCAGCAGCCAGCGCACGCAGATCCAGGCGCTGACGAAGGACAGCAGCAGGCCGACACCGAACAGCGGCGCGTCGGCCCAGGACAGCAGCGCGCGCTCCTTGTAGAGCGAATACGCGCCGGCGCCGATCAGCGTGGGGATGGCCAGGAAGAAGGAAAAATCGGTCGCCGTCTGGCGCGACAGCCCCAGCAGCATGCCGCCGATGATGGTGGCGCCCGAGCGGCTGGTGCCCGGGATCATGGCCGCGCACTGCGCCAGGCCGACCTTCAGCGCGTCCAGCGGCGTCATGTCGTCCACGCTCTGCACCCGCGCCGCGCCGGGCGGCCGGCGCTCGGCCCACAGGATGACGAAGGCGCCCAGGATGAAGGTGGCGGCCACCACCGGCGCCGTGAACAGGTGCGCCTTGATGGCCTCGCCGAACAGCAGCCCCAGCACCACCGCGGGCAAAAAGGCGATCAGCACGTTCAGCGCAAAGCGCTGCGCCGACCGGCTGCTGGGCAGCGCCACCAGGGCGCCCCATATCTTGTGCCAGTAAACGATCACCACCGCCCCGATGGCGCCGGTCTGGATGGCAATGTCGAACACCTTGGCCTTGGCGTCGGCAAAGCCCAGCAGGCTGCCCGCCAAAATCAGGTGGCCGGTGCTGGAGATGGGCAGAAACTCGGTCAGGCCTTCTACCACGCCCATCACGGCGGCCTTCAGCAACAACAGCGTGTCCACGCGCAATCCCTTCAAGCTGCTACAGCATCTGTAGCTTCGGGCGGCGATTTTACGGTGGCCGATGGCCCGGCGCCGACAGATTCGCGCCAGCCTGGGGCATTTCATCCGCCGTCGCGGCGACTGGCGCCGCCGCCGGGCATTCCGTCGCATGGCGCTGGCGTGCCCGGGCGGCGGCCGGCAGCATCACGCCGTTCTTTCCACTTCCACCCAACACCGGAGATCGACCATGCTGCTCACCACCCTGCTCAGCCAACACCCCGAAGCCGCGCTCGACATCGTGCGCGGCACCCCCGCCTGGGTCGGCGCCCTGCTGGCCGCGCTGATCGTGCTGGGCCTGTCCGCCACACGCGCGCGCTCGGCCAGCCCGGCGCGCCTGGCGCTGCTGCCGGTGGCCATGCTGGGCCTGGCGCTGTGGGGCGTGCAGTCGGCCTTTGCCACCAGCGGGCGCCTGGCCGAGTTGCTGGCGCTGTGGGCCGTCTGCTTTGCCGCCATGCTGGCGCTGGGCCTGCGCGGCGCGGCACCGGCCGGCACCCGCTGGAACGCCGCCGCGCACCGCTTTCACCTGCCCGGCTCCTGGGCGCCGATGGCGCTGATCGGAGGCGTGTTTCTCATCAAGTACACCGTCGGCGTGCAGCTGGCGCTGGAGCCCGCGCTGGCGCGCGAGGCCGGCTTTGCCCTGGCCGTCACCGGCCTGTACGGCCTGCTGTCGGGCTGGATCGCCGCCCGCACGCTGCGCGTGCTGCGCCTGCAGAAATCAGCCACCGCCCTCGTTGCCGCCTGAACGGAGCTCATCATGTCTCGCCACGACCGCGATTTCGATGCACTGCCCGCCGGCCCGGCCGGCGACGCCGCCGCCCTCGAACGCCTGGCGCGCCGCCGTGCCGGCGCCAAGATGGGCTGGACCGTGCACGCCCTGGTCTACGTCTGCGTCAACGCCGGGCTGGCGCTGATCTCCTGGCGCAGCGGCCAGGACTGGTTCGTGTTTCCGCTGGCCGGCTGGGGCCTGGGCCTGGCCATCCACGGCGCGGTGGTGTGGCTGAGTGCCGGCGGCGCGGGTTTGCACGAGCGCCTGCTGCAGGCCGAACGTGCCAAGCTTCGGCGCCATACTGAATGACAACGCCATGAAACCCACCGCCAACCGACGCACCGTGGACCTGAGCGCCTGGCCCGACCTGGTCGTGGTCTACCTGGGCATGCGCGTCAACGCCCTCGCTGGCCTGAAGACGCTGCTGGGCTTCGGCCCCAAGATCGCCGGCTCGGTGCAGGCCCGGCCCGACGGGCTGCTGCTGCACGAGAACTTCCTGTTCTCGCTGTGGCCGCCCCACGCCGGCATGCGCCAGTACTGGCGCGACTTCGAGTCGCTGGAAGCCTGGACGCGCTCCGACCCGCACCGCATCTGGTGGCAGCAGTTTCTGCACGACTCGGGCGGCACCGGCTTCTGGCATGAGAGCTACCTGAGGCGCGGCGGCATGGAGGCGGTGTACATCGACATGCCGCAGGACGTGGGTTTTGCGCGCTTCGCGCCGCAGCGCGCGGCGCGCGGCGCCATGTTCTCGGCGCGCACGCGCTCGGGGCAGGCCGGCCAGGCCGCCACGGCGGCACCGGTGCGCGAGCCGGAGCTGGATGGATGAGCACCGCCGGGCCGCCCCAAGGTGCTCGCACCGCGGGCCTTCAGGCCGAAGGTCATCCCATGCCGCGCAGCTTCTGGCTCGACGTGCTGCGCCACGGCCTGCAGGTGCTGGTCTTTTGCTGCCTGATCGCGGTGTTCACCAGCCTGATCTGGCCGCAGGCGGGCTACGGCGTGCAGCTGGTGCACTCGATGTCGATCGGCATGCTGATCTGGGCGGTGATCGAGTTCGGCCGCCTGCTGGTGCCGGCCGAGCACTGCCACCGCGACCCGAGCCGCCCCGGCCACGGCTGGCCCAAGGGCTGGCGCGGCGTGCTGCTGACCCTGGTGGGCATTGCCGTCGGCTACGTCGGCGGCAACCGGCTGGCCGCGGCGCTGCTGGGCGAAACCGTGACCTACGCGCCGCGCGACCAGGTGATCGGGCTGGCGATCGCCATCGTGGCCGGTCTCGTCGCCAGCTTTTACTTTTTCACGCGCGGGCGCCAGGCCGCCCTGCAGGCCAGCATCGCCGCCGCCGAGCGCGACGCCGCCGAGGCCCGGCTGATGCTGCTGCAAAGCCAGCTGGAGCCGCACATGCTGTTCAACACCCTGGCCAACCTGCGCGCACTGATCGGCGTCGACCCCGCGCGCGCCCAGCACATGCTCGACCGGCTGGATGGCTACCTGCGCGCCACGCTGGGTGCCTCGCGCGCACCCCAGCACCCGCTGGGCGACGAGTTCGATCGCCTGCGCGACTACCTGGAGCTGATGGCCGTGCGCATGGGCCCGCGGCTGGCCTACACGCTCGAGCTGCCCGCCGCGCTGCGCGATCGGCCCGTGCCCACCCTGCTGCTGCAGCCGGTGGTCGAGAACGCCATCCGCCACGGGCTGGAGCCCTGCGTGGCAGGCGGGCGCATCGAGGTGGCGGCACGGCGCGATGCGGACGCGCTGATCCTGTCGGTGCACGACAGCGGCGCCGGCTTCGATCCCGACGCGCCGCCGCGCGTCGGCCACTTCGGCCTGGCACAGGTGGGCGAGCGCGTGGCCTCGGCCACCGGCGGCCAGGGGCACGTCGACATCCAGTCGCAGCCCGGCGCCGGCGCCACCGTGCGCATCATCCTGCCCATCACCTGAGCCCAATGCCCACTGCCCTGATCGCCGAAGACGAACCCCTGCTGGCCGCCGCGCTGCAGACCGAGTTGGCGCGCGCCTGGCCCGAGCTGCAGGTCGTCGCCACCGTGGGCGACGGCGCCAGCGCCGTGCGCGAGGCGCTGCGCCTGCAACCCGACGTGCTGCTGCTGGACATCCGCATGCCGGCCCTGAGCGGGCTGGACGCCGCCGCCGAGCTGGCCGACGCCTGGGACACCGCTGCCCACCCCTTTCCCGCACTGGCCTTCGTCACCGCCTACGACCAGTACGCGCTGCAGGCCTTCGAGACACAGGCACTGGACTACGTGCTCAAGCCCGTGCAGCCCGCCCGGCTGCAAAAATCGGTGCAAAAACTGCGTGCAGCGCTTGACCAGCGGGCGCAAGCAGCTATCCAATCAGGAGCAGATGACGACAGCCCGCTGCAGGCCACGGCCGAGCAGCTGCAGCGCCTGCTGGCCAGCTTGCAGCCCGCACCGCCGGCGGCGCCCCTGCTGCGCCAGTTGCCCGTCAGCCCGGCCGGCGCGGGCGGCAACACCATCCGCATGGTGCCGGTGGCCGAGGTGCTGCTGCTGCAGGCGGCCGACAAGTACGTGCGCGTGGTCACCGCCAGCGGCGAACACCTGCTGCGCACGCCGCTGAAAGAGCTGCTGCCGCAGCTCGACCCCGAGCAGTTCTGGCAGATCCACCGCGGCACCGTGGTGCGCGCCGACGCCATCGACACCGTGCAGCGCGACGAGGCCGGGCGCCTGCACCTCACCCTGCGCGGCCACGCCGAGGCGCTGGTGGTCAGCCGCCTGTTCGCGCCGCGCTTCAAGGCGCTGTAGACCCGCGCGGGCAACCCTGTGTCCGTCATGGGGAAATGCGCGAAAACCCCGTAAAACTTTTGGCGCTTGCGCCACCATAATGGCCCTCGCACCCGGCGCGCACGCAGCGCGCCTTTTGTTGCCCCCTTCGACCCCTTGCAGGAGCCTGTCCCCATGAAATTTCGTTCCCTCGCCCTGGGCCTCGGCCTCGCCTTCGGCCTGATGGCCACCGCTGGCGCGCAAACCGTCATGCGCATCAACATCTCCACCGCGCAGAACTCGCACCAGGGCGTGGCCATCGACGTCTTCGCCAAGGAGGTCGAGCAGCGCACGGGCGGCCGCTACAAGATCCAGACCTTCTACAACGGCTCGCTGGGCGGCGAGCGCGAGTCGATCGAGGCGGTGCAGCTGGGCACGCACGAGCTGACCTTCACCTCCAGCGGCCCGATCCCCAACTTCGTGCCCGAGACGCAGATCCTGGACGTGCCTTTCCTGTTCCGCGACAAGGCGCACGCGCGCGCCGTGCTCGACGGCCCGATCGGCCAGGAGCTGCTGACCAAGTTCGACGCCAAGGGCATGAAGGGCCTGGCCTGGGCCGAGAACGGCTTTCGCAACATGACCAACAGCAAGCGCGACATCAAGGAGCCGGCCGACGTCAAGGGCCTGAAGATGCGCACGATGGAAAACCCGGTGCACATCACCGCCTACAAGGCGCTGGGCATCATCACCACGCCCATGGCCTTCCCGGAGGTGTTCACCGCGCTGCAGCAGGGCACGGTGGATGGGCAGGAGAACCCGCTGTCGGTCATCATCTCGGCCAAGTTCGACCAGGTGCAGAAGTACCTGTCGCTCACCGGCCACGTGTACTCGCCCTGCATCTTCCTGATGAACAAGGGCGCCTTCGACAAACTGAGCGCGGCCGACAAGCAGGCCTTCCTCGACGCCGCCAAGGAAGGCACCAAGGCCAACCGCGCCCGCGTGGACGAGGACGATGCCAAGGGCGTCGAGCTGCTGCGCAGCAAGGGCATGCAGGTGGACACCGAGGTCGACAAGCCGGCCTTCGTCAAGGCCCTGGCACCGGTCGAGGCTGACTTCGAGAAGAAGTTCGGCAAGGCCAACATGGAACGCATCCGCAACTACAAGTAAGCGGCGCGCGGCACTCGCGACGCCCCATCGAATGCTACGTTTAAGATAGCTTCCAGCGCCCGTCCGCCCTGCGCGACGGGCTTTTTTTATTTGAAAGCACAAGAATCATGAAAGCGCTTGTCTTGACGCTGGAGGGCTGGACCACGCGCATCGCCATGGCGCTGGCCTGTGTGATGCTGGTCATCGCCTCGGCCCTGGGCGTGTTCCAGATCTTCACCCGCTTCGTGCTGGAGCAGCCCGCCGAATGGAGCGAGGTGCTGATCCGCTTCTCGCTCATCTGGATGGTGTTCCTGGGCATTCCCATGGCCTTTCGCCAGGGCGCGATGGTGAGTGTGGACGCGCTGTACCGCGCCGCGCCCGATCGACTCAAGCGCGTGCTCGATCTGATCGTCGCGCTGGCCGCGCTGGTGTTGATGCTGATCATCCTGTGGTGGGGTGCCGACTACGCCATCCGCGGCGGCGTGCAGACCGTGGCCGGGCTCGAATCGGTCACCATGTTCTGGGCCTACGTGGCGATGCCGGTGGGCGCCATGTTCTCGCTGCTGGGCATCGTGGCCAACTACCTCGATCCGCGCCGGATGGAGCTGGAGACGGCGCAATGAAGGCCAGCACCGCACACACCGGGGAGCGCGCATGACCAGCGCCATGCTCATCACCATGATCCTGGGCTTCGCGCTCAGCGTCTCGGTCGCGGTGTCGATCGGGCTGGCGGCCATCACCGGCATGCAGATCGTCAACGCGCCGATGCTCATTTCGGTCAAGGAGATGTTCAACTCGCTGAACAAGTTTCCGCTGGCCGCCATCCCCTTCTTCATCCTGGCCGGCAACCTGATGGAAACCGGCGGCATCTCGCGCCGCCTGGTCGACTTCGCCAAGAGCATCGTCGGCGGCGTGCAGGGCGGCCTGCCCATGACCTGCGTGCTCACCTGCATGATCTTCGCGGCGGTGTCGGGCTCGTCGGTGGCCACCACCTTCGCCATCGGCGCCATCCTGATTCCGGCGCTCATCAAGCACGGCTACCCCACCACCTGGGCCGCCGCGCTGCAGGCCACCAGCGCCGAGCTGGGCGTGATCATCCCGCCCTCGATCCCGATGATTCTGTACGGCGTGGCCGCCGAGGTGTCGATCGGCGAGCTGTTCATCGCCGGCTTCGGCCCCGGCATCCTGATCAGCGGCGCGCTGATGCTGTTCGTCTGGGCCTATTGCAAGTGGCGGGGCTGGGGCAAGCACGACGGCGACGGCCGCCTGAGCGTGTGGACGGCCACGCGCAAGGCGGCCTGGGCGCTGATGATGCCGGTGGTGGTGCTGGGCGGCATCTACGGCGGCGTGTTCACCCCCACCGAAGCCTCGGCCGTGGCGGTGGCCTACGCGCTGGTGGTGGGCATGGCGATCTACCGCGAGATCGGCGTGAAGGACCTGTACGCCGTGCTGCGCAAGTCGGTCATTTCGTCGGCGGTGATCATGTTCATCATCGCCAACGCCGGCCTGTTCGCCTTCCTGATCACGCGCGCGGGCGTGCCCGACGCCATCGGCCACTGGCTGGAGGCCAACCTGCGCTCGCCGCACTGGTTCTTGCTGGGCGTCAACGCGGCGCTGTTCGTCATCGGCATGTTCATCGAGACCAGCGCCGCCATCATCGTGCTGGGCCCCATCCTGGCGCCGGTGGCCGCGCACTTCGGCGTCGACCCGGTGCACTTCGGCCTGATCATGGTGGTCAACCTGGCGCTGGGCATGATCACGCCGCCCTTCGGCGTCAACCTGTTCGCCGTCTGCACGGTGGCGCGCGTGTCGCTGGACAAGATCAGCCGCGACCTGATCCCCTTCGTGCTGGTCATCCTGGCCTGCCTGATGGTCATCACCTACGTGCCCTGGATCTCGCTGGCGCTGCGCGATCTGGTCTACGCCAAATAGCCCGTAAAATCGCGCCCTGTCAGGAGAGCGCGCCCCCGGCCTCGACCCGAGGTCGGTGCGGCGCCGCCGAAGGCGCGCGGCAACAGGCCCAAACGCTCAGGCAAAAGGACTGGCAAACGCCCGGGCGACCGGGCGCCACCGGGCTGGAGAGAGAAGGCGGCGCCGCATTCGGGCATGGCCTTCCACCGAAGGAGCAAGTGCGGCATCGCCCGCATGAATCTCTCAGGTAAAGCGGACAGCCGGGCATGCTCGCAAGCCACCGCGCTTGCGCGACTTCCCTTTCATGGAGACAGCGCATGTCCGACACCGCCGATTTGCTCAAGACCCCACTGCACGAGCTGCACCTCGAGCTGGGCGCCCGCATGGTGCCCTTTGCCGGCTATTCGATGCCGGTGCAATACAAAAGCGGCCTGATCGCCGAGCACAAGCAGACGCGCGAGAGCGCCGGCCTGTTCGACGTCTCGCACATGGGCCAGCTGCAGCTCGTCGGCCCCGATGCCGCCGCCGCGCTCGAATCGCTGATGCCGGTCGACGTGATCGGCCTGGCCCTGGGCAAGCAGCGCTACGGCCTGCTGCTGACCGACGAAGGCACCATCATCGACGACCTGATGTTCGTCAACCGGGGCGATCATCTTTTCCTCATCGTCAACGGCGCCTGCAAGGCGGGCGACATCGCCCACATCCAGGCGCGCATCGGCACGCGCTGCCAGGTCCGGCCCCTGCCCGACCAGGCCCTGCTGGCCCTGCAAGGCCCGCAGGCCGTCACCGCCCTGCAGCGCCTGGTGCCCGGCGTGCAGGCGCTGGTGTTCATGACCGGCCGCGACTTCGACTGGCAGGGCGCGCCGCTGTTCATCACCCGCAGCGGCTACACCGGCGAGGACGGCTTCGAGATTTCGGTGCCGGCCGCGCAGGCCGAGGCGCTGGCGCGCGCCCTGCTGGCGCAGCCCGAGGTCAAGCCCATCGGCCTGGGCGCGCGCAACTCGCTGCGGCTGGAAGCCGGCCTGTGCCTGTACGGCAACGACATCGACACCAGCACCACCCCGATCGAGGCCGGCCTGAACTGGGCCATCCAGAAGGTGCGCCGCACCGGCGGCGCGCGCGCCGGCGGCTTTCCCGGCGCCGACCTGGTGCTGGGCCAGCTCGACGGCAGCCGCAAGCTCGAACGCCAGCGCATCGTCCTGGCCGCCAAGGAGCGCGTGCCGGTGCGCGAACCCGCCCCGCTGGAGAACCTGGACGGCCAGACCATCGGCCAGGTCACGAGCGGCCTGCTCAGCCCCACGCTGGACCGCCCCATCGCCATGGCCTACGTCAAGCCCGGCTACGCCACCCTCGGCACCGAGCTGTTCGCCATGGTGCGCGGCAAGCCCGTGCCCATGGAGGTGGTGGCCCCGCCCTTCGTGCCCACGCGCTACCACCGCGTCTGATGTCGAGGCAAAAGCCCGACGCAGTGACCGTCTCATTTTTCCGGACCACCGATTTTTCAGGAGCAAACATGAGCCTCAAATACACCGAAGACCACGAATGGATCCAAGTCGAGGGCGACATCGCCACCGTCGGCATCACGGCGCACGCGCAGGACGCGCTGGGCGACGTGGTGTTCGTCGACCTGCCCACCGTGGGCCAGGGCTACGCGCAGAAGGAGACGGCCGGCGTGGTCGAGAGCGTGAAGGCCGCGGCCGACGTGTACATGCCGATCAGCGGCGAAGTCACCGAGGTCAACGAGGCCCTGCGCGCCGAGCCCAGCCTGGCCAACAGCGACCCGCTGGGCGCGGGCTGGTTCTTCAAGGTCAAGCTGTCCGACCCCGGCCAGCTCGACGCGCTGATGGACGAGGCGGCCTACGCCGAGTTCAGCAAGGACTGAGCGCCTGCCCAATGTCACGCACGCGGTTTGATCTGCGTGCGATTTTTATGCCGAATCGGCCGCTAGCGCCCATCCCATAGGCGTCAAAAGCTCCTGAATTTGAAGCAATCTCGTCGTTTGCCCCGCCATGAGCCACCCTGCCCTGCACGATCTTGAAAACCCCGGCGAGTTCATCGCCCGCCACATCGGCCTCACGCCCGAGGACGAGCGCCAGATGCTGGCCGTCATCGGCGAGCCCTCGGTCGACCGGCTGATCGACTCCATCGTGCCGCGCTCCATCGCGCGCGCCGGGCCGATGAACCTGCCCGCGCCGGTGACCGAGGCCGGCGCGCTGGCCGAGCTGAAGGCCATCGCGGCGCAAAACCGGCACCAGATGAAGAGCTTCATCGGCCAGGGCTACTACGGCACGCACACGCCGGGCGTCATCTTGCGCAACGTGCTGGAGAACCCCGCCTGGTACACCGCCTACACGCCCTACCAGGCCGAGATCAGCCAGGGCCGCATGGAGGCGCTGGTCAACTTCCAGACCATGGTGACCGACCTGACGGGCATGGACATCGCCAATGCCTCGATGCTGGACGAGGCCACCGCCGCCGCCGAGGCCATGACGCTGGCGCGGCGCTCGGTCAAGGCCAAGGGCAACACCATCGTGGTGTTCGGCGATGCGCACCCGCAGACCATCGAGGTGATGCGCACGCGCGCCGCGCCGCTGGGCCTCGTGCTCAAGCTGGCCAACAGCGCCGCCGAATGGGACGCGGCCATTGCGGACGACGACTACTTCGCCGCCCTCATCCAGTACCCCGCCAGCAGCGGCTGGCTGATGGACTGGAGCGATGAGGTCAAGAAGATCCAGGCCAAGAGCGCGGCCGCCATCTTCGCCGCCGACCTGCTGGCCCTGGCCCTGCTCAAGTCGCCCGGCGAGATGGGCGCCGACATCGTGGTCGGCAGCACGCAGCGCTTGGGCATGCCCATGGGCGCGGGCGGCCCGCACGCCGCCTACATGGCCTGCAGGGACGCCTTCAAGCGCTCGCTGCCCGGGCGGCTGGTGGGCGTCAGCGTGGACGCGCACGGCCACACCGCCTACCGCCTGGCGCTGCAAACGCGCGAGCAGCACATCCGCCGCGAAAAGGCCACCAGCAACATCTGCACCGCGCAGGTGCTGCCCGCGGTGATCGCCAGCATGTACGCGGTCTACCACGGCCCGGCCGGCATCCGGCGCATCGCCGAGCGCACGGCGCGCCTGGCCGCCATCCTGAAGGCCGGCCTGGCGCAGCTGGGCTACGCCCACGGGCACCACGACAGCGCCTTCGACACCCTCAGCCTGAAGACCGACGCCGCTACCGATACGATAGCTGCCCGCGCCGTGCAGATGGGCGCCAACCTGCGAAAAGCCTGGAATGTCTTCCTGTGCATCGCGCTGGACGAAACCAGCACCCGCGCCGACGTCGAGCTGCTGTGGCGCATCTTTGCCGGCGAGGGCAAAAAGCTGCCCGACTTCGCCGCGCTGGAGGCGTCGGCGCCCGATTTGATCCCGGCCGCGCTGCGCCGCACCAGCGTCTACCTCACGCACCCGGTGTTCAACACGCACCACAGCGAGACGGCCATGCTGCGCTACATCCGCCAGCTGTCCGACAAGGACCTGGCGCTGGACCGCAGCATGATCCCGCTGGGCAGCTGCACCATGAAGCTGAACGCCACCAGCGAGATGATCCCCATCACCTGGCCCGAGTTCGCCCAGGTGCACCCCTTCGCGCCGCTTGACCAGCGCCGCGGCTACCAGCTGCTCAACGACCAGCTGTGCCAGTGGCTGGCCGCCATCACCGGCTATGCGGGCGTCAGCCTGCAGCCCAACGCCGGCAGCCAGGGCGAATACGCGGGCCTGCTGGCCATCAAGGCCTGGCACGCCGCGCAGGGCCAGGCGCAGCGCGACGTGTGCCTGATCCCGGCCAGCGCGCACGGCACCAACCCGGCCAGCGCGCAGATGGCAGGCCTCAAGGTGGTGGTCACCAAGTGCGACGACAACGGCAACGTCGACATGCAGGATTTGCAGGCCCAGTGCGAGAAGCACGCCGCCCACCTGGCCTGCGTGATGATCACCTACCCCAGCACGCACGGCGTGTTCGAAACCCAGGTGAAGGAGCTGTGCCAGATCGTGCACCGCCACGGCGGGCGCGTGTACGTGGACGGCGCCAACCTCAATGCCCTGGTCGGCCTGGCCGCGCCGGGCGAATTCGGCGGCGACGTCAGCCACCTCAACCTGCACAAGACCTTCTGCATCCCGCACGGCGGCGGCGGCCCCGGCGTGGGCCCGGTGTGCGTGGTGCAGGACCTGGTGCCCTACCTGCCCGGCCACCACGAAGGCGGCGTGGCCGGCGGCGTGGGCGCGATCAGCGCGGCGCCTTATGGCAATGCCTCCGTTCTTCCAATCTCCTGGATGTACATCCGCATGATGGGCGCCGAAGGTTTGAAGCACGCCACCGAGGCCGCCATCCTCAGCGCCAACTACATCAGCAAGCGCCTGAAGGACCATTACCCCACGCTGTACGCCAGCGCCAACGGCCACGTGGCGCACGAGTGCATCCTGGATTTGCGCCAACTGAAAGACAGCAGCGGCGTGATGGCCGAGGACGTGGCCAAGCGCCTGGCCGACTATGGCTTTCACGCGCCCACGCTGAGCTTTCCCGTCGCCAACACGCTGATGGTCGAGCCCACCGAGAGCGAGCACCTGGCCGAGCTGGACCGCTTCATCGACGCCATGATCGCCATCCGCGCCGAGATTCGGCAGGTCGAAAGCGGCGCCTGGCCGCAGGACGACAACCCGCTCAAGAACGCCCCGCACACCGCCGCCAGCCTGCTGACGGCCGACTGGCCCCACCCCTACCCGCGCGACGTGGGCGGCGCGCTGGCGCAGCAGCATCCGGGCAGCGTCAAGTACTGGCCGCCCGTGGGCCGGGTCGACAACGTCTACGGCGACCGCAACCTGTTTTGCAGCTGCGTGCCGCTGGACGAACTGGCGTGAGCGCGGCTACCGTGCAGGTGCGCCGCGTCGACTACACCGACGCGGCCGAGGGCGCGGCCCTGGTCGAGCTGCTCGACGCCTACGCCATCGACCCCATGGGCGGCGGCCAGCCGCTCGCGCCCGAGGTGCGCGCCACGCTGTGCCAGCGCCTGGCGCAGGTGCCGCTGGCCGCCAGCTTCATCGCCTGGCTGGGCGATGAGGCGGTGGGCCTCGTCAACTGCTTCGAGGGCTTTTCCACCTTCAAGGCGCGGCCGCTGCTGAACGTGCACGACATCGTGGTGCGCCCCGCGCACCGCGCGCGCGGCGTGGGCCAGGCCCTGTTGGCCGCGGCCGAGCGGCATGCGCAAGAGCGCGGCTGCTGCAAGCTGACCTTGGAGGTGCTGTCGGGCAATGCCCGCGCGCTGCGCAGCTACCAGCGCTTCGGCTTCGCGCCCTACGTGCTCGACCCGCGCGAGGGGCAGGCGCTGTTGATGCAGAAATGGCTGTGAGTGGCCCGTGTCCGACGCGCCCCGTCGTTTCAGCGGCTGGCGCGCGGACTATATTCAGGGCCTTTCCAGGAGCGCCCCACATGCCTGAATTCATCGACACCTCGCCCGCCGGCGAATGCATTTTCTGCAAGCTCGTGCAGGGACAGATTCCCGCGGCCAAGGTCTTCGAGGACGAACTGACCCTGGCCTTCATGGACCTGGGCCAGGTCAACCCCGGCCACGTGCTGGTGGCCAGCAAGCGCCACGCGGCCACGCTCTTCGACCTCACGCCGGCCGAGGCCGGCGCCGTGATGCAGACCGCCCGGCGCGTGGCGCTGGCCGCGCGCGCCGCCTTCGCACCCGAGGGGCTCAACCTGTTCCAGGCCAACGGTGCCGTGGCGGGGCAAACCGTGGCGCACTTCCACATCCACGTGCTGCCGCGCCACGCGGGCGACGGGGTCGACCTGGCCTGGCCGCGCAAGGACCCGGGGCCGGCCGCCTTGAACGAATACGCCGCGCAGCTGCGGGCTGTCCTGAAGTGAGCACGCCCGACGCCGCCATGCCCGCGCGCGCCGACGCCATCACCGACGTGCGCGGCATCCAGGTCGGCCAGCACAGCGATGCGCGCCGCCCCACCGGCTGCAGCGTGGTGCTGGCGCAGGGCCCGGATGACGGCGGCGCGGTGGCCGGAGCGGACGTGCGCGGCGCCGCGCCCGGCACGCGCGAAACCGACCTGCTCGACCCCGCCAACCTGGTGCAGCAGGTGCACGCCGTGCTGCTTTCGGGCGGCAGCGCCTGGGGGCTGGACGCCGCCGCCGGCGTGATGCGCTGGCTGGAAGAGCACGGCCGCGGCCTGCCCGTGGGCAGCGCGCCCGGGCAGCGAGTGCCCATCGTGCCGGCGGCCGTGCTGTTCGACCTGCACGTGGGCGACGCGCGCATCCGCCCGGGGGCCGAGGCCGGCTACGCGGCCTGCCAGGCCGCCAGCGGCGCGCCGCCCGCGCAGGGCAACGTGGGCGCGGGCGCCGGCGCGGTGGTGGGCAAGCTGTTCGGCATGGCCTGCGCCATGAAGGGCGGCATCGGCACGGCCAGCGTGCGCGTGGGCGAGGTCACCGTGGGCGCGCTGATCGCCGTCAACGCGCTGGGCGACGTGGTGGACCCGGACACGGGCGCGCCGATTGCCGGCGCACGCACACCCGACGGCCGCGCGCTGCGCCACAGCGTGCGCGCCCTGCTGGCGGGCGAGGCGCCGCAGGCCATCCTGGCCGGCAGCAACACCACCATCGGCGTCATCGCCACCGACGCGCCGCTGTCGAAGGCGCGCGCCCAGCGCCTGGCCGGCGCCGGCCACGACGGGCTGGCGCGCGCCATCCGCCCGGTGCACACGATGAGTGACGGCGACACGCTGTTCGCCTTGTCCACCGGCCATGCGCCGGCGATCGACTTCAACCTGCTGTGCGCCATGGCCGGCGAGGCGGTGGCGCGCGCCTGCGTCCACGCGGTGCGCGCGGCGCGTGGGCTGCGGGTGGATGATGTGTGGCTGCCGTCCGCTTCGGATTTGCAAGCGCCGTAGGCTGGGTTAGCGCAGCGTAACCCAGCTTGGGCCCACGCACAGCCGCTGGGTTTCGTGCCTCAACCCAGCCTACCAACACCCACTGCACCCCCCCATGCGCCGCCTCACCCTCGTCCTGCTGTCCATCCGCGACCTGCTGGTCAGCGCCGGGCCGGTGCTGCTGCTGGCCGTGGGCCTGCTGGTGGCCGCCTACTGGTGGCTGCAGCCGCAGCCGCCCAAGACCGTGCGCCTGGCCACCGGGCCCGAGGGCAGCGCCTATGCCGCCTTTGGCCGGCGCTACGTGCAGGCGCTGGCGCGCGAGGGCATCACGGTGCAGCTGATCGCCACCGAGGGCTCGGTGGCCAACCTCAGGCTGCTGCAGGACGGCGGCGCCGACGTGGCCTTCGTGCGCGGCGGCAGCGGGGCGGCGCCGCTCACCGCCGGCGCCTCGGCCGCCGCCAGCGAACCCGCCGCGGCGGCCGACCCCAGCGAGTCGCTGCAATCGCTGGGCGCGCTGTTCTACGAGCCGCTGTGGATCTTCATGCGCCAGGACGGCCAGGCCGCGCCCGGCATGCTGGCGCAGCTCAAGGGCCTGCGCGTCAGCGTCGACCAGGCCGGCAGCGGCGTGCCGGCGCTGATGCAGCGCCTGCTGACGGCCAGCGGCCTGGCGGCCGACGCGGTGCAACTGCGCGAGCAGGACGCGCGCAGCGCCGCCCAGGCGCTGCTGGCCGGCCAGCTCGACGCCGTGGTGCTGACCAGCGCGCCGCAGTCGCCGGTGGTGCGCGAGCTGCTGCGCACGCCCGGCATCGCCCCGCTGGAGCTGGCGCAGGCCGATGCCTACACGCGGCGCTTTCCGTTTCTGCGCACCGTCACCCTGCCGCGCGGCGTGGCCGACCTGGCGGCCGACGTGCCGCCGCACGACATCACGCTGTTGGCGGCCACCACCTCGCTGCTGACGCGCGAGCAGACCCACCCCGCGCTGCGCCAGCTGTTCGCGCAGGCGGCGCAGGGCATTCACGGCCGCGCGGGCTGGCTCAACGGCGCGCGCGAATTTCCCAACACCCGCACCAGCGAGCTGCCCGTCAGCCCCGAGGGCGACCGCGCCATCAACGGCACGCCGCCGTTCTGGCAGCGCTGGCTGCCGTTCTGGGCCAGCAACCTGGTGCAGCGCATGTGGCTGGTCATCGGCGGCCTGATCGTGCTGCTGCTGCCGCTGTCGCGCGTGGTGCCGCCGCTGTACACCTACCGCGTGCGCCAGCGCGTGTTCCGCTGGTACGCGCGGCTGCGCCAGATCGAGACGCGCGCGCAGGACCCGCGCGTGCCCGCCGCCGAACTGCTGGACGAGCTGGACGAGCTGGACCGCGTGGCGCACCACATCGCCGTGCCGCTGGCGCACGCCGACGAGCTGTATGCCCTGCGCGACCACATCGCCACGGTGCGCCAGCACATCCGGGTGCTGCGCAAGGATTCGACATGAAAAGTGGCTGTGGCGCCCGTCCATAAAGCGCAGGCAGCTATATTTTCGATAGTTTCAAGGAGGATGCATGAGCACCGCTCTCGCCCCCGACGGCCGCCTGCGCTGCAGCTGGTGTCTGGCCACGCCGCAGTACCTGGCCTATCACGACCATGAGTGGGGCTTTCCCGTCATCGAGGACCGGCGGCTGTTCGAGAAGCTGTGCCTGGAGGGTTTTCAGGCCGGCCTGAGCTGGCGCACCATCCTCGAAAAGCGCGAGAACTTTCGCCACGCCTTCGCCGGCTTCGACATCGAGGTGCTGGCCGCTTGGGGCGCGCCCGAAGTCGAGCGCCTGCTGCAGGACGCCGGCATCGTGCGCCACCGCGGCAAGATCGAGAGCGTGCTGAACAACGCGCGCCGCGCGCAAGAACTGGTGCGCGACGAAGGCTCGCTGGCCGCCTGGATCTGGCGCCACGAACCCGCGGCCGCCGAGCAGGCCGCGCACCAGGGCGTCACCACCTCGCCCACCTCGATCCAGTTGTCGAAAGCGCTGAAAAAGCGCGGCTTCAGCTTTGTCGGCCCCACCACCGTGCATGCCTTCCTGCAATCCATGGGCCTGATCAACGACCACGCCAAGGACTGCGCGGTGCGCGACCAGGTCGATGCGGCGCGGGCCGCGCTGCGGCGACCCGGCTGAGACCGCCCGCAGGCCGCCGTCGCGGACTTGCCATGACAGTGTCACCGGCCTGTCATGGCGCGGCGGCACCATGGACGCCGTGCCGGAAGGAGCCGCCCGCCGGCCACCACTGCCGGGAGCGCCCCATGATCTCCGTCGACCAGATCGTCGATCGGCACCTGCCGCGACTGCGCCACCACCCTTGGCTCAGCAAGGGCGTGCGCGGCCTGTTGCGCCGCCTGCTGCACGAGTCGAGTTTCCACCGCTTTGCCCAGACCTATCCGCACCTGGCGGGCTTTCCGTTTGTCGAGCAGGTGCTGGAGCATTTCGACTTCAGCTGCGCGGTGCGCGACAACGAGCGCGAGCGCATTCCGGCGCGCGGGCGCGTCGTCATCATCGCCAACCATCCCATCGGATCACTGGACGGGCTGGCGCTGCTGAACCTGGTGGGCGGCATCCGCGGCGACGTGAAGATCGTCGCCAACGGCCTGCTGGCGGCACTGGCGCCGCTGCAGCGCCTGCTGTTGCCGGTCACGATGCTGGGCGGGCGCAGCGCGGCCGGACAGCTCAAGGCCATCCTGGAGCACCTGCGCGGCGAGGGAGCGGTCATCATCTTTCCGGCGGGCGAGGTGTCGCGCCTACGGCCCAACGGGGTGCGCGACCGGCGCTGGAACAGTGGCTTCCTGCGACTGGCAGCGCAAACGCAGTCGCCCATCGTGCCGGTGCACATCGACGGGCGCAATTCGGCGCTGTTCTATGGCGCGTCGATGTGCTGCAAGCCGCTGGCCTCACTGCTGCTGGTGCAGGAAATGTTCGGCCAGCACCGCAAGAGCATCGCGCTGCGCATCGGCCATCCGATTCCCCACGGCAGCCACGCCGCCATGCCCCTGCCGGATGCCGCCAAGGCCAAGCTGTTCTGCAAGCATCTGTACCGCATGGCGCAGGACCGGCCGGGCCTGCTGCGCACCGAGACCGCCGTGGCGCACCCGGTCGATCGCAGCGCGCTGGCCTTGGCCGTGGCCGCGTGCGAGCCGTTGGGAGAAACGCCGGACGGCAAGCGCATCCACCTGTTTCGCGGTGGGCTGGACTCGCCCATTCTGCGCGAGGTCGGGCGCCTGCGCGAACTGGCCTTTCGCGCCGTGGGCGAAGGCAGCGGCCAGCGCCGCGATCTGGACCGCTACGACCTGCACTACGACCACCTGATCCTGTGGGAGCCGCGCGAGCTGGAAATCGTCGGCGCCTACCGCATGGTGCGCACCGCGCCGGTGCTGCGGGAAATGGGTGCCGAGGGCCTGTACACGCACAGCCTGTTTCGCTTCGGCGAGGGCATGGGCACCTGCCTGGAGCACGGCTTGGAGCTGGGTCGCTCCTTCGTGCAGCCGCGCTACTGGGGACGCCGCTCGCTGGACTACCTGTGGTTCGGCATCGGCGCCTACGTGCGCCGCTACCCCGAGTGCCGCTACCTGTTCGGCCCGGTCTCGCTGTCGCGCGACATGCCCCAGGCCGCGCGCGACCTGCTGGTGCACCACTACCGCAGCCACTACGGCGCGCCGGGCGTGGCCGACGCCCGCCGCCCCTTCGTGCCCGGCACCGACCTGGACGCGACGGCGCCCGCCAGCGGCGACAGCGCGGCCGACTTCGTGCGCCTGAAGCTGCTGCTGGCCAACATGGGTTGCAGCGTGCCCACGCTGTACAAGCAGTACGCCGAGGTGGCCGAGCCCGGCGGCGTGCGCTTTCTGGACTTCGGCGTCGACCCGGACTTCGGCCACTGCGTGGACGGCCTGGTGCTGGTCGACGTGCAGCGCATCAAGGCCCACAAGCGCGAGCGCTACATCGAGGCGGCCAGCGCGCCGCCGGCCGATCAGTAACGCAGGAACACCCGCTGCACCGCCGTCGGATCGCCGCCGCGCGTGAGCGCCAGCGCGGCCAGCAGGCGCGCGCGCGGCGGGTTCTGGTCGTCGCTCACCACCCAGCCCAGCGCGTCGTCGTCGATGCTGGCGCCGCGCACCACCGGCCCCGCCCCCGTGCGCGAGCAGCGCACCAGCAGCACGCCGCGCGCGCGCAGCTCGGCCAGCGGCGCCTTCAGGTATTCGGGCACGGTGCCGCCGCCAAAGCCCGCGTGCACGATGGCGCGTGCGCCCAAGGTGGCCCAGCTGTCGTAGATCTCGGCGCGCATGTTGCCGTGGCTGGTCACCACGCCCACCAGCGGCAGCGCGTCGATGCGGTCGATGTCGAACTCGCTGGCCGCGCCGTGCGGGCGTTCCACGCGCCGGTACCAGCGCGGCGCGCCCTCCACCACCAGGCCCAGCGCGCCGTGCTGCGAGGCAAAGGCGTCCAGCCGCAGGCTGTGCACCTTGGCCACGTCGCGCCCGCTGTGGATTTCCTCGTTCATCACCATCAGCACGCCGCGCCCGGCGCTGCTGGCGTGCGCCGCCACGGCCACCGCCTGGCGCAAGTTGGCCGGGCCGTCGGCCGCCAGCGCGGTGCCGGGGCGCATGGCGCCGGTCAGCACGATGGGCTTGTCGGTGGGCACCGTCAGGTGCAGGAAGTAAGCCGTCTCCTCCATGGTGTCGGTGCCGTGGGTGACGACCACCGCGTCCACGTCGTCCTGCCGGCACAGCGCCGCCACGCGCCGCGCCAGCTGCAGCAGGTGCTGGTCGGTGAAGTCGGCCGAGTCGATCTGGAACAGTTGCTCGGCCCGCAGCTCGGCCAGCGCGGCCAATCCGGGAACGCCCGCAATCAAGTCCTGCGCCGTGACCACGGCGGACTGGTAGGCGGCCGAGCCGGCGCCTACGCCTGCATGGGCGGCGCCCGAGCCGGCGATGGTGCCGCCGGTCGCCAGCAGCACGACACGAGGCAAGGATGGGTGGCGGTTTGGCATGGGCCGCATTGTCCCTCACGCCCGGCGCAGACACGCCGCCGAAGCGTCAAAATCCGCATCGGGCAACTCTCGATGCACGGCAAGCCCGTGACCTGGACGATGAGTGGAAAACCGCGTGGCTGTCTGACCCGGCTCGCTCTGGGCGTGCTGGTGCTGGCGCTGATCGCCGGCGCGGGCCTGATCGGCCTGGTGTGGATCACCGACCCCTGGATCTATCGGGTGGACGGCAAGCAGCGGCTGCTGCCCATCTGGTCGGGCACCGGCGTGGCGGACGGGCCTGCGGGCCGCTATCAAGTCTATGTCTCGTTCTACCCGGCGCACTACGGGCATGCCAGTCTTCCGGGTGTCAGCGTCAAGGGCACCGGCGTGATCTGCGCGCCCGACGGCGCGCGCTACCCGGCGCGGGTGCGCGGCGGCGCGCGCGGGCACATCTGGAGCCAGATGGACGGTCACGCGTTCTGGCTGGAGGTGTACGACCGGCCGGTCTTCTGGCAAACCAGCAGCCGCCACGACTGGCGGCCGAGCCTGCGCTTCGACGGCACGTGGTCGGGGCCCGAGCTGCGCATGAGCGACGACGGCAGCCTGCGCAATGCCTTTCGGGCCGACGGCTCGCTCAACCCGCGGCCGGCCGGCACACCCGACAAAAAAGCGGCCGTGCCCATCACCTTCGTGGAAACCGGCCGGTGGCTGGCGCCCGACTGCCCGCCACCGCAGCGTTGAAGCGGGCGCCCACCGTCGGCGGCACCCGCGACGTCAGATCTGCGCCGAGTCGATGCGCCGCACGCCCGCTGCCGCCATGTCGGCCCAGGCCTGCGCCAGCGAGCCGTTCAGGTCGATGGCGCGGCAGGCGTCCTCGATCACCGTGACCTCGAAGCCGGCCGCGCGCGCATCGAGCGCGCTCCAGGCCACGCAGTAGTCAGTGGCCAGGCCGCACAGCCACAGCCGCGTGATGCCGCGCGCCTGCAGCCACGCCGCCAGCCCCGTGGTGGTGCGGCGGTCGGCCTCGACGAAGGCCGAGTAGCTGTCGATGTCCCTTTGGTACCCCTTGCGCACGATGAGCTGTGCGTGGTCCACCCGCAAGCCCTCGTGCAGCGCCGCGTCGCGCGTGCCCTGCACGCAGTGCACCGGCCACAGCACCTGCTCGCCGTAAGGCAACGTGATGGTCTCGAACGGCTGGCGCCCCGGGTGGTTGGCGGCAAAGGACACGTGATCGCGCGGGTGCCAGTCCTGCGTCAGCACCACGTTGGCAAAGCGGGGGGCCACGCGGTTGACGACGGGCACGATGGCGTCGCCGCCCGCCACCGGCAGGCCGCCGCCGGGCATGAAGCCGTATTGCGCGTCGACGATGAGCAGGGCGGTGGCGTTGTTCATGCCGCTATTGTCCCGCGCGCGGCAGGCGTCGCACGGCGGGCACGATGTCGCGGCGGATCAGCGTGCGGCCCTGGCCGCGCGCGGCGCTCTCGGGCGTGCGGCGCGAGGCGACGGCCACCACCAACTGCAGCGCGGGCTCGACGTGAATCCACTGCCCGCCGTAGCCGCTGGCCATCAGGCTGCCGGCGCCCAGCCACCACAGGTAGCCATAGGCCGCGCCCAAGGGCGGGCCGCCGGCGTTGTGGCGCTGCGCCAGCGCGCGCATGTACGCGCGCGGCACCAGCGCGCGGCCCTGCCACTGGCCCTCGGCCAGCACCAGCTCGCCCAGCCGCGCCATCGCCGGCGTGGCGAGCGACAGGCCGATGGCGCCCAGCGCATGGCCTTGCGCGCCGCGCCGCCAGTCGAAGCGCTGGATGCCCAGCGGCTGAAACAGGCGCCGGCGCGCGTAGTCCGCCAGCGGCTCGCCCACCGCCTGGGCCAGGGCCAGCGCCAGCAGGTTGGCTGCGCCGTTGTCGTAGGCAAAGCGCGCGCCGGGCTCGGCCACGAAGGGGCGGCGCGCCAGCCAGCGCAGGTCGTCGTCGCGGTCGCGCCGCGCCATCTCGTCGCCCGGCCAGCCGGCGGTCATGGTCAGCAGATGCGCAAAGCGCAGGCGCTGCACGCGCGCATCCAGGCCCAGGCGCAGCAGGGCGGGCAGGCGCAGCGCCACCAGCTCGTCCGGCCCGCGCACGTGGCCGTCGGCCATGGCCTGGCCAAACAGCAGGGCCAGCACGCTCTTGGTGACGGACTGCACGTCCTGCAGCGTGTCGGCGCCGACGCCGCTGCGGTAGTAATCGAAGGCCAGCCGGCCCCGGTGCCGCACGATCACGCTTTGCACGTCGCCCAGCGAGGCGTCGATGCGCGCTGCCAGGCCGGCAAAGGCGCGCTGGTGACGCGCGGCGAGCGCCGGGTCGGCAGCCGGTGGCGCGACCGCCGCGCCGGCGCGCTGGGCCCAGCCCGGCGCAGCGCCCAAGCTGCCGAGTGCGAGGGCGACGGCGCCCAGACGGCGGCGGCGCAGGCTTGGCACGGCCCGGTGATGCAGGCTTGCCGATTCAGTGCCATTTTGGCCATCAGCCCAGATGGAATCAGCGCAAGCAGCTTCGATTTTCATAGTATCGGCCGTTGTCTGCCGACACCCATGCCGGGGACGCATGGCCAAGCCCGCCGCGCCGCGCGCTATTCAAACTCGACGATCGCCTGGTCCACCGCCAGGCTGTCGCCCTGCCGGGCCTTGACTTCCTTGACCACGCCGTCGGCGCTGGCGAACAGCACGTTCTCCATCTTCATGGCCTCGATCACGGCCACCCGCTCGCCGGCCTTGACCTCCTGCCCCGGCTGCACGGCCACCTGCACCAGCAGGCCCGGCATGGGCGAGAGCACGAACTTGCTCATGTCGGGCGGCGCCTTGTAGGGCATCAGCCGGTGCAGCTCGGCCGTGCGCGGCTGCATCACCAGGGCGTCGAGCTGGGTACCGTTGTGGATCACGCGGATGACCAGCGGGTTGCGCGCGCGGCCGCGCTCCAGCTGGGCGGTAAAGGCGTGGCCGTTGCACAGGCCCTCGACGCGCGCGTCGCCCAGATGGTGCTTGATCTGCAGGTCGTAGGCGCGGTCGCCGCCCGGCGCGTGCACGGTGACGCGCGCGCCGGGGCCGACGGCGCCTTCCTCCAGCGTGACGTTGGCGTAGTGGTTGTCGCCCGCGTGGCCCAGCGTGCAGACCACGAAGTCGCGCCGCGGCGGGCGCTGCCTGCCTTCCCAGAACTGGCCTTGCAGGCTGCGCGCGCGGTTGCGATAGAACTTGTGCAGGCAGGCCGCCAGGGCCACCAGAAAGCTCGGGTCGGCATGCGGCACGTCGGCGGCCGAAAAGCCGTGCGCGTACTGCTCGGCAATGAAGCCGGTGTTGAAGTCGCCGGCCTGGAACTTGGGATGCGCCAGCAGCGCGGCCTGGAACGGGATGTTGCTTTGCACGCCGCGAATGACGAAGCCGTTGAGCGCCTCGCGCATGCGCGCGATGGCGTCCGCGCGGTCGCGCCCGTGCACGATCAGCTTGGCGATCATCGAGTCGTAATACATCGGGATTTCGCCGCCGTCGACCACGCCGGTGTCCACGCGCACGCCCAGCGCCGTGGTGGCCTGCCCCTGCTGCAAGTCCTGCGCCGGCGGCACGAAGCGCACCAGGCGGCCGGTGGACGGCAGAAAGTTGCGAAACGGGTCCTCGGCGTTGATGCGGCACTCGATGGCCCAGCCCTCGCGCTTGACGTCCGCCTGCGTGAAGGCCAGCTTCTCACCCGCCGCCACGCGGATCATCTGTTCGACCAGATCAAGACCCGTGATCAACTCCGTCACCGGGTGCTCCACCTGCAAGCGGGTGTTCATTTCCAAAAAGTAGAAATCCTGGTCCTTGCCGACCACGAACTCCACCGTGCCCGCGCTCTGGTAGCCCACCGCCTTGGCCAGTTGCACCGCCTGCTCGCCCATGGCCTGGCGCGTGGCGTCGCTGATGAAGGGGGAAGGCGCCTCCTCGATCACCTTCTGGTGGCGGCGCTGGATCGAGCATTCGCGCTCGTTCAGGTACACCACGTTGCCAAAAGCGTCGCCCAGCACCTGGATCTCGATGTGGCGCGGCTGCTCGACGAACTTCTCGATGAACACGCGGTCGTCGCCGAAGGCGCTCAGTGCCTCGTGCTTGCACGAGGCAAAGCCCTCGAACGCCTCCTGGTCGTTGAAGGCCACGCGCAGGCCCTTGCCGCCGCCGCCCGCGCTGGCCTTGATCATCACCGGGTAGCCGATGCCCTTGGCGATTTCCACCGCGTGTTCGGGGCTGTCGATGGCCGCGTTGTGGCCCGGGATGGTGCTGACCCTGGCCTCGCCCGCCAGCTTCTTGGAGGCGATCTTGTCGCCCATGGCCGCGATGGCGCCGTGCTTGGGGCCGATGAAGACGATGCCCTGCTCTTCGACCTTTTTGGCGAAGCCGGCGTTCTCGGACAGGAAGCCGTAGCCCGGGTGCACGGCTTCGGCGCCCGTGGCCTTGCAGATCTCGATGATCTTGTCGGCCAGCAGGTACGACTCGCGCGAAGGCGGCGGGCCCAGGCGCACGGCCTCGTCGGCCAGCTGGACGAAGCGCGCGTTCTTGTCGGCGTCGGAATACACCGCGACGGTGGCGATGCCCATGCGCTTGGCGGTGGTGATGACCCTACACGCAATCTCGCCCCGGTTCGCAATCAGGATTTTGGTGAACATGATGCTGTCGTTTTGAATGTTTTAGGGCTCCGGCACTTATCCATCAAGCGCCGGCAGCTATGAAAATCAGAGTGGGATGTTGCCGTGCTTGCGCCACGGGTTGTCCAGCTTCTTGTCTTTCAGCATGGCCAGGCTGCGGCAGATGCGCTTGCGCGTTTCATGCGGCTGGATCACGTCGTCGATGTAGCCGCGGCTGCCGGCGACGAAGGGGTTGGCGAAGCGGGCCTTGTACTCGGCCTCGCGCGCGGCCAGCTTTTCAGGGTCTTTCTTCTCTTCGCGGAAGATGATCTCCACCGCGCCCTTGGCGCCCATCACGGCGATCTCGGCGTTGGGCCAGGCCAGGTTGACGTCGCCGCGCAGGTGCTTGCTGCTCATCACGTCGTAGGCGCCGCCGTAGGCCTTGCGCGTGATGACGGTGATCTTGGGCACCGTGCATTCGGCATAGGCGTAGAGCAGCTTGGCGCCGTGCTTGATGATGCCGCCGTATTCCTGGCTGGTGCCGGGCATGAAGCCGGGCACGTCGACAAAGGTCAGGATGGGGATGTTGAAGGCGTCGCAAAAGCGCACGAAGCGCGCCGCCTTGATGCTGCTCTTGATGTCCAGGCAGCCGGCCAGCACCAGCGGCTGGTTGGCGACGATGCCGACCACGTGGCCGTCCATGCGCGCAAAGCCGATGACGATATTGGCCGCGTAGTCGGGCTGCAACTCGAAGAACTCGGCGTCGTCCACCGTCTTGACGATGGCCTCCTTGATGTCGTAGGGCAGATTGGGGTTCTCGGGCACCAGGCTGTCCAGGCTCAGGTCGGCGCGGTCGACCGCGTCCTGCGTGGGGCGGTGCGGCGCCTTCTCGCGGTTGCTGGCGGGGATGTAGTTGAACAGGCGCCGCAGCATCAGGAGCGCCTCGACGTCGTTCTCGAACGCCAGGTCGGCCACGCCGCTCTTGGTGGTGTGGGTGAGCGCGCCGCCCAGCTCCTCGGCCGTGACGCTTTCGTGCGTCACGGTCTTGACCACCTCGGGGCCGGTGACGAACATGTAGCTGCTGTCCTTGACCATGAAGATGAAGTCGGTCATGGCGGGTGAATACACCGCGCCGCCCGCGCAGGGGCCCATGATCATGCTGATCTGCGGCACCACGCCCGATGCCATCACGTTGCGCTGGAACACCTCGGCATAGCCGCCCAGGCTGGCCACGCCCTCCTGGATGCGCGCGCCGCCCGAGTCGTTCAGGCCGATCACCGGCGCGCCCACCTTCATGGCCTGGTCCATCACCTTGCAGATCTTCTCGGCATGCGCCTCGCTCAAGGCGCCGCCGAACACCGTGAAGTCCTGGCTGAACACGAACACCAGACGGCCGTTGATGGTGCCGTAGCCGGTGACGACACCATCGCCCGGGATGTGCGTCTGGTCCATGCCGAAGTCGGCGCAGCGGTGCTCCACGAACATGTCCCACTCCTCGAACGAGCCGACATCCAGCAGCACCTCGATGCGCTCGCGCGCGCTGAGCTTGCCCTTGGCGTGCTGCGCATCGATGCGCTTTTGTCCGCCGCCCAGGCGGGCCGCGGCGCGTTTGCTTTCCAGTTGTTCAAGGATGGTGTTCATCTTGGCTCTTTACAAAAAAAAGTCATTCAAATGGCGGTGGCGGCAAAGCCGGCCGCGGCCAGCAACTGGCGCGCGGCGGTGGATGGCGGCAGCAGCCCCCGCGTCACCTGCTCGGTCACGGCGGCCAGGCTGGCGCGCACGGCGGGATGCTGGTGAAAGGCGGCCTTCAGGCCCGAGTCGATCAGCGCGCCCATCCAGGCGCGCGCCTGCTGCTGGCGGCGTACGGCCAGCTTGCCGTTGGCGGTTTGCAGGTCGCGAAAGCGCGTGACGCAGCTCCAGAATTCGTCCAGCCCTTCACCCTTCAGCCCGCTGATGCGAATGACGTCGGGGTGCCACTGTTGCGCATCGTGGCGCATGTGCTCGGGGTTGCCCTGCTGGCCCAGCAGGCGCAGGGCCGACTTGATCTGCGCCTGCGCGCGGATGGCGGCGGCGGGCTCGATGTCGGCCTTGTTGATGACCACCAGGTCGGCCAGCTCCATCACGCCCTTCTTGATGGCCTGCAGGTCGTCGCCCGCGTTGGGCAGCTGCAGCAGCACGAACATGTCGGTCATGCCGCTCACGGCCGTCTCGCTCTGGCCCACGCCCACGGTCTCGACCAGCACCACGTCGTAGCCGGCGGCCTCGCACACCAGCATGGCCTCGCGCGTTTTCTCGGCCACGCCGCCCAGCGTGCCGCTGCTGGGGCTGGGGCGGATGTAGGCCTGCTCCAACGACGACAGGCGCTCCATGCGCGTCTTGTCGCCCAGAATCGACCCGCCCGAGACGGTCGATGAAGGGTCGATCGCCAGCACCGCCACGCGGTGGCCGCGCTCGATCAGGTACACGCCCAGCGTTTCGATGAAGGTGCTCTTGCCCACGCCCGGCACGCCGCTGATGCCCAAGCGCAGCGAGCGACCGGTGTGCGGCAGCAGGGCCGTCAGCAGTTCGTCGGCCTGCGCGCGGTGGTCGGCGCGGGTCGATTCGAGCAGGGTGATGGCCTTGGCGATGGCGCGGCGCTGCGCCACGGGCGCCCCACGGACAATGCCGTCAACCAAGCGCACATCAGCCATGCGTGGCCTCCAGTTCGGTCTGGTAACGCACCTTTTGGCCTTCCACCATCACAACCTTGCGCTTTTGCATGAGTGAAATCACTTCACCGAGCTCTTCGTCGCTGAGTCGCTCGGCAAACACCTGTTTGTGCAAGGTGTTGCGCAATGTCTTGAGCGTCGCCGGGCGACTCTGACGCCTTTCTGCCAACCACCGGATGGCCGCCAACGTTTGCTCGGGCGCGGTGCGCGCCTGAAAGCGCTGAAGCAAAGGGATCTGCGTGAAATCAGGCCATCGAGCCGCACATTTGATGGAGGCATTCATGTGCAGCAGCAAAGGCTCGTAGTCTCGATCCCTGCTAATGATGTGGAAAAACGCTTGCGGCATTTCGGTGCGCAGGCGCCCCAGATGAAATGCGATGTGCATATCCAACGCATTCGAACCCTGCTGGGCGACGCGGATGTAGTCGGCTTTGTCTCCCAGTTTCTGCACAGCCTCCACCATGCCGAAAGGCAATTTCGCCTGATGTGGCCCGACAAATATGTAGATTCGCACGTCTTCCAGCGCCAAGGCCGGCAGCACATCTGGCTGGACGTTTTCAAGGTCAACGAGAAATATTTGAGTCTTCATGGAGGCTCGACCGATTTTCTTGAGCGAGGCACTTTGAACGCCATACGTCCAAGACCTGATCTGCGAGCGCATCCCTGACCGCCGCCAGAATGAACTCCGCTTCGGACACACCTTCGCGCCGTGCCGCAAACGCGACCTGCAACTGCATTCCCATCGTCATCGGGACGCAAAGTGATCGGGCCTGCTTCGGTTTCACGACTGATTCGCCTTCTTGATCTGCTCCAGCACATCCTTGGCGCTGGCCGGAATCGGCGTGCCGGGCCCGTAGATGCCTTTCACGCCCGC
>OFTX01000251.1_pt1 | contig 32317 bp, 28 predicted proteins | sample 1775051 | NCBI WGS metagenome assembly OFTX01 (sample SAMN08195772, study PRJEB24354) | sludge metagenome | isolation source: sludge from phenol fed wastewater aerobic bioreactor A | place: India: Nagpur | collected 2016-09-15
GCCCCTCGTCAAGTCAGCGCTGATCGAAGCCGCTGCCTCAGCCGCGCTCCTCGACGGCGCCACCGATGCGCGCCGGCACGCTGCGCGGCGCGATCCACAGGCGCAGCACGAACCAGCCGAACAGCAGCGCGCCGACGGCGAAGATCGTGTCGCCCGGCATGCGCATCCACACCAGCAGCTTGACGATCGGCTGCTCCATGAAGTGCTCCGAGCGCGCGAACCAGTAGCCGTTCTCGAGCGCGGCCGACAGCTGCAGCACGCCGAGTGGCAGCAGCGTCAGCAGCGCCATCAGCGACAGGCCGATGTTCATCGACCAGAACGCGCCGCGCAGGCCGCCTTCGCGCCACTGCGCGTCGGGCATGAGGCCGCGCAGGCAGAACAGCATCAGGCCGAGGCCGAGCATGCCGTACACGCCGAACAGCGCGGTGTGGCCGTGCAGCGGGGTCAGGTTCAGGCCCTGCATGTAGTACAGCGCGAGCGGCGTGTTGATCAGGAAGCCGAACAGGCCGGCGCCGACCAGGTTCCAGAACGACACCGCGAGGAAGAACATGATCGGCCAGCGGTAGCGCGCCATCCACGGCGTGGCGCGCCCGTGCGACCAGGTTTCGTACGCCTCCATGCCGATCAGCGCGAGCGGCACGACCTCGAGCGCCGAGAACGAGGCGCCGAGCGCGATCACTGCGGTGGTGGTACCGGCGAAGTACAGGTGATGGAACGTGCCGAGCACGCCGCCGGCCATGAACACGATCGTCGCGAACAGCACGTTGACCGTCGCCGTGCGTGCACGCACCAGGCCGAGCTTGACGAACAGGAATGAGATCACCGCCACCGCGAACACCTCGAAGAATCCCTCGACCCACAGGTGCACCACCCACCAGCGCCAGTACTCGACCACCGCCAGGTGCGTGTGCTCGCCCCACATCAGGCCGGCGCCGTAGAACGCGGCGATCGCGACCGTGGACAGGAACAGCAGGCCGACGATCGAGGCGAGGTCGTCCTTGCGCCGCAGAGCCGGCCACAGCGCGCGGCCCATCAGCACCAGCCACAGGATCAGGCCGATGAACAGGAAGATCTGCCAGAAGCGGCCGAGGTCGACGTATTCCCAGCCCTGGTGGCCGAACCAGAAGTTGTTGGCGAGGCCGAGTTTCTGCATCACCGCGAACCACTGCCCGGCGAACGAGCCGACCACGATCACGATCAGGCAGATCCACAGGAAGTTCACCCCCAGCCGCTGGAACTTCGGCTCGTGGCCGGAGATGGCCGGTGCGATGTACAGGCCCATGCCCAGCCACGCGGTGGCGATCCACAACACCGCCAGCTGCGTGTGCCAGGTGCGGGTGAGCGAGTACGGCAGCACGTCGGCGATGGCGAAGCCGTAGGCCTGTTGGCCTTCCACCTGGTAATGCGCGGTGATGGCACCGAGCAGGATCTGGGTGAGGAACAGTGCGATCACCACCCAGAAGTACTTGGCGGTGGCGCGCATCGTCAGATCGGCGTTGCACTCGACCACGGCCATGCTCACCGGACCGTCACCGTGCAACTGCAGGATGAGGGCACCGTCGAACTTGACGTTCGCGGTGAGCAGCGCGGCTGCCGCCATCATCTCTCCCAGCAGATGACGCACCGCCGGCGGGTAGTCGTGGCGCTCCAGCACGGCACGCCAGGTGGCGTCGAGGCTGACGTACTCGCCGCGTACCGGGGCGGCGTCGAACATGAATTTCTGAAGTTGGTCGGACACGGTCGAATTCCTGAAAAATGCGGCAACGGCGGTCAGTGTGACGGGCGGCGATCGAAGGCGAGGCGCACTGGGGCTGCCGCAATCGCCGGGACACCGGGCAAATCGTCCCGAATTGGCACAAAAGCCGAAGATTGGCGCGTCGATATTGCGTTATCTGGGGGCGCGCGCCGCATTTTCAACTCGCCGGCGCCGCAGGTCATGCGCCGGACGGCCAGCGCACGCCGCTCGCCGACGGTGCGTTCAGCCGATGCGCACCAGTTGTTCCTTGAAGACCTGACGGCGCGCCGCGTACACGTCGGCGTTGCGTTTGAGGTTGGCGACTTCCTCGTCGGTCAGCTCTCGCACCACCTTGGCCGGCGCGCCCAGAATCAGGGAGCGGTCGGGGAACGTCTTGCCTTCGGTGACCAGTGCGCCGGCGCCCACGAGGCTGTCGCGCCCGATGACCGCACCGTTGAGCAGCACCGCCTGAATGCCGACGAGGGAGTTCTCTCCCACCGTGCAACCGTGCAGCATGGCCTGATGGCCCACGCTCACCCCTTCGGCGAGCGTAAGCGGGTATCCCGGATCCGCATGCAGCACGGCGCCTTCCTGAACGTTGGTGCCCACGCCGACCCGGATCGGTTCGTTGTCGCCGCGGATCGCGACCCCCGGCCACACGCTGCTGTTCTCCGCGAGAATCACCTCGCCGATGATGGTCGCGGTGTCGGCCACGAAAGCACTCTCGTGGATCTGCGGGGTCTTGTCTCCAAGTTTATAGATCGGCATGGCAGCTTCGCTTCGCGGTTAAAATCGACGAAATTGCTATTGTAACGTCATGGCCGACTTCACTCCCGTGCCCGGCGGCGACACCCCGGGGACCGCCGCTGCCGGCGGCATTCCAGCCTTTCCGAAAGCTTCCAGTGAATCCGATTGCGCGCGCGAACGCGCGCTGGCCTTGCTGCGCCAGCGAGACCCGTACGAGAAAGCCGCCGGCGTGAGCGCGCTGCGCGACGCCGTCCGTACGGGCGCCATGCGTTGGTACCCGTCGCGCCAGATCGCGCCGTGGCGCCCGCCTGGCGGCATCGACGGCGTTGCGGTGAACGACCAAGGCGCAGGCGATGGCGAGCGCGAAGCCGGCATCCCCGGGCGTCCCGACGCCCCGCCACTGGTCTCGCCCCGTGAGCTCAAGCACCGCGCGGTCACGTCGGTGGACGGGCGCGCGGCGCTGCTGCATGCGCTCGCCCACATCGAATTCAACGCCATCAACCTCGCCCTCGATGCCCTCTGGCGTTTCGACGGCCTGCCGCCGGCGTATTACGACGACTGGCTCAAGGTCGCTGCCGAGGAGGCCTATCACTTCTCGTTGCTCGCCCAACATCTGACGACGTTGGGCGAGCCGTATTACTACGGCTGCTTTCCCGCCCACGACGGCCTGTGGGAGATGGCGCGCCGCACCTCGGGCGACTGGCTGGCGCGTCTGGCGCTGGTGCCGCGCACGCTCGAGGCGCGCGGCCTCGATGCCAGCCCGCCCATCAAGGCCAAGCTGGCCGGCGCGGGCGACAGCGCCGGTGCGGCGATCCTCGATATCATCCTGCGCGACGAAATCGGCCACGTCGCCATCGGCAATCGCTGGTATCGCTGGGGCTGCGAGCGTGCGGGTTGCGAGCCGATCGCGACGTATGCCCGGTTGGCGGCCCAGTACAACGCACCGCGCCTGCGCGGGCCATTCAACCTGGAAGCGCGCCGCGCCGCGGGATTCGACGACGCCGAACTCGCCGCACTCCAGGCGGGCGCGTAGCGTCATTTTTGATGCCGCGGTGCAGCCGATATACTCGACGTTCCTCAATCGTTTCGATCTTCAGTATCCGTGAGCGTCATGCTTGATTCGCGATCCGAGTTCCTGACCGTGCGCGGTCTGCGCCATCATGTCCGGCAATGGGGCACGCCCGGTGCACCCAAGCTGTTTCTCCTGCATGGCTGGATGGACGTCTCGGCGTCGTTCCAGTTTGTCGCGCAGACGCTGGCCCGGCGCTGGCACTTGCTCGCACCCGACTGGCGCGGCTTCGGCCTCACCGACTGGCCCGTGGCCGAGGGGCGCAGCGAGAGCTACTGGTTCCCGGACTATCTGGCCGACCTCGAGGCGCTGCTCGACGTGTACGCCGAGCCCGGCGAGGCCATCAATCTGATCGGACACAGCATGGGCGGCAATGTCGCCTGCCTGTATGCGGGGGTGCGCCCCGCGCGCGTGCGCCGCCTCGTGAACCTCGAAGGCTTCGGTTTGCCGCCTGCGCCGGCCACCGCCGCCATCCGCCAGTTGGGCCGCTGGCTCGACGACCTGCAGGCACCGCCCACGCTGCGGGCGTACGCGTCGCTCGACGACGTGGCCGCCCGACTGCGCCGGACCAACCCGCGCCTCACGCCGGAGCGCGCGGCCTGGCTCGCGCAACGCTGGGCGCGACGGGCTGCCGACGGTCAATGGCATCTGCTTGCCGATGCCGCGCACAAGATGGCGAATCCGTATCCTTACCGACTCGAGGAAGCCCAGGCCGTATGGGGCAATGTGAGCGCGCCGGTGTTGCACGTCGAGGCGACGGAGTCCGACGTGCTGCAGCACTTCGCCGGAGCGCAGGGCAAGGACGTCTTTCGCGCGCGTTTCGAGGTCTTTCCGAATTTGACGGAGGCCTTCGTGGCCGACGCCGGCCACATGCTGCATCACGATCAGCCCGAGGAAGTCGCGCGGCTGATCGACGACTTCTGCGCAACGTAGGCGAGGGCGTCGGCGGGTCACTCGCGTCGAGTGCACTTGAGCGGTAGAATGAAGCCGTCATTACTACGTCACGCGCCGGTGTCTGGTCGATCGGACGTCGCATTGCCCGGCGGCACATCATGCTCAACGCGGATCTTCATTGTCATTCCAGGGTGTCGGACGGCACGCTCGCGCCGTCGGAAGTGGCGCAGATCGCGTTCGAGGCCGGCGTCGACCTGTGGTCGCTGACCGACCATGACGAAGTCGGCGGACAGCGCGAGGCGCGTGCGGCCGCTCAGGCACTGGGCATGCGCTACGTGAGCGGCGTGGAAATCTCGATCACGTGGGCAAATCGCACGGTGCATATCGTCGGGCTGAACATCGACCCCGACAATCCCACGCTGATCGACGGACTGGCCGCCACGCGCGGCGGACGGGCCACGCGTGCCCAGCAGATGAGCGATCAACTGGCCGCGGCGGGTATCCCGAACGCCTATGAGGGCGCTTTGCGTTACGTCGGCAACCCGGACCTGATTTCACGCACGCATTTCGCGCGCTATCTGGTGGAAATCGGCAAATGCGCATCGGTGTCGGACGTGTTCACGAAATATCTCGCCGAGGGCCGCCCGGGCTTTGTGCCGCATCGTTGGGCGACGCTGGAGGAGTCCGTGCAATGGATTCTCGGCGCGGGTGGGATTGCCGTCGTGGCCCACCCCGGGCGCTACAAGTTCTCGCCGCTCGAATTCGGGGCGCTGTTCGACCGCTTCCAGGCGCTGGGCGGCGAGGCGATCGAAGTGATCACCGGCAGTCATACGCCGGAGCAATACCGCGAGTATGCCGACGTCGCGCGTCAGTACGGTTTTCTGGCGTCGCGCGGCTCGGACTTTCATGGACCGACCGAGAGCCGTGCGCTACTCGGCAAGCTGCCGCCGTTGCCCGACGACCTCACGCCCATCTGGAGCCGTTGGCAGTAACTTCACGACGCCATGTCGCAATTCTTCCAGATCCATCCGGAAAATCCGCAGTCACGACTCATCAAGCAAGCCGCCCAGATCATCGACAAGGGCGGCATCGTGGCGATGCCGACCGATTCGAGCTATGCGCTCGCCTGTCACATCGACGACAAGCAGGCCGTGGATCGCCTGCGCCGCATTCGCGGACTCGACGAGAAGCAGATGTTGTCGCTGCTCGTGCGTGATCTGTCGGAGTTGGCCGAGTTCGCCCTCGTCGACAACCGGCAGTACCGCCTGATCAAGGCGACCACGCCGGGGCCGTATGTGTTCATACTCGAGGCAACGAAGGAAGTGCCGCGGCGCCTCTCGCATCCGTCGCGAAAGACCATCGGCCTGCGCGTGCCGGAGCATGCGATCACGCTGGCATTGCTCGAGGCGCTGGGCCAGCCGCTGCTGGCCACCACGCTGATTCTGCCGGGTGAAACCGAGCCGATGAATGACCCCGAGGAGATCCGCGAGCGGCTGGAAAAGCAACTTGACCTGGTCATCGATGGCGGCGCCTGCCCGAAGGAGCCGTCGACCGTGGTGGATCTGACCGTCACGCCGCCGGAGGTGCTGCGTCGCGGACGGGGTTCGCTCGCGCCGTTCGGCCTGTCGTGACGGACGTGGTCCGCCGCACGTTGCAACACGCGGTAATACTGGCGCGCAGGCCGGCTTGCTACAATAGCCGGCTATGAATGCAGACCTGATCCAGACCGTTGCGGTCTACGCGCTCCCCGTTCTCTTCGCAATCACTTTGCACGAGGCGGCCCACGGCTACGTCGCGAAGTATTTCGGCGATCCAACGGCCTTCCTGATGGGGCGGGTGACGCTCAATCCGCTCAAGCACATCGATCCGATCGGCACGGTGCTCGTGCCGCTCGCGCTTTATTTCATGACGAGCGGCGCATTCCTTTTCGGGTACGCAAAGCCGGTGCCGGTGGCGTTCGGCAGTCTGCGAAATCCGCGCGTCGATACGATCTGGGTGGCGCTCGCTGGTCCGCTGTGCAACTTCGCTCAGGCGATTCTCTGGGCCGTGTTCGGCCTCGGCCTGCAGGTGGCCGGCGTGCACGAGCCGTTCTTCATGATGATGGCGCAGGCGGGATTGCTGGTGAACCTCGTGATGTGCATGTTCAACCTGTTTCCCGTGCCGCCGCTCGACGGCGGCCGCGTGCTGGTGTCGCTGCTGCCCGCGCGTGCGGCCTATACGCTCTCGCGCGTGGAGCCCTTCGGCTTTTTCATCGTGATGGCGCTGGTGGTCAGTGGCGTACTCGGCCGCGTGTGGTTGTGGCCACTCATCCAGTGGGGCCGCGACTTGATCGTGTGGATGCTCACGCCGCTGATGTCGCTGATTTCCTGACGTATTTGCACAAGATAACGAGACCATGTACCCCGAACGCGTTTTCTCCGGCATGCGACCGACCGGTCGTCTGCACCTCGGTCACTACCACGGCGTGCTCAAGAACTGGATTCAGCTTCAGTCGGAGTATCCGTGCTACTTCTGTGTGGTCGACTGGCACGCGCTCACCACGCACTACGAAACGCCGGAAGTCATCGAGCAGAACGTGTGGGACGTACTCATCGACTGGCTTGCCGCGGGGATCGATCCGAATCAGGCGACGTTGTTCATCCAGAGCAAGGTGCCCGAGCACGCCGAACTGGCCCTGCTGATCGGCATGAGCACGCCGCTGGGTTGGCTCGAACGTGTGCCGACGTACAAGGAGCAGATCGAGAAGCTCAGGGAAAAGGACCTCTCGACCTACGGCTTCCTTGGCTACCCTGTGCTGATGGCGGCCGACATCCTGCTTTATCGCGCGCTGCATGTGCCGGTGGGCGAGGATCAGGTGCCGCACGTCGAGATGACACGCGAAATCGCGCGTCGTTTCAACTACCTTTATGGCCGCGAGGCGGGATTCGAGGAGAAGGCGCTGGCGGCGGCGAAAAAGCTGGGCAGCAAGCGCGCGAAGCTGTATCTGGAACTGCGTACCGGGTACCAGGAGCAGGGCGACGAGGAGGCGCTGGAGCAGGCACGCGCGATGCTCTCCGAGTCCCAGTCGCTGTCGATGGGCGACCGCGAGCGGCTGTTCGGCTATCTCGAGGGCGCGCGCAAGCTGATCCTCGTCGAGCCGCAGGCGCTGCTCACGCCGGCATCCCGCATGCCGGGGCTCGACGGCCAGAAGATGTCGAAGTCTTACAACAACACCATCGGCCTGCGCGAAGACGCAGAATCGATCACGAAGAAGGTGCGCACGATGCCCACCGACCCCGCGCGCGTGCGTCGCACCGATCCGGGGGATCCGGACAAGTGCCCGGTGTGGCAGTTGCATCAGGTCTACAGCGACGACGACACGCGCGAGTGGGTGCAGAAGGGCTGTCGCAGCGCCGGAATCGGTTGCATCGAGTGCAAGCAGCCGGTGATCGAAGGCATTTTGCGTGAGCAGCAACCCATGCTCGAGCGTGCACAGAAGTACATGGACGATCCGTCGCTGCTGCGCGCCATTGTGGCAGACGGCTGTGAAAAAGCCCGTAAGTCGGCGCAGGAAATCATGCGCGACGTGCGCGAAGCCATGGGACTTCAGTATTCATGACGGATTCGGCCGTGGCGGGGACGATGCATGGCACGGGTGCGCCGTCAGCGTGGGTCGTGCGTTGGGCGCATCTGATCGCGTCCGGCGCCCGCGTGCTCGACCTGGCGTGCGGCCAGGGGCGCCACGCGCGATGGCTGGCCGCGCGCGGCGCTCGTGTGACGGCCGTCGATCGCGACGCGGCGGCGCTTGCCACCATGTCAACGCTCGCAAACGTCACGACGCTCGCGGCCGATCTCGAAGGCGCGCCGTGGCCGTTCGCCGCGGGGGAAACGTTCGACGCGCTGATCGTCACGAACTACCTGCACCGGCCGCTGTTCGGCACCATTGGCGCCAGCGTTGCGCCGGGCGGGGTGCTGATTTACGAGACCTTCGCGCAGGGAAACGAAAAGTACGGGAAGCCGTCCAACCCGCTGTTTCTGCTGGCACCGGGCGAATTGCTCGATCTCGCGGGTGAGGCGAACTTGCGAGTGGCGGGCTTCGAGGATGTCACGCTGCCGGCGCCGCGCGCGGCCTGCGTGCAGCGTCTGTGCGCCACGCGCGCGGTCCCCGGGGAAAACCCCGCCAGCGCCGCGCTGTACGAGGCGGCTTCGTAATCCGCTACAATCCACCCTTATCGCTGAATTGTTCGATCAACCATGACTACCCAAACTCCGATTCAAGGCAGTATTGTCGCGATTGTCACGCCGATGGCAGAGGACGGCAGCCTTGACCGTGAAGCCCTGCGCAACCTGATCAACTGGCATGTCGACGAAGGCACGGACGGCATTGTGATCGTCGGTACGTCGGGCGAATCGCCGACCGTCAACGTCGAAGAGCATTGCGAACTCATCGAGATCGCCGTGCAGCAAACCGCCGAGGCCGGCAAGTCGCGCGGCCGCAAGGTGCCGGTGATCGCCGGTACGGGCGGAAACTCGACCGCCGAGGCCATCGAACTCACGAAGCATGCGAAGCAGGTCGGTGCGGACGCATCGCTGCAGGTCGTGCCGTACTACAACAAGCCGACGCAGGAAGGGCAGTACCAGCACTTCCGCGCGATCGCCGAAGCCGTCGAGCTTCCGGTGATTCTCTACAACGTGCCCGGCCGCACGGTCGCCGACGCCAGCAATGAAACGCTGCTGCGTCTGGCGCAGGTGCCCGGCATCATCGGCGTGAAAGACGCCACCGGCAACCTGGATCGCGGCATCGACCTGATCCGGCGCGCCCCGAAGAGCTTCGCCGTGTACAGCGGCGACGACCTGACCGCCGTGGCGCTGATGCTCATGGGCGGACAGGGTAATATCTCGGTCACCGCCAACGTGGCACCGCGCGCGATGCACGAACTGTGCGCGGCCGCGCTGGCCGGCGACGTGGCCAAGGCCCGGGAATGGCAATTCAAGCTGTTCGAATTGCACCGTGCCATGTTTGTCGAAGCCAATCCGATCCCCGTGAAATGGGCGCTGCAACAGATGGGCATGATCGCGTCGGGCATTCGCCTGCCGCTCACGCCGCTGGCGCAGCCGTACCACGAAACGGTGCTCGCTGCCCTCAAGTCGGCCAACATTGCCGTTGTCTAAGCTGTCGTTCAGGCACCCGGGTTCGTTGCCCATCCCTTTTTTTGCGACTCATGAAACGAATCGTCAGTAATTCCGTAGCTCGTCCCGTGCTGGCATGGGCCGCTATTGCCTCGTTGGCCCTCGTTGCCGGATGCAGCTCGCTCTCGAGCGCCTTGTCGTCGGACAAGGTCGATTACAAGAGCTCGAAGACCGGCCCTTCGCTCGACGTGCCGCCCGATCTGACGAACGTTCAGGCCGTCGATCGCAAGTACGTGACGCCCGGCGGCACCGCCACGCTGTCGAATTACGAGAATCAGCAGAAGGTGGTGGCAGCCAACCCCTCGACTACCGTGCTGCCGGATGTGCCTGGCATGAAGGTGGTGCGCGACGGCAACGAGCGTTGGCTCGTGATTCAAAAGCCCGCCGGCGACCTGTGGCCGACGTTGCGTGAATTCTGGCAGGAAAACGGCTTCGTGCTGACGATCGATTCGCCCGACACGGGCGTGATGGAAACCGATTGGGCGGAAAACCGCGCCAAGCTCAATCAGGACATCATTCGCGATCTGCTCGGCAAGGTCCTCGACGGTCTGTATTCCACCGGAGAGCGCGACCGCTTCCGCACCCGTGTCGAACGTGATCCGAACGGTGGCACGGACATCTACATCACGCATCGTCGCATGGTCGAAGTCTTCACGAACTCGCAAAAGGACACGACCAAGTGGGAGCCGGCGCCGAACGATCCGGGTCTCGAGGCCATCATGCTGACCAAGCTGATGCAGCGCTTCGGTGTCCAGGCCGATCAGGCCAAGGCGCAGGTGGAAAGTGCCAAGCCGGGTGCGCCGGCGACCCAGGTCGTGAAGACGGCCGATTCGGCCTACCTCGACATCAACGAGCCGTTCGACCGTGCATGGCGCCGCGTGGGCGTGGCGCTCGATCGCGGCAACTTCACCGTGGACGATCGTGATCGCGCCAAGGGCTTGTACTTCGTGAGCTACGTCGATCCGGCCACGCTCGCCAAGGACAATGGTTTCTTCTACAGCCTGTTCCATGCGAAGGAAGTGCAGGACAGCAAGAAGGCGAAGAAGTACAGCGTGAACGTGCAGGGGCGCGGCGACAACCAGACCCGCGTGCAGGTGCTCGACGACAAGGGTAACGTCGACAACTCGCAGATCGCGCAGACGATCATCAGTGTGATCGGCAACCAGCTCCGTTAAGGCGGGGTGTGCGGTTCGCCAGTCTAGGCAGCGGCAGCGAAGGCAATGCCCTGCTAGTGGAGGCGTCGGAAGGCGCCTCCACGACGCGTATTCTCCTCGATTGCGGTTTCTCGATGCGAGAGGTCGAGCGGCGCCTGGCGGCTCGCTCGGTCGACGTGGCGTCGCTCGCCGCCATCGTCATCACGCACGAGCATGCCGACCATATTGGCAGTGCTCTCTCCCTCACGCGCAAGTATCGGATCCCGCTCATCATGAGTTGGGGCACAGGGCAGGCCGTCAAGGCGCACGCCACGCTCAAGGTGGACGCCGACGACGCGCTGGTGCGCTGGTGCCGGTCCGACGAACGCCTTGCGGTCGGTGCGATCGAGCTTCATCCGTATACGGTACCTCACGACGCGCGTGAGCCGCTCCAGTTCGTCTTCTCCGATGGCGCGCGTCGGCTGGGGGTGCTCACGGATGCCGGATGCCCCACGGCCCATCTGATCGCTACGCTGGGCGGGTGCGATGCGCTGGTGCTCGAGTGCAATCACGACCGCGAAATGCTGGCCAACAGCAAGTATCCTCCGTCGCTCAAGGCGCGCATTGGCGGCACGTACGGCCATCTGGCCAACGATTCGGCGGCGGAAATTCTCGGGGCGATCGACCGTACCCGATTGCAGCGCGTGATCTGTGCGCATTTGAGCGAGCAGAACAACACGCCGGAACTGGCCATGACGGCGATGTCGGCTGTGATCGGCAGCGAGGCGACGGAGATTCTCGTGGCCACCCAGGCGGGAGGCTTCGATTGGTTGACGTGCTAGCCGGCGCCTGAGGCTGTGTGCGCGCGACGTGTGCGGAAGGAGGGCGTGGGGGCGCGTGAGGCGATAAAAAAGCCGGTCGAATGACCGGCTTTTTTGTCTCGGCTGCCTTGCGGCAGCGAGAGCTTACTTGCTGGCAGCAGCGTCAGCAGCCGAGGCAACGGCGTCAGCAGCAGCACCAGCAGCCGAAGCGGCCGTGTCAGCAGCAGCACCGGCAGCCGAAGCAGCCGAATCAGCAGCAGCGCCAGCAGCCGAAGCGGCGTCCGAAGCAGCCGTAGCAGCCGAAGCGGCAGCGTCAGCAGCCGGAGCAGCGGCTTCTTCCTTCTTGCCGCAGGCGGTCAGGGCGATAGCCAACAACGAAGCGACGAGGAGAGACTTCTTCATGATCACGTCCTTTTATGGTAGAAGACAAGCGAATGAATAATTAGTTACGGTAATACGCTCTTGCCAGCGCAAAGCCGATTGCGAGACATTGGCAATTGAGGATTACCCTTGGTCATGCAAGCTGCTTGGCGAGAAATTATATTGGGTTTTCCCCAATGCGTCACGTCAAACTCGCGCAATTACCCCGCTTTTTTCCTTACGGCGCGCAACTTTCGCGCCGGCCCCGGGTCGGCGGAAATCTGTACCCAGCCCGAAGCATACCAATCGTACATAATTTCGACGATTTCTTGGTCTTTTTGCTCGAAATTCGCACATTCCTCAGCATTGAGTCGACGTTTGTCGGCGAGCGCACGCAACGTCGATCGCGTACTGACGGGGACTTCCAGCGGCTCGCCGTTCACGTAGTATCGGTTGCGTCGATACAACAATTGGGTCTTCGGCGACAGTGCGATACCTCGCGACGCGGCTTCCCGGGCGAATCGGCCGGGCGAAACGGGGGATGCCGGCGGGTCGAAAAACACATGCGACTTCGGCTCGCTCAGCCAGCGGCCCAGAAAATCTTCCACTTCCTTGCGCCCCCAGCGGACTTTCTCCAGCTGTGCCGCGAGCGTGTCGACCATCGCATCGGGCAGCGCGGCGGGGTGTTTGACGGCCGGCTGCTTCGGGTCGGCATATCGGCCGGCGAAATGACGGGCGAACGCGAGCTCCGGCGCGTTCTCCGCGAGGTAGTACAGGAAGTTCTGCAGCATTTCCTGTTCGAGCGGTGCGCGAAAACCGATCGAGTAGGTCATGCATTCGCCCTGGGCCACGCCGTCGTGCGCATAGCCAGGCGGCAGATAGAGCATGTCGCCAGGTTCAAGTACCCACTCCTGTTCTGGCTCGAAGTGCCGGAGGATGCGCAACGGTACGCCCTCCTGCCAGGTCGTGTCGCGCTGCGGCCCGATGCGCCAGCGTCGCTGGCCGTGCGCCTGCAGCAGGAAGACGTCGTAGGAATCGAGATGCGGGCCGACACCGCCGCCATCGGTCGCGTAGCTGATCATGACGTCGTCGAGACGGGCGTCGGGAATAAAGCGAAACTGTTGCATGAGGGCGTCGACGGCGGGTGCATGAAGGTTCACGCCCTGCACGAGCAGTGTCCACTGTTTGCGCGATAGCGGCGGCAGCGAGTCGGCGTCGAAGGGTCCGTGCTCGAGGGTCCAGCGTTTGCGCGAGTGGGTGATGAGGCGCGATTCCACGTCGTCCTGCGCGGCGAGGGCGAAGAGCGCCTCACGCGAGAGCGGCGCCATGAAGCCGGGAATCGCCTGCCGAATGAGCAGTGGGCGCTTGTGCCAATAGCGCTTCATGAACGCATCGGGGGTGAGGCCGCCGAGCGGGGGCGAGGAGGGGCGGGAAGTCGTCATGCGGATGTCGAGGCTTGGCTCCGATCGATTGCCGGGTCGCTGTCATACGGCTGCGCGTATAATGCGGGCTGTTTTTCGGAGAGTTTGATGAAGATCGAAAAGAATACCGTCGTCTCGGTGACTTACAAGTTGTCGGACGCTCAGGGCAACCTGATCGAGGAAAGCGGCGCCGAGCCGATGGTTTATCTGCACGGCGGCTATGATGGCACGTTCCCCAAGATCGAGGAAGCGCTCGATGGACAGGACGTCGGCTACGAAACGCACCTGCAACTGGAGCCGACCGATGCCTTCGGCGACTACGATCCGGAGCTGATCAAGGTCGAGGAGCGCAGCCGTTTCCCCGAGCCGCTTGAAGTCGGCATGCAGTTCGAGGGCACGCCGGAAGATGGCGATGACGAAGCGGACACGCTGATCTACACCGTGACCGATGTGGCGGACGACAAGGTCGTGCTCGACGGCAACCATCCGCTCGCCGGCATGGCGCTGCGCTTTGAGTTGACGGTAGCGGACGTGCGTCCCGCAACGGAAGAGGAAGTCGAGCATCAGCACGCGCACGGTGCATCGGGTCTCGAAATCGTCGACGAAGACGAAGACGACGCCCCCACGCTGCACTGAGTCTCGGCGCGTCGGATTGCCAGACGGGCGATTCGCGCCTCGGGTGCGGTGCATGCGGGCGAACGGATCGCGCATGCCAAGTTGGAACGGACGCCGGGTTCGGCGCATTGCCTCGCGCAATGTGCCGGATCCGGCGTTTGCATTTTGTGCGCGCCGATTGTCAGTTGCGGCGCGTCGCGCCGCGTGGGGCCCCTTCGCGAATGAGCGACGGGCCGATCGGCATGACGCCCTGGTTCGGGTCCGAGCTCATGCCGTTCACGTGAGTCGCGGAAGCCCCCGGCTTGGGGTAGAGCGAGGAATAGGGCACAGCAGTCGGCGCGGTCCCTGACACGCCGTCGGAGGGTGCGAACGGCGCTGTCGGTGCGGACTGCGATTTCTCCGGCTCCGGGTTGGGCATGATGCCGGGTACGGGCGCCGGCCCGATTCGCGCGTTGCCGGGCGCTGCATTGCTGTTCGGCGGTAACAGTTCGCTGTCGAAGCGGAACAGTTGAGGTGTGCGTGGATCGACACGCACCCGCACCCAACGGTTCGCCGTCGGTGATCCGAAGGTGCTCAACTGGGTAAACGTCTTCACTGGCGCGCCGTGCGCGTCGCGCAGCGGCTGTGCATGATGCATCGTCCGGCCGCCGTCAATCAGCAGGATCGGCCCCTTGAATCGCGCTGCGAGTCGTTGCAGCTGGGTGCGGAAGTCCTTGTACCCGTCCACGCCGCGCCGCCCGGCGCGATCGGAAAAGATTCCGCCCAACCCGCCGCTGCGCGCGGGCTCGAACTGCGGATCCGCCGCCGCGACGACAACGATGCCCCGTGCTTCCTTTTGCTTGGCATAGACCAGGGCGTGCTGCAACCACACTCGCGTGGCGATCACGCGGTCCTCGTACTCGCCGTTGCGTCCACCCGCGGAGCGGTAGTTATTGTTGTTGCCGGGTAGATTCAGTCCGACGAACACCACGTCGCGGTAGAACCACCGCACGTTCTCGTGGTACTGGCGAAAGCGTGCCATGTCGCTCTGACGCGTGAGGTCGAACTGTGCGTATCCGACGGGGCCGGGCCCGAGCAGGGCGTCGTCGTCGAATGCATGATCGCGCAGGAAGTCGAGGCGCTCCACCGGGTTATAGCCCCCGTCTCCGGGGCGCTGGCAGTCCGCCCAGTCGTTGCCGCCCGGTACGTAGATCAGCGGCTTTGGGGAACTGGCCAGCAGACTGAGGCGCTGCGTGATGAGATCGTCGCGGCACGACTCCGTCGGTCCTTTCAGGTTGCCCGCGTGCACGACGAATGCCGCAGCACTGTCGCCGATGCTGGCCAGCACGCTGCGCACCACAGGCACTTCCGTGTTGCCGAACGGGGTGTTGCCAAGCACCGCAAATTCGAATGGCGGCGGCTTCGCGGGGCCTTTGGTCGGCGCCCTGGTCGCAGCCTTCCCTGGCACGCGTGCATTGGCGGCGCACGCGGGTGACGGCAGGGCGAGCGTCACAACCCAGGCGAGCGCGAACGTCGCCGCGCAAAAGACGCGTACGGCCCGCCGGCCAATCGGCGGCAAACCGGTGGGGCGCTCGCGACGCGGGGGCTTCACGAAACGTCAGCCGTTCGCGCGGCCGTCCATCAGGCCTCGCAGTTCGTACAGCAGGTCAAGCGCTTCGCGCGGACGCAGGTCGTCGGGATCGATTTGCGCCAGGCGGGCCAGCGTCGCTTCGGCAGCCGGGGCAAGCGTCGCGTGATCGGTGCCATGGGCAACGGCACCGTCTTGCGACCGCACGGCATCGTCCGTGAAGCGATCGTCGTCGAGCGTCGCGCGCGGCGCGAACAGATCGAGTTGTGGTGCCGCCGGATCCAGCGCCTGCTGTTCGAGCAGCGCGAGGTGCTTGCGCGCCGCGCGAATCACCGGCATCGGCACGCCGGCAAGCTGTGCGACCTGAAGGCCGTAGCTCTGGCTCGCCGGGCCATCCTGCACGGCATGCAGGAACACGATGCCCTCGCCGTGCTCCACGGCCGACAGATGAACGTTCGCGCATTGCGGGAATTCGTCGGGCAACTGCGTGAGTTCGAAGTAGTGCGTGGCGAACAGGGTGTAGCAGCGATTGTGGCCGAGCAGATGGCGTGCAATCGCCCAGGCGAGCGCAAGGCCGTCGAAAGTCGACGTGCCTCGCCCGATCTCGTCCATGAGCACCAGGCTGTGCTCGGTGGCCGTGTGCAGAATCGCCGCCGATTCGGTCATTTCCACCATGAATGTGGAGCGCCCGCCCGCCAGATCGTCCGAGGCGCCGATGCGCGTGAAGATCGCATCGAGCGGACCGAGGCGCACGGCTTCGGCCGGCACGTAGCAGCCGACGTAGGCGAGCAGGGCGATGAGCGCGGTCTGACGCATGAACGTCGACTTGCCGCCCATGTTCGGGCCGGTGATCAACAGCAATCGGCGGGCATCGCCGAGCGAACAATCGTTGGCGATGAAGCGCTCGACCTGTTGCTCGACCACCGGGTGACGCCCCTGGCGAATGTCGACGACACGGTCCTCCACCAGCTCGGGTTTGACCCAACCGAGCGTCTCGGCGCGTTCCGCGAGTGCGGCGAGTACATCGAGTTGCGCCAGGGCCTGGGCAATGCGCTTGAACTCGGTGATGTGCGGCAGCAGGTCCTGAAGCAGCGCGTCGTAAAGCATCTTCTCGCGCGCGAGCGAGCGCTCCTGCGCGGACAGCGCCTTGTCCTCGAAGGTCTTGAGCTCGGGCGTGATGTAGCGCTCGGCATTCTTGAGCGTCTGGCGGCGGCGGTAGTCGTCGGGCACCTTGTCCGTCTGCCCGCGGGTGACTTCGATGTAGAAGCCGTGAACCTTGTTGAACTCCACGCGCAGATTGTTGATGCCGGTGCGCGCCCGTTCGCGTGTCTCCAGGTCGACGAGGAACTGGCCGCAGTTCTCCGAAATGTCGCGCAGCTCGTCGAGCTCGGCGTCGTGACCGCGGGCGATGACGCCGCCGTCTCGCAGCATTGCGGCCGGCTCTTCGGCGATGGCGCTGGTGAGCAGGGCAAGGGCGGCGTCGGGGATCGCGAGATCCTCGTGCAGCATGGCCAACAGTGGCGAGCGGGCTTCCACGGCGCGCAACGTCGTATGCAGCTCGGGCAGCCGGCGCAGGGCGTCGCGCAGGCTGGACAGGTCGCGCGGGCGCGCCGTGAGCAGGGCCAGGCGCGCCGTGATGCGCTCGACGTCGGCCACGTTGCGCAGCTCGCTGTTCAATGCGCGCCACGCACCCGGGCCTTCGAGCAACGTGGCGATGGCCAGCTGACGCGACTGCGGCACCTGCTGATCGCGCATTGGATGGTGCAGCCAATGGCGCAGCAGACGGCTGCCCATGGTGGTGCCGCAGGTGTCGAGCAGCGAGAGCAACGTCGGCGATTCCGTGCCGCGCAGCGTCTCCGTGAGTTCCAGGTTGCGACGTGTGGCGGCGTCCAGGCCAATATAGGCCGCCTCCCGCTCCACGTTCAGACTTTGCACATGGCGCAGCGACTGCCCTTGCGTGGCGGCTGCGTACTGGAGCAGGGCGCCGGCCGCGCCGAGCGCCGGATTCAGGCCGTCGCAGCCGAATGCGGTGAGGCTCGCCACGCCCAGTTGGTCGCGCAGGCGCTGGGTGCCGGCGGCCGTGTCGAAATGCCAGTCGGGCACGCGCGTGGTCGTGCCAAGCGAGAATCCCTCGAACGCCTCGAGTGCGCTGTCGGGCACGAGTGTCTCGGCCGGACGAATGCGCTCCAGTTCACGCGGGAGCTTGTCCGCAGCGATTTCCATCAACCGCAGTTCGCCGCTCGCCAGCGACAGCCAGGCGAGACCGGCGACTCGCTCGCTCGCGCGACGTGCCGCCGTGACCTGCACGGCGAGCAGGTACTGATCGACCTTGTCGCTGAGCAGCGCGGCATCGGTCAGCGTGCCCGGCGTGACGATGCGTACAACCTTGCGCTCCACCGGCCCCTTCGAGGTGGCCGGGTCGCCGATCTGCTCGCAGATGGCCACCGACTCGCCCAGCTTGACGAGCTTGCCGAGGTACTGCTCCACCGCGTGATGCGGCACGCCGGCCATGCGGATCGGTTGCCCGCCGGACTGGCCGCGCGCGGTGAGCGTGAGATCGAGCAGGCGTGCGGCCTTCGCGGCGTCGTCGTGGAAGAGCTCATAGAAGTCGCCCATGCGATAGAAGACGAGCATGTTCGGATGCTCGGCCTTGATACGCGTGTACTGCTGCATCATCGGCGTCATCGGGGGCGTCGGCTTCATTGTTTCCGGGGCGGCTGGGGTGTCTTGGGCTTGGGTGCTCGTCATGAATTCCATCGGGTCGGGCGAGTCGGGTCACGAAGCGGCGGGCGGTGCGGCGGTGCGTCTGCCGAATGGGGCAACTGTCTCGCCCGTCGCCCTCGTGGCGCGTTGGATGCGCAATTTTACGACGGGTTCGCCGAGCGACGGTATCGAGCGCCTCGCGATGTCGCTTCCCGGTGTCGCGCAAGGTGTGACGCGCGAATGCCGAATTTGCTCAAGTTTCCCAAAAATGTGCCGTTTCGGGTGGTAAGCTCTCGCAAAAAGCCACCAAAAACCAAAAGCAGCATAAAGCTACTCTCGTACGGGCCAGCATGGTGAAGTCGTTGAAGGGGCGGGTTGCGGCCATGACCGCGCTCGTTTCCATGGTATTGATCGTCGGCGTAGCCGTCGGCATCGAGTTTTTCGTCTACGGTGAATTGCGAAACTCGCTGCAGGCCCAGCTCGACACGCAGGTCAAGCTCGTGGCCGATCAGCTCGACGACAAGATGCGCGGAAAATTCCTCGCGCTGCACCGCATGGCGAGGAATATCGGCGATCCCCGCACGTTGACACCGGCTCAGTTCGAATCGTTCGCCAACATGTCCGTGTCGATGCCCGAGACGTTCAACACGCTCTTCGTGGCCGACCTCGACGGACACATGCGCTACGATTCGACCTTCGCGACCACCGCCATCAACATCGCGGACCGCGATTATTTCCGACAGTTGCTTGCGGGCGCGCCGCAGGCGGCATCGAGCGTGATCGCGGGCAAGATCACCAACTCGCCCGGCATCGTGCTGGCTGTGCCCGTCACCGACAAGCAGGGGAAGCTGATCGGCGTCATCGGCGGCGCCGTCAATTTGCTGCGACAGAACTTCATCGTCGATCTGGCCAGCAACGCCGTCGGCCAGACGGGACGGTATTGCCTCATCTCCAACGACAGTCCGCCGCGCTATGTGATCCAGGCCGACGTCACCAGGATCCTCTCGCCCGTGGGGCCGGTGCAGACGCTTTGCGGCGTGCGCGACGGCGGATCGAACGAATGGCTTCACATGCATCCGCTCGTCGCCCGCGCACCGATGGCCGCGACCGGCTGGACGGTCGTGGCCGTGCTGCCCGGCGCCGAAGCCTTCGATCCGCTTGCGCGCGTGCGTCGGCGTGTCATCTTGCTGGCGATCGCGGCGATCGCAATGACGGCCCTGGTGATGTGGTGCGTGGCGCGGTGCCTGCTGCGCCCGCTCGACAAGCTTCGCGTTCTGGTGGCTCGCAGTGGGGGCGACATGCGGGCCATGCAGTCATTGCCGGTGCAGCGTGCCGACGAGATCGGTGCGCTGGCGAATGCATTTCGCGACATGATGGAGCGTCTGGGCGAACGGACCGAGGCGCTCGAAGTGTCGCGCGAGGCGGCACGCGCGAGCGTGCGCCGCATGCAGGAAATCGCCGACCGTGTGCCGTACCTCGTGGCCTATCTCGACGGCGATGAGCGATTCGCGTTCGTCAACCGCGCGTGCGAGACACGCCTGCGTCGCCGGCGAGACCAGATCCTGGGGGCGACTGCGCGGGAGTTGCTTGGCGTTTCGTTGTACCGCGAATTCGCGCCGCACCTTGCGCGGGCGTTCGCGGGCGAGGCGGCCACGTTCACATGGGACTTCGGCGAGGGCGCCGCCTACCGTTGTTTCGAAGTGAGCTATCAGCCGGAATGGGCGACGCAAAACGTGCTCGCCGGCGTGCACCTGTTCGTGCGCGACATCACCATCGAGCGCACGAACGAGCGGCGCTGGCGACGCGAATCGCATACCGACCACCTGACGGGGCTGCTCAATCGCAAGGGCTTCGATCAGGCGCTCGCCGCCGCCGTTCGCCGCGCGCGTGAAGGCGCGGGGGCGCAGGCATTGCTGTTCGTCGACCTCGATCGCTTCAAGCTGGTCAACGACACATGGGGACACGCGCTGGGCGACGAGTTGTTGCGGCGCCTGGCCAAACGGCTCGTGGCGAACGTGCGAGAGGGCGACGTGCTCGCTCGCTTCGGTGGCGACGAGTTTGCCGTGATCATGCGCGACGTTCACGATGCGCTCGATGTCGAGCGTACGGCGTTGTCGATTCTCGATGCCGCCTCGCGGCCAATGGCGCTCTCGGTGGGAGAGGTGACGGTCGGCGCCTGCGTGGGGGTGGCGATGGTGGCGAGCGGCGAGGACAAGACGCCCGACATGTTGTTCGAAGCCGCCGACCGGGCGTTGTACGACGCCAAGCACGGCGGGCGCGGTCTCTTCGTGCTGGCCCCGAGCGTGGATGGCACCGCCGGTGCCGAGGGCTCCGGCGACGCCGCCGCGCGCGCCGGGTGAGCAGGTGAGCGAGCGCTCACCGGGGAGGTGGCCGCTCGTGGCCCATGCGTTGCCGAGCGTTGCGCCGGTATGTGGCACGCCGAGGCAGGCGTTCCTGTTAGGCAGAGGCAATCGGGCCCGCCGTTACGATCAGCTTCCCCGAAGTTACGAGCATGCGTTCCTTGCCGCACAATGGGCGACGCCGTTCGCGCGCCGCGCGTCGCGGCGCACGGTTCGGATGAGTCGGTGTACACAATAGGAGGCGGGCATGAAACTCGAAGGCGGACGAAGCCGGGCAGCAACGCGGGCGGCTTCCGACGCAGGGTGGCGCGAACCAGGGGCGCGCCGTGATCCACCGCGGGCATCGCATCGGGCGGCGCGCACGCAACACGGTGCCGATGCAAGCGACCACGAGCCGAGGCATCAGCGGCTGTCGGTTCGCGAAAAAGAAGTGTTTCACATGCTTGTCGACGGCCTGGCCGTCAATGAAGTTGCACACGCACTGCATGCCAGTGAGCGAGCAATCACCTCGCACGTTGCGCATATCCTGCACAAGCTCGCGCTCGACGACGCCGCAGAGCTGATCGGCTATGCCATCCGGCACGGACTGATCGACGAGGGGGCGGAAGGCGCGGGCTGAGTGCGCTCGGACGCTTCGAGTTGCCGCGCGCGACAGACTCGCCCCGTCCGGGGCCAATCCGGCGCGCTGCGTGAGATTGAACTGATCGCACGCGGCGCGCCAGCCAATCCGCTTGATGCCTCGGAATCGTCCGAGGCGGACGTCTCGAATACTCCTGAAAGATCGCGATCCTTCGGGTTGACCTCGCTGACGGGCAACGCGACGGTCCAGTCGGTGATATGGTACCGGCTCTACACCATTTTCATGGACGAGGGGGCGGTCTCGCCGGCGCGGGCCGCCGCTGTGCGTCGGGGCGCGCAACCATCGTCAACCAGACAACGGAACGAGGACAGACACGATGAAGGCAATTGAGATCAGCCAGTACGGTGCACCGGAAGTACTCAAGCTCACCGAGCGGCCACGCCCCGAACTGAAGCCGGGCGAAGTACTCATCAAGGTCAGCGCGTCGGGTGTGAACCGTCCGGACGTGCTTCAGCGCATCGGTCAGTATCCGGTGCCGCCGGGGGCGTCGGATCTGCCCGGGCTGGAAGTAGCAGGCGAGATCGTGGAAGGCGCGCTCGACGGTGCGGACAACCGTTGGGGGCTGAAGATCGGTTCGCGCGTGTGCGCTCTCGTGCAGGGTGGCGGTTACGCCGAGTACTGTGCCGCACCGCTCGCACAGGTGCTGCCTGTGCCGGACGGGCTCACGGACGTGGAGGCGGCGTCGTTGCCCGAGACGTTCTTCACGGTGTGGAGCAATGTGTTCGATCGGGCGCATCTCGGCGAAACCGAATCGGGTGAGAAGGAGACGCTGCTCGTGCAGGGCGGCACGAGCGGCATCGGCGTGACCGCGATCCAGCTCGGCGTGGCGCTCGGCCATCGTGTGTTCGCGACCGCGGGCTCGGGCGACAAGGCGCGTGCCTGCGAGGCCCTCGGTGCCGAGCGCGGCATCAATTACAAGACCGAGGATTTCGTCGCGGTGACCAAGGCGCTCACCCAGGATCGCGGCGTGGACGTGGTGCTCGACATGGTGGGGGGCGACTATCTTCCGCGCGAAGTCCAGGCGCTCGCATTCGATGGCCGCATCGCCATCATCGCGCTGCTGGGCGGAAGCAAGGCCACGCTGGACATGGGGGCGTTGCTGCGCCGCCGGCTGACGGTGACCGGCTCGACGCTTCGTCCGCGCTCCGTCGCCTTCAAGGCCGCGATCGCGAAGCAACTCCACGAAAAGGTTTGGCCGTTGTTCTCGGCGGGAAAGATCCGCCCGGTGATCTATCAGACGTTCCCTGCCGAGCAGGCGGACAAGGCCCATGCCCTGATGGAAACGAGCACGCACGTCGGCAAGATCGTGCTGACCTGGTAAGCATGCCCTCGTCGGTTGGCGGGAAGAATCCGCATGGAAGCCTGGAATCATGCGGGTTCTTGCGTTCGAAAGCCGGCGAAATTGACCCCCATGCCCCACACGCACTAGAATGAGAGGTTTTTCGTCCATACGCATTGGGGGATAAGGCGTGACAACTGGTACCGCAGCTTCGGCTCGCACCATTAGCCGCAAGGCTGGCAAGCTCGTCGTGGGCAATTGGAAACTGCACGGCAGCCTGGCCGGCAACGAGGCATTGCTGGGCGACCTGCTGGCCTCGCCGGTGCTGAGTGCGCCGGGGGTGACCGCGGCCGTGTGCGTGCCGTTCCCTTATCTCGCGCAGTGCCAGGCACGTCTGTCCGGGCAGGTGTTGGGCTTCGGCGCACAGGATGTGTCCGCTCACCTGAGCGGCGCCTTCACGGGCGAGGTTGCTGCGACGATGGTTGCCGAGTTCGGGGCGCGCTTCGTGATCGTTGGTCACTCTGAGCGTCGCCTGTATCACGGCGAAACCGATGCGAGCGTGGCGGCCAAGGCGAATCGTGTGCTCGACGCCGGCATGACGCCGATCGTTTGTGTGGGTGAAACGCTGGCGGAGCGCGAGGCGGGCGAGACGAAGGCGGTGGTAGCGCGTCAGCTCGAGGCGGTGCTCGCATCGCTCTCTTCGGAGCAGGCCGCGCAGATCGTCGTGGCCTATGAGCCCGTCTGGGCGATTGGTACGGGCAAGACGGCGACGTCGGCCCAGGCGCAGGAAGTGCACGCCCACCTGCGTTCGCTGCTGCGCGCGAAGGATGAGGCGGTATCGGATGTGGCAGTGTTGTACGGCGGCAGTGTGAAGCCGGACAACGCGGCCGAGCTGTTTTCAATGGGAGACGTCGACGGCGGTCTGATCGGCGGCGCGGCGTTGAAAGCAATCGATTTTCTGGCGATCTGCGAGGCGGCCCTGTCGCGCTGAGGTCGTCGCCGTTCGGCGTAACGGCATGAAATAGTCATGACGCAGTGCAGCAAAATGCGCTGCAAATTGGATTCTTCTACACGGGTGATGAGATGGGGTTGTTGAAAACGTTGTTGATCGTGGTGCAGGTGCTTTCCGCGCTGGGCATCATCGGTCTGGTGTTGTTGCAGCATGGCAAGGGTGCCGACATGGGGGCTGCGTTCGGCAGCGGCTCGTCGGGCAGTCTCTTTGGGGCATCGGGCTCGGCCAACTTCCTGTCGCGCACCACGGCGGTTCTGGCGGCCGTGTTCTTCGTGACGACGCTGGGGCTGACGTATCTCGGCTCCTACAAGCCGACGGCAAATATCGGTGTCCTTGGCAATTTGCCTGCTGCGACGTCGCCGACCGCGGCTTCTGCACCCGTTGCGGCAAGCGCCCCGGCCCCGGCTTCGGCGGTGAATCCGCAAGACGTGCCGAAGTGATTTTCGGCGCGTTTTTGACAAGTAATAAGCTGTAAAGAAAGTAGAAAAAAATTCGATTTGTGCATTGAACAAAATGCTGAAGGGCGCTAATATAGCGGTCTTGAAGCGATTCGTAAGTGACAGCGGATTGCAGAATTTGAATGCCGACGTGGTGAAATTGGTAGACACGCTATCTTGAGGGGGTAGTGGCGAAAGCTGTGCGAGTTCGAGTCTCGCCGTCGGCACCACAGTTCTCCGATGCCAGCCTTGCGATCATGCTTTGGCTGGCATTTTATTTTGTGCTCACCGTTCATCCGCTTTCTGGTCCCCACGCCATCGACGAGAGCGGTTCTTTGAACTAACCGAAAGAGGGTAGAGTTGAACCTCGGAACCTATTATCCCGTCCTGCTGTTTCTTCTGGTAGGTGGCGGTCTTGGGGCGGTACTGATTGGGGTCGGTAAATTCCTCGGCCCCAACAAACCCGACAGCGAAAAACTCTCTCCGTACGAGTGCGGCTTCGAGGCTTTCGAAGACGCGCGCATGAAGTTCGATGTGCGCTACTATCTCGTCGCCATCCTTTTCATCCTGTTCGATCTCGAGACGGCATTCCTGTTTCCGTGGGGCGTCGCCCTGCGCGATATCGGCTGGGTGGGCTTTATCTCCATGATGGGTTTCCTGCTTGAGCTGCTCGTCGGTTTCGTTTTCCTGTGGAAGCGCGGTGCGCTCGACTGGGAATAAGGCCGCCAAGGTCACTGGCTGCATTGCAGAAGGATTCAGGGTAAGCATATGAGCATCGAAGGGGTTTTGCGCGAAGGGTTCGTCACCACCACGGCTGACAAACTCATCAACTGGACGCGCACGGGTTCGCTGTGGCCGATGACGTTCGGTCTGGCCTGCTGTGCCGTTGAAATGATGCACGCCGGTGCGGCGCGCTACGATCTGGACCGTTTCGGCGTGGTGTTCCGTCCGAGCCCGCGTCAGTCGGACGTGATGATCGTGGCCGGCACGCTGTGCAACAAGATGGCGCCGGCGCTGCGCAAGGTCTACGACCAGATGGCCGAGCCGCGCTGGGTGATCTCGATGGGGTCGTGCGCGAACGGCGGCGGCTACTATCACTATTCCTACTCGGTGGTGCGCGGTTGCGATCGCATCGTGCCGGTCGACGTCTACGTGCCGGGCTGTCCGCCCACGGCCGAGGCGCTGCTCTACGGCATCATCCAGTTGCAGTCGAAGATCAAGCGGACTGCGACGATCGCGCGTAAATAACCGCTACCGCCCATGTCTAAACTAGAACAACTCAAGACCACCCTGCAAAACGTGCTTGGCGCCCGCGCCGAGCAGTTGGTGGAGGCCCTCGACGAGCTTACGCTGACCGTCAAGGCGAGTGATTATCTGGACGTCGCGCGCACGCTGCGCGATCACCCGGAGCTCAAGTTCGAGCAACTGATGGACGTTGCCGGCCTGGACTATTCGGCCTACGGCGACGGCGCCTACGACGGCCCGCGCTACGCCGCCGTCTCGCATCTGCTTTCGCTCACCCACAACTGGCGCCTGCGCGTGCGTGTGTTCGCGCCGGAAGACGATCTGCCGGTCGTGGCGTCGCTTATCGACGTCTGGAGTTCGGCCAACTGGTTCGAGCGCGAGGCCTTCGATCTGGTCGGTATCGTGTTCGAAGGACACCCGGATCTGCGTCGCATTCTCACGGACTACGGCTTCATCGGCCACCCGTTCCGCAAGGACTTCCCGACCTCGGGCTATGTCGAGATGCGTTACGACCCGGAGCAGAAGCGAGTGATCTACCAGCCGGTGACGATCGAGCCGCGCGAAATCACGCCGCGCATCATCCGCGAAACGCATTACGCCGGTCTGAAACATTAAGGTGGCCTTGTGGCAGACATCAAGAATTACACCCTGAACTTCGGTCCGCAGCACCCGGCAGCGCACGGTGTGCTGCGCCTGGTGCTCGAGTTGGACGGCGAAGTGATCCAGCGTGCCGATCCGCACATCGGCCTGTTGCACCGCGCGACCGAAAAGCTCGCCGAATCGAAGACGTTCCTGCAGTCCGTGCCGTACATGGATCGTCTCGATTATGTGTCGATGATGTGCAACGAGCACGCTTATGTGATGGCGATCGAAAAGCTGCTCGGCGTGGACGTGCCAATTCGCGCACAATACATCCGCGTCATGTTCGACGAGATCACGCGCGTGCTGAACCACCTGATGTGGATCGGCTCGCATGCACTCGACGTGGGCGCGATGGCGGTGTTCCTCTACGCCTTCCGTGAGCGCGAAGATCTGTTCGACGTGTATGAAGCGGTCTCGGGTGCGCGTATGCACGCGGCTTACTACCGTCCGGGTGGCGTGTATCGCGATCTGCCGGATTCGATGCCGAAATATCGTGCCTCGAAGTTCCACAACGAGCGCGCCATCAAGAAGATGAACGAGGCTCGCGAGGGTTCGCTGCTCGATTTCATCGAAGATTTCGCCACGCGTTTCCCGAAGTGTGTCGACGAGTACGAAACGTTGCTCACCGACAACCGTATCTGGAAGCAGCGTCTGGTGGGCATCGGCGTGGTGTCGCCCGAGCGTGCCATGCAACTGGGTTTCTCCGGGGCGATGCTGCGCGGTTCGGGCATTGCCTGGGATTTGCGCAAGAAGCAACCGTACGAAGTGTACGACCGCCTCGAGTTCGATATCCCGGTGGGTAAGGAAGGCGACTGCTACGACCGCTATCTGGTGCGCGTCGAGGAGATGCGTCAGTCGGCCAGCCTCATTCGCCAGTGCGTGAAGTGGCTGCGGGCCAACCCGGGGCCGGTGATCACTGACAACCACAAGGTGGCGCCGCCGTCGCGGGTGGAGATGAAGTCGAACATGGAAGAGCTGATTCACCACTTCAAGCTCTTCACCGAAGGCTTCCACGTGCCCGCCGGCGAAACGTATGCCGCTGTTGAGCACCCGAAGGGCGAGTTCGGCATCTATCTGGTGTCGGACGGAGCAAACAAGCCGTATCGCCTGAAGATTCGTGCGCCGGGCTTTGCCCACCTCTCAGCGCTCGATGAGATGGCGAAGGGACACATGATTGCCGATGCAGTGGCAATCATCGGTACCCAGGATATCGTGTTCGGCGAGATCGATCGCTAAACGCGCAGCGGGCGCCCCGGGCGCCCGCAGGTTTTAATTCGGCAGGGTTTCGCAGGTCGATACCATTGCCGTTCCAGTAGCCGTGCCTGTGAGTTGCGGGCGGTCGAGACATCGACTTGCCCGCACTGGCGCGAGCGGGGATAACGTTTTAGAGAACAGTCGGATCGGAAATGCTTTCTCCCGAAGCCCTGAAGAAAATCGACCGTGCCGTTGCCAAATACCCTGCCGACCAAAAACAGTCGGCGGTGATGCACGCCCTTGCCGTAGCGCAGGTCGAGAAAGGCTGGTTGTCGCCCGAAGTCATGCAGTTCGTGGCGGACTACCTCGAGATGCCCGCAGTCGCGGTGCAAGAGGTGGCAACCTTCTACACCATGTTCAACACGAGCCCGGTGGGCAAGTTCAAGTTGACCGTGTGCACGAACCTGCCTTGCCAGCTCACGCGCGGCAAGGAGATGGCCGACTATCTGAAGGAAAAGCTGGGGGTCGACTACAACGACATCACGCCCGACGGTCTCTTCACGGTCAAGGAAGGCGAGTGCATGGGCGCGTGCGGCGATGCGCCCGTCATGCTGGTGAACAACCATCGCATGTGCGGCTTCATGAACGAAGAGAAGGTCGACGCGCTCCTCGATGAGCTCAAGGCCAAGGCCGCTGCCGGAGAGAAAGCATGACGTCGCTGCACAATCGTCACATCAAACCGCTGATTCTCGCCGATCTGAACGGCGAGAACTGGCATCTCGAAGATTACGTCAAGCGCGGCGGATACCAGCAGCTCGCACGTATCCTGAAGGAAGGCATCACGCCGGAGCAGGTCATTGCGGACGTCAAGGCGTCGGGCCTGCGGGGTCGTGGCGGCGCGGGCTTCCCGACCGGTCTGAAGTGGAGCTTCATGCCGCGCGCGTTTCCTGGCCAGAAGTACCTCGTCTGCAACTCGGACGAAGGCGAGCCGGGCACGTTCAAGGATCGCGACATTCTGCGCTACAACCCTCACGCGCTGATCGAGGGCATGGCCATCGGCGGTTACGCCATGGGCATCACCGTCGGTTACAACTATATCCACGGCGAAATCTACGAAGTGTACGAACGCTTCGAAGAGGCGCTCGAGGAAGCGCGCGCGGCCGGCTATCTGGGTGACAACATCCTCGGCACGGACTTCTCGTTCCAGTTGCATGCCCACCATGGTTATGGCGCGTACATCTGCGGCGAAGAGACTGCGCTGCTCGAATCGCTCGAAGGCAAGAAGGGCCAGCCGCGTTTCAAGCCGCCTTTCCCGGCGAGCTTCGGTCTGTACGGCAAGCCGACGACCATCAACAACACCGAAACGTTCGCGGCCGTTCCGTTCCTGCTGGCCACCGGCCCACAGCAATATCTGGAAATGGGCAAGCCGAACAACGGCGGCACCAAGATCTTCTCGGTGTCGGGCGACGCCGAGCCGCCGGGCAACAATGAGGTGCCGCTGGGGACGGCGGTCCCGTGATTCCGGGCGGCTCGTCGGCGCCGGTCGTGCCGGCCGGGCTGATGATGGAAACGACGATGGATTACGACAGCATCGCCAAGGCAGGTTCGATGCTGGGTTCGGGTGCCGTGATCGTGATGGACGAGACGCGCTGCATGGTGAACTCGCTGCTGCGTCTGTCTTATTTCTACTACGAAGAATCGTGCGGTCAATGCACGCCGTGCCGCGAAGGCACCGGCTGGCTGTGGCGCGTGGTCAACCGTATCGAGCATGGCGAAGGCCGCAAGGAAGATCTGGACCTGCTCAACTCGGTGGCCGAGAACATCATGGGCCGTACCATTTGCGCGCTGGGCGACGCCGCGGCGATGCCGGTGCGCGGCATGCTCAAACACTTCTGGGACGAGTTCGCCTACCACGTCGAGCACAAGCATTGCTTGGTCGGCACTCACTAATCCCTTTTGACGCTTGGCATTGAACCGCTATGGTTGAAATCGAAATTGACGGCCAAAAGGTCGAGGTGCCCGAAGGCAGCATGGTGATCCAGGCTGCCAAGAAGAACGGCACCTACATTCCCCACTTCTGTTACCACAAGAAGCTCTCCATCGCGGCGAACTGCCGCATGTGCCTGGTCGAGGTCGAGAAGGCCCCGAAGGCCGTGCCGGCCTGCGCCACGCCGGTGGCCAACGGCATGATCGTGCGTACGAACTCAGAGAAGGCTGTGAAGGCACAGCAATCGGTCATGGAGTTCCTGCTGATCAACCACCCGCTCGACTGCCCCATCTGCGATCAGGGCGGTGAATGCCAGCTCCAGGATCTGGCCGTGGGTTACGGCAAGTCGGCATCGCGTTACCAGGAAGAGAAGCGCGTGGTGTTCCACAAGAATGTGGGCCCGCTGATCTCGATGGAAGAGATGTCGCGCTGCATCCACTGCACTCGCTGCGTGCGTTTCGGCCAGGAAGTGGCCGGCGTCATGGAATTCGGCATGCTGGGGCGCGGCGAACACTCGGAAATCACGTCGTTCGTCGGCAAGACGGTCGACTCCGAACTGTCGGGCAACATGATCGACCTGTGCCCGGTCGGTGCGCTCACGTCGAAGCCATTCCGCTACAGCGCCCGCACCTGGGAACTCTCGCGCCGCAAGTCCGTGAGCCCGCACGATGGCGTGGGTGCGAACCTCGTGGTGCAGGTGAAGAACAACAAGGTCATGCGCGTGGTCCCGCTCGAGAACGAAGCGGTCAACGAATGCTGGATTTCGGACAAGGATCGTTTTTCGTACGAAGGTCTGAACAGCGATGATCGCCTGACCAAGCCGATGCTCAAGCAGGGCGGCGAGTGGCACGAAGTCGACTGGCAGACGGCGCTCGAATACGTCGGGCATGGGCTCACCGACATCATCCGCGACCACGGCGCCGACGCCGTTGCGGCGCTGGCGTCGCCGCACGCCACCGTCGAGGAACTGCATCTGCTGCAAAAGTTCGTGCGCGCACTGGGCAGCGAGAACGTCGATTTCCGTCTGCGTCAAACGGACGTTTCGGGCGGCACGCAAGGCGCGCCGTGGCTCGGTCTGCCGATCGCCGAGCTCGACAAGCTGCAAAGCGCGCTCGTCGTGGGTTCGTTCCTGCGCAAGGATCATCCGTTGTTCGCTTCGCGACTGCGCTCGGCCGTCAAGGCCGGCGGTCAGCTCAATGTCCTGCACGCGGCGGACGACGATCTGCTTGTGAAGCTCGCCAACAAGATCATCGCGGCGCCGAGCGCCTGGGTGAGCGAGCTTGCCGGTATCGCCGTCGCGGCTGCCGCTGCCAAGGGCGTGGCCGCGCCGGCCGAGCTGGCCGGCGTGAGTGCCAGCGATGCCGCCAAGGCCATCGCCGCATCGCTGGTCAATGGCGAGCGTCGCGCGATTCTGCTGGGCAACGCCGTGGTGCAGCACCCGCAATTCGCACAACTGCACGCCATCGCGCAGGTGATCGCCGACATCACGGGCACATCGCTGGGCTTCCTGACGGAAGGCGCGAACACGGTGGGCGGTCATGTCGTGAAAGCCACGAACGCCAAGGGCGCGGCGGCACTGCTCGCACAACCGCGCCAGGCTTACCTGCTGCTCAACGCCGAGCCGGAATACGACTCGGCCGACGCGAAGCAGGCCCTCGCCGCGCTCAACGCCGCGAAGATGGTCGTCTCGCTCTCGCCGTTCAAGCACGGCCTCGAGTACGCCGACGTGCTGCTGCCGATCGCACCGTTCACCGAGACGGCTGGCACGTTCATCAACGCCGAAGGCCTGCCGCAACACTTCAACGGTGTGGTGCGCGCGCTGGGCGAAACGCGCCCGGGCTGGAAGGTGCTGCGTGTGCTGGGCAACCTCCTCAAGCTGCAAGGCTTCGAGCAGGACACCGCCGAGCAGGTGCGTGACGAAGCGCTCGCCGGCTTCTCGGCAGCGGTGCTCGACAACCGCGCCAAGGCCGCGCTGGTCGCGCCGAAGGCGGCGAGTCAGGGCCTGGAGCGCCTGGCCGATGTGCCGATCTACTCGGCCGACGCCCTGGTGCGCCGTGCCCCGTCGCTGCAACTGACCAACGACGCCAAGGCCGCGCTGCGCGCCACGCTGCCGGCCGCGCTGTTCGACAGCCTCGGCCTGGCCGCCGGCGACGCCGTGCGCGTGCGTCAGGGCGACGCCGTGGTCACGTTGCCGGCCGCGCGCTCGGAATCGCTGCCTGCCAACGTGGTACGCGTACCGGCAGCCACGCCGGCGTCTGCCGCGCTTGGCGCGATGTTCGGTGAAATTTCGGTGGAGAAGGCGTAAATGAGCCTGAACGAAGTCATCAATCAATACGGCACGCAGCTGCTGGGCGTGGCCTGGCCGACGGTGTGGGCACTGGTCCGCATCCTCGTCGTGGCCGTGATCCTGCTGCTGTGCGTGGCGTATCTGATTCTGTGGGAGCGCAAGCTCATCGGCTGGATGCACGTGCGTCTCGGTCCGAATCGCGTGGGCCCGGGCGGGTTGCTCCAGCCGATCGCCGACGTGTTGAAGCTGCTGCTCAAGGAAGTCATTACACCGACGCAGGTCAGCAAGGGCATTTACGCCATTGCGCCGGTGATGGCCGTGCTGCCCGCGTTTGCCATCTGGGCGGTGATCCCGTTCCAGCCGGGCGCCGTGCTGGCCGACGTGAACGCCGGCTTGCTGTACGCCATCGCGATTTCGTCGATCGGTGTGTACGGTGTGATTCTCGCCGGCTGGGCGTCGAACTCGAAATACGCGTTCCTTGGCGCCATGCGTGCGTCGGCGCAGATGATTTCGTATGAAATCGCCATGGGTTTTGCGTTGGTCACGGTGCTGATGACGGCCGGCTCGCTCAACCTGTCGGACATCGTGCGCTCGCAAGAGCACGGTATGTTCGCGGGCATGGGGCTGAACCTGCTGTCGTGGAACTGGCTGCCGCTGTTGCCGATGTTCGTCATCTACTTCGTTTCGGGCATTGCGGAAACGAACCGTCACCCGTTCGACGTGGTGGAAGGCGAATCGGAAATCGTGGCCGGTCACATGATCGAGTACTCGGGCATGGGCTTCGCGCTCTTCTTCCTGGCCGAGTACATCAACATGATCATCATCTCGGCGTTGGCCTCGGTGCTGTTCCTGGGTGGCTGGAGTGCGCCGTTCGGCTTCCTGTCGTTCATCCCGGGCGTGTTCTGGCTCGCGTTCAAGGTGTCCACGTCGCAGGCGCGCGGCACCCAGCAGCAGCGGCTGACCGATCCGATGGTCTGGCGCTACGGCGAGATGCAGCCGA